>ERZ1066118.604-NODE-604-length-31048-cov-11.571742_pt1 | contig 31048 bp, 30 predicted proteins | sample MGYA00382765_ERZ1066118 | MGnify/ENA primary metagenome ERZ1066118 (study PRJEB33369, sample SAMEA5778348) | biofilm metagenome | biome: Industrial cooling water; feature: Water cooling tower basin; material: Biofilm | place: United Arab Emirates | collected...
TGCCAAATTCGTCAGAGCCGATAAGAGTTGCTTTTGAAACATTTGCTGTTTAGTTGATAAATGTAGATATAGAAGTGAATTTGTAAAAATTACGAGATTTAGAGGAGGAAATTCAGGTGAATTTGGGTGTATTGGAGAAATTACTAAAATGGTGACAAGTGTTAGTCTTGGTGAACTTGTTACTATTCGAGGTGGTGGGACTCCCGATCGACAGAATCCCGACTATTGGGATGGTAATATTCCGTGGGCTTCAGTCAAAGATTTAAAAGATATATGGTTGGAAAATACACAAGAATTTATTACAGAGAAGGGAGTCAAGAATAGTGCTACTAATATAATTCCTATAGGAACAGTTGTTGTAGTAACCCGTATGGCTGTAGGCAAAGCTTGTATTACAAAAATGCCTGTAGCAATCAACCAAGATCTCAAAGCGTTATTTTGCTCAGCAAAACTTTTGCCTCAATATCTACTTTGGTTCTTCATATGGACATCAGAAAAACTGGGGGCTCAAGCATCAGGAGCAACTGTTAAGGGGATTAAAATTGATGCCCTAAATAAGCTAAAAATCCCTCTCCCTTCTCTAGAAGAGCAACGCCGCATTGCTAACATTCTTAACAAGGCTGATGCTGTTCGTCGGAAGCGTCAGCAAGCGATCGCTCTTACAGAAGAATTACTGCGATCGGCTTTTCTAGAAATGTTTGGCGATCCTGTTACTAATCCAAAAGGATGGGAAGTGATTTCTATTGAATCAGTAGCAGCTCCTACAAAAAATGCATTAGCGATAGGTCCATTTGGAAGCTCACTAAAAGTTGATGATTATAGAAAAAGTGGTCATCCTGTGATTTTTGTAAGAGATATTCAAGAGAATCGATTCAATTGGAACAGTGAAGTTTTTATAGATGACAAGAAATTTCAAGAGCTTCAAAGCCATCATGTTCGACCAAAAGATATTGTAGCAACCAAGATGGGGCTGCCTCCTTGTAAAGCAGCAGTTTATCCAGACTCAATGCCGATAGGAGTTGTAACTGCTGATATTATTAAAATAACCTTAGATTGGAATAAGATGATTCCTATCTATGCAGCAGCGGCTATAAATTCTGATTTCTGTAAACGCCAAGTTGCCAGTTTTACAGAAGGCATAACCCGACCAAAAGTTACTCTTCGTGATTTTAGGCAGCTACAAATTCCATGCCCACCATTAAGTTATCAAAAGCAGTGGGAGGAACTATTTTATCAATATCAGAAAACTTCTACAAACCTCTTAAAAGATTTTAAGACTTTAAATAACCTCTTCAACTCACTTCTCCAAAGAGCATTCCAGGGGAATCTCTAAACTTTAGATAAACTTGAGCGGAATAAAAGATAAAAGTGCGATCGCTTTGCAAACATCGAACAGAGCTAGGCAGAATATAAAAGGAGCAACCTTAAGCAACTGCTATGACTACTAAACAAACTCTTCTCAATGCGATCGAGCAACTGCCAGAGAAACAACTAATCGAGGTGTTACAGTATGTTCAACACCTTTCTCACGATCGGGAAGCAACTTTACCCGCGAAAACCGATCGCCCCGTCGATCCACTTTCCGAGTTCATTGGTGCAGTAGATTGCGGCTCCCTTGCTGCCAACTTAGATGACGAACTCTATGGCAGATAAGCTTTTCATTGACACTTGGGGCTGGCTGACTCTACACGACAAAAAAGAAAGGTATCACCAGCAAGCCACTCAAGTTTATCAGCAGGCGATCGCCCAAAGCGGACAAATTTACACTACGGATTACGTTTTAGACGAAACGTTTACTTTCTTCTTCCGGCGGCTGCCTGCGCCTCGTGCAGAAAAATCTATGAAAGAGCTGTTGTCAGCCTTTTCAGCCAACAACTTTCACCTCATCCGCATTAACGAAGAACGCTTTACCCAAACAGAGAAACTTCGTTGCAAATTTATCGACAAACCCCTGATTTCCTTCACTGATTTAACTTCAATGATTGTCATGCAAGAATTAGGTATTATGGCAATCCTTACTGAAGACGCTCACTTCACCCATGTGGGTATGGGTTTTCAACTACTTCCTTAGCAGAATTTCGATAATCTAAATTAGAAAGTGGGTAATATTAGTTACTTTAGTAGAAACGCCAAAATAATTCTCTGGATCCCAAAGGCGCGATATGACTGTCACTACTGCTAAATGGACGCTAGAAGACTATCACTGCATGATTGAAGTCGGTCTGTTAGAAGGTCGTCACGTTGAGCTGTTAAACGGAGAGATCGTTGAAATGCCTCCAGAGGGTCCAGAACATGCATACCTTGGGGATGAAGTCGGCAATTATTTAAGAAATCTTTTAGGCGATCGCGCTCAAGTCCGCGAAGGTCATCCCGTGACATTGCCCAACGACTCAGAACCAGAACCAGATCTTGCTATTGTTAAACCCCTAGGGCAAACTTACCGCCAACATCATCCCTACGCCGAAGATATTTTTTGGCTAGTCGAGTATGCTAACACTAGTCTTAACAAAGATTTAGATGCCAAGCGAAAAACTTACGCCCGTGCCGAGATCCAAGAATACTGGGTTGTGGATTTGAAGAATCGACAGCTCAAAGTATTTCGCGAACCTAGCGAGGGTGACTATGCTTCAGAATTGACCCTCACAACGGGAGAAATTAGCCCGATAGCATTTCCTGACATGACAATTTCGGTGCAATTATTGTTGGGAGTTTAAAGAAGTTTTATTTCGTGTAAACAAACTCTTCTCAATGCGATCGAGCAACTGCAAGAGCAACAACTTATTCATCCACTTCATTTTAAGTTTTAGGTTTTTCTTTACTGTTATCTAGAACTTATCCATAATAATAGGTAGATTTCTGAGTAAGTGTAATGGCAAACCTAGATAGAGTTTTGGATGAGGCAATGGATTTGCCACTAGAACAGCAGGAAATGCTGCTACAAATTCTACAACGTCGGATAATAGAGCGCCGTAGAGATGAAATTGCTACTGATGCCGCAGCTTCTTTGGCTGAATTCAGAGTAAGTCAGCTAAAAGCGCAAACTGCCACTGAAGCGATCGCCGAACTCCGAGAATTTCTCAACTTATGAAGAATGAGCAAAATAGTCATTTCTAGTAAATTCAAGAGAGCGTTTCGCAAATTTACTCGCCGTAATACACAAGTGTAGGATGTCTTCATTGCTAAGAGCGCGTCCTTTACGGTCTTTGAGCAGCAAAACGGCGATCGATTTTCGCTTTTTGTCGATCGCGTTGTTGTGACAATTCCGGTGTAATTATTATTTGGTAGATTTTAAATAGTTGGTCAAAATTGGGAATATTGAATGAAGAGTCCTTTGCTACACGTTTAGATGGCATCCAACTTTGACTTTCTCCGCGCCCAGTATCCCCAAATGTTTGACCACGCTTCCCAAGCGGAAAGTCTAGCCTATTCTGCCCCGCGTGCCAGCTGCTTCTATACCCGCTTCACCCTAGAGCAAGCCGTCCACTGGCTCTATGCCAACGACCCCTACCTCCAACTCCCCTACGACAACAACCTTGGCGCTCTGATCCACGAGCAAACCTTTCAGGATAATCTCAAACCAGGACTCTTCCCCAAAATCCGCGCCATTCACAAAATAGGTAATATTGCCGTCCACGACTCCACCAGCATCACCGAAAAAGATGCCCTGCGCCTCGTCCAAGAGTTATTTCACTTCCTTTATTGGCTCTACCGCTTTTACGCGCCTGACGGCAAAAATCTCCCCTCACTGAGTTTCGATCGCCATCTCGTCCCCCAACCTACCGCACCTAGCAGCCAGGATCTTTCCCTGCAACAACTTCAGACACTTGAAACTCAACTGTCGCAAACAGAAGAAATGCGCCGCATTGCCGAAGAACGGCAACAGCAAACTCAACAACAACTTGAATCGCTCAAAGCTGAAATTGCGGCATTAAAGCAGCGAAACGAAACTGTCCCCGACAACCACGATTACAACGAAGCTGACACCCGCCGCTACTTAATCGACGTATTCCTCAAAGAAGCGGGTTGGAATATTCATCAAACCGGATGGACTGAGTACGAAATAGAAGGAATGCCGAATGAAACAGGCAGGGGCAGGGTGGACTACGTACTTTGGGGCAGTGACGGCAAACCCTTGGCGCTGGTTGAAGCCAAACGCACAACTCTAAGTCCTACCCAAGGCAAGCACCAAGCTAAACTTTATGCAGACTGCTTAGAGCAACGCTTCGGTCAGCGTCCCGTTATCTTTTATACCAATGGCTACGAGCATTGGATTTGGGACGACCTCAACTATCCGCCCCGCCAGATCCAAGGCTTTCTCAAAAAAGACGAGTTAGAGCGCCTAATCTTCCGTCGCACCCACCGCAAACGCCTGCATCTGGTTCAAGTCAATTCCAATATCGTCGAGCGCAGTTATCAAACCGAAGCCATCCGCCGCATCGCGGAAACCTTTGACGAAAAAAAGGGGCGTAAAGCCTTGTTGGTGATGGCAACCGGAACCGGAAAAACCCGTACTGCGATCGCTCTAGTTGACTTGCTGATGCGAGCCAATTGGGTGAAGCGGGTTTTGTTCTTGGCAGATCGTAATGCCCTCCTGACGCAAGCCCTTCGCGCCTTTAAAACGCATCTGCCTACCGTGACACCGCTCGATCTAACCAAAGATAAAGCGTTTGAGAGTGCTAACGTCGTACTTTCCACCTATCCCACGATGCTCAACTGCATCAATCGCACCGATCGAGCGCAACGATTCTTTGGCGCAGAACACTTTGACTTAATTATTGTCGATGAGGCGCACCGCTCGATCTACAAAAAGTATCGCGCCCTGTTTGAATACTTTGACGCTTTCCTGGTAGGACTAACCGCGACTCCACGCACCGAAGTCGATCGAGATACCTATCGCATTTTCGACCTAGAGCCTGGGGTTCCCTCCTTCGCCTACGACCTAGAGGATGCTGTCATAGATGGCTACCTCGTCCCTCCCAAGGGAGTAGACGTACCCTTCAAGTTTCTACGCCTGGGTGTCCGGTATGCAGATCTGTCCCCTCAAGAACAGGAAGAATACGAAGAAAAATTTAGAGACGAGGATACAGGAGCTATTCCCGACGAAGTGAATGCAGCTGCCTTGAATCAGTGGCTGTTTAACATCGACACGACAGATCGAGCTTTAAAGTTACTCATGCAACGAGGGCTAAAGGTAGACGGGGGCGATCGCCTGGGTCAGACGATTATCTTTGCCCGCAATCACAATCACGCTCAGTTTATCGTGCAACGTTTTGATGCAAATTATCCTTATTATCAAGGTAAGTTTGCCCAGGTTATCGACAGTCATAACTCCTATGCCCAGAATCTTCTAGATGACTTTTCCGCAGCAGACAAACAGCCAACGATTGCTGTTTCTGTCGATATGCTCGACACTGGCGTAGATGTGCCTGAAGTTGTTAATTTAGTCTTTTTCAAACCCGTTTATTCACGAGTCAAGTTCAACCAAATGCTCGGTCGAGGGACTCGCCTTTGTCCAAATTTATTCGGCATAGGCAAAGACAAGTGCGAATTTTTGGTTTTCGATCTGTGCAGTAACTTTAGTTTTTTCGATCGAGAAATTGCTCAAGCCGAGCGAAGACTGCCCGAAACTTTGACAACCCGCCTTGTCAGATCGCGTCTCCAGCTAACTCAATTAATCGAGCCAAAAGCAACTTCCCAGCCTGAAATCGCCGCACTGCGACAAACCCTCCTATCCGATCTTCACCAACACGTAGCGACGATGGAGCGAGACAACTTCTTGGTTCGCCCCCACCTGCAAAGGGTAGAAGAGTTTTCCCAGCGAGACAGGTGGGAACGCATCAGCGAAGAGGATGCAGAGGCGATCGCTCAATCTTTAGCGCCCCTACCTAACGCGCTGGGGGCTGAAAACCGTCTTGCCAAAGAATTCGATCTCCTGTGTTTTCAACTCCAACTTTCGATTTTGCAGCAAACGGATAATTTTGTGAAGCTGCGCGATCGAGTGCGCGACTTGTTGAGCCAACTGGAGCAGAAAAGGGATATTCCAATGGTGATAGCGCAACTTCCTTTGATTGCAAAAGTCCAAGCAGAAGATTGGTGGGCGGATGTCACTCTTTCGGAGATCGAGCGCGTGCGAATTCACCTGCGAAATCTGATTCAGTTTGTCGATCGCCAAGCGCAAGCGATCGTCTATACCGACTTTACAGACGAACTTGGAGCGTTACAGGAGGTTGATGTACCTGCTCAACAAACGGGTTTTAGCCCTTACCAATACCGCAAGAAAGTTGAAGCTTATATTCGACAACACGAAGACCAGATCGCGATCGCTAAACTCAAGCGCAACGTCCCGCTCACCCCATCGGATCTAGAAGCTTTGGAGCAAATGCTCTTTACCGCCCAAGAAATCGAAAGCCGCGATCGGTTCGAGCAAGTTTTTGGCAAAGACCGAGGCTTAAAGCTGTTTATCCGCAAGCTTGTCGGGCTAGATCGCAATGCCGCTAAACAATCCTTTGCGCGGTATTTGGAGGGCAACAACTTCAGTGCCAATCAAATCCGCTTTGTGGAAAACATTATTGATTATCTGACGCAAAACGGTGTCATGGACCCTGGTTTGCTCTACGAACCACCCTTCACAGATTTACACCATCAAGGCTTGGATGGCGTGTTTGAAGACGATGATGCAGATCGAATTGTGGCAATTGTACGCTCCTTCAACAACACTGTAGAAGACGATTTTGGCGCAGCCTAATAACTATCTGCGATGTCTGCTAGAAAACTGTTGGCATTGAGCCGCAAGCAGAACGACACCCGTGAGTAGCATTGGAACCAAAATGTACGCTAATATCATGTCCGTTGAATTGACCACAATTAAACTACTAGCTTTGACCACCAGTAGAAATTTGTCAACCCACGGATAAAATCAGGTCGGGACAGTAGTTGACGGCAGCGTTCAACCAACACTTCCTCCAATTCATCTAAGCTCTCAAAAGTGCGATTAGCAATTGCTACGCGCTAATAGCATTTGCTGTAGTTTAGGCGTGAGGTTGATAGTCCTATCTTTATTGCTTTTGGTAGGTCTACGAACGCCTCGACTCAGAATCTCGCCAATCCAAACAATAGAACAGTCCTCTGTTAGGTGTTTCCATCGCAGTCCAATCGCCTCCCCAGTTCAGACTCCTGTACCGAACAAGAACTCAACATAATCGGTGTAATGCGAGTAGTAGGGATCTGTTCTAAATGCTTGCACGATCGCCTTAATTTCCTCTTTGCTAAACGGCTTGGGCTTTTGTTTTGGCGATACTTTGATCCTCTCAGCAACCTCAGTCCAGGGGTTGTTAGACGCGATCGCATTTTTGGCGATCGCCCAATTCCAGCAAGCCTTTAATTCTTCTATCCTACGCTTGCATTGGTTTGGTGCTAACCCTTCACCATTTAGATGCCGAGCAAAGCCTTCAGAATTAGAGCTAGTAACTGCTTCGGCGGCTACATCCTTAAAAAAGCGTTTCAAATAGCCAAGTGTAGCCCGATACTTCTCCATTGTTTTAGGTGTGACATCTTTAGCTTTTTGTTCCATGAAGCGTTCAAATAGCTTGGTTACGCTAATACATTGATGTTGTTGGTACTCCGGTTTATATTTCCTCAAACTTGGATCGAAGTTGCCAGTCGCCATGTCGCCTTCTATTTGTCTGGCTTTTTGTTCGGCAACCACCCGATTAATCTTGCTATCGGGCAACCCAACATACAGAAAGTAGCGTTTACCGTGGTAGCTCCAACACAAACGCAACCTGTCTTTGAACACCTGGACTGAAACCGTCCCCTTGGGTGCTTTCTTTCTTTGTTGAGACTGCGATTGAGATAGCGATTGAGATACGTGTGAGAGTTTGCTTGTCTTCTCGACAGCATTTCTAGTCCTTGTCATAAGGGCAATACATCAAAATTTCGTATCTCATTGTTATCTCAATTTTTGATATAAACAAGATCTAAAAAGCCCCAATCTAGGAATGCTTATTGAGAATGGTCGAGCTACCTGAACCACTCCTAAAAACGCGAAAACCCTCCACTGGAGAGGGTTTCATCTAAAGCCCGTGATGAGGATTGAACTCATGACCTCACCCTTACCAAGGGTGTGCTCTACCACTGAGCTACACGGGCAAGTTACATTTTTGCTCTAATTATAGAGTATAAAGGGTAAAAGCATTTAGCTTTTATCCTTTACTCTTCTGCTGTGGATATGGGCCGAGCTGGATTTGAACCAGCGTAGGCATAGCCAACGGATTTACAGTCCGCCCCCATTAACCGCTCGGGCATCGACCCATTCGATCCACCGATTTTTCATATTAACACACGGATACGGCGATCGCAATAATTGTTTCCAATCTCGGCATGCTTAGCACGAGATAGCTAACACCCTCAAAAAGGTTAACTCAGCAGTTCTCCAGTTTCTTGCAGAGAATGCAAACGCTGATAAATTCCCGCCTGGTGTAACAGCTCAGTATGGCTGCCAACTTCAACAATCCTACCGCGATCGAGGACGACAATTTTATCTGCTTCCCGCACTGTACTGAGGCGGTGAGCAATAATGATGGTAGTGCGAGTACCAAGAATGGAGCGCATAGCTAGCTGAATCGAACGCTCTGATTCGTAATCTAGGCTTGAGGTAGCTTCGTCAAAAATTAAAATGTCTGGGTTTACTAACAATGCCCTCGCAATTCCTAGCCGCTGTCTCTGTCCTCCAGATAAGCGCACGCCCCTCTCACCCACTACAGTAAAATATCCTTCAGGTAACTGCCCGATGACTTCATCTAAACGGGCGATCGCACAAGCTTGTTCTACTTGCTCGAAACTAGCGCTACGATTGCCATATGTTAGGTTTTCTAACAAACTACCATTAAATACATCCACCTCTTGATGCACGATCGCTAACCGTCTGCGGTAAGCTGCAATATCAAATTGCCGAATATCTCGTCCATCTAGCAAGATTTGCCCTGCATTGGGTTCAAAGTAGCGATATAGCAATTTAACCAATGTAGATTTTCCCGAACCCGATCGTCCTACCAGTGCTACTGTTTGATAAGGTTCAATTAATAAGTCGATCTCTTTCAATACCGGACGTTGCGGGTCGTAACCGAAAGTAATGCCAGCTAATTCTAATTTGCCTGTAAAACGGTATTGTGTCACATCTGTAGATGATGCTTCTAAGCTACTAGCATCTTTCCCTAAAGGTTGTTGCATGAATTCATGCAGTCGCATCATAGAAGCATAACGACGTGCAAAAATTTCGGCAAAGTTACTAATTGGTTCTAATTCTGCGTAAGCCATGCTAGAAACAGTCAAAGTTGTGACAAAATGTCCTAACGAAATTTGCCCTTGAATTGTGGATCTGAGAGTTAAAACTAGTACCACAAAGACGCACAATTGAATTACAGTTTTTTGCCAAGTTCCTAGCTTTACATAACCCAAATGAATGCGAAATAATACAACTTTCAATTCACGGCTGAGGCGCTGGCGCTGACGTTTCAGTTCTAAACCTTCTGTAGCAAAAGCTTTGACTGTTTTGATATTTGTGATGATTTCTGAAGTTCGACTTTCGGTATTCTCCATGTATCGATCTAGTCGTTCTTCTTGTTTAATCAACTGTGTCAAATCTTGAAGACTGAAACCGAGAATGACAATAAATGAAATCAGAAATAAAACAGAAATTCGCCAATCAATGAACCAAATCACCACAAAAATTCCCAATACGCGAAACAGTTTAGGAATTAATTGTCCGGCTATCTCTGGATATGTCCAAGTGTGATTGCTCAATCCTTTGCCTACCCGACTGGAAATTCTGCCAGGGTTATTTTCATCGTAAAATTCTAACGGCAGAGTCAAAACTTTGGCTATTGCTTTTTGCGTGTGATACTGACGCGATCGCAAAGCAATATCCCAGTGAAACCAACCGCTTAACCACATTTGTGTTGGACCTTTGCCAACGGTGACGACAAAAATCAAACCCATCAGTACAATTAATGATAGGAAACGATCGCGTGGTAAATTAGTTAGTTGAGAAATGGCAACGATTGCTTCTTGTACGGGACGATCTAAGGGTTGATTGGACAGTACGTTTAATATCTGTCCGATCGCATATGGAACCACCAAATCGACAATCTCAAAAAAACAGGCTGCGGCAATGCTAAACAGGGCGATCGTCCGCCAGGGACGGTAATACTTGAATAAGTCTTGAAATTTCGCCATAATGCTTGGGAGCCGAACTCTTTAGCACGGTGCTACTGGAAAGCTTATACTACACTATACTACAAAAGTTAGGTTTTGGCGATCGAGCAGAGAAATTATAGGTTTGTTAAGTCAAATTGAGACTTGCTCGAAGTCAATATTGCTCCAACTCAATATTGTGCTAGTCTACTAAAAGAAAAGTAGATTCGGTGGTAGTGTTTGTTCAATTATCCACAAGCGCCTCTCCGGAAGTACTTCGACAACACAGTGAGGGACGCAATGTCAGTATACGTAGGAAACTTGTCTTATCAAGTCGCAGAAGAAGAACTCAGCAAAGTATTTAGCGAATATGGTACCGTGAAGCGGGTACAGCTACCCACCGACAGAGAAACTGGTCGTCCGCGCGGCTTTGCTTTTGTAGAAATGGAAACGGAAGCAGCGGAAGCGGCAGCTATAGAAGCCTTAGACGGCGCGGAGTGGATGGGCAGAGAACTAAAAGTGAATAAGGCTAGACCGCGCGAAGAAAAAAGTCGTGGTGGTAGCTGGGGAAATAATCGCGGTGGTGGCGGCGGTGGTTACTCGCGCAACCGCTACTAAATTTCTTTGAAACGAAAGTAGACAGTTACAATTAGAGCAAAATTTCAATTTCGATCTAATGCATTAGCATTTCCGACAGAACTTGCTACTGTAATTTGGCTGTATAGCTTGAAGTTCACTGTCAGTCTGGCACTCATTGTCAAGAGTGTGTCAGTTTGAACGGGCAATTTAGCACCCACTCTTGTCAGAGGAGGTGCAATTGCCCGATCGTTAACGCAAGTTTAGGAGGAGACACGATGACCCAAGTGGTTGTGGGTGAAAATGAAAATATAGAATCGGCATTACGTAGGTTTAAGCGTCAAGTCTCGAAGGCTGGAATCTTTCCAGATTTAAGACGACTGCGCCATTTTGAAACTCCGATTGAGAAACGCAAGCGCAAAGCGATCGCCAGAAGACGTAAGAGAAGCAGATTTTAAGCATCTGTTAGTGGGGAAAATTCCAAGCGGTAGCGATAGAGAGCGACGGGGCGATCGCCCGCTTTAAAGTAAGCTGGATCTCGAGCAGATAGGTAGACAGCCGTAACCTGGTCGGCGACAACCTTAGCGGTAGAATTGGGTACGTAGTGATACGCGGTTGTTGATTCTACTTGGTTGAAATAGGGACGCACCCCATTACCGCGAAATTGCTGCCCGAATACTTCTGTGGTAACGTACTTATTCTCTGCTGTCATTTCTGTAGTGCGACCAGTCACAATTGAAATGAGTTGGCGATCGCCCTGTAATAAGGTAATCTGGCGGTTGGGCGAGTCTGGATCGACTTTTACTGCTTTCACAATGCGATCGCCCAAGTATGCTTTTGCTAGGCTGAGACCATTAAAAGATCGATCTGCTACCACAGCCGACTTTACCTTCACGGGCTGGGGAATTAACTTTAAGGGCTGTCCGAGTAGGTTTTGTTTGATAAATTTGACTTGAAACTGGACTGGTTGGTTCAGGTAACGCCGATTCCCTTCAAACCCAGGGGTAGTAATATCTGGGGCTAAAGGAGCAACTAAATCGACTAAAGTACTTTTTACAGTCCAAGTACCTGCCATCCACTCTGGATAGACTAAATCGCCAGTTGCAACCTGTACCGTAGGCTTGCTATCCCAGTTAGGGAAGCTAGCAATGCGATCGCTTAATTGTCCGGCAGTAGCTTCACTTATCCATAATAAGAATAAGGTTAAAGTTAAAGATAGCAGCCAAATTCTTTTCACAAAAAACTTTAATACTGACAAACTTTCAACTACAAACTTTCAACTGGTACGGGTTCCCATACTTCGCCGTACTTTTCTCGTAGGGAATGCCAAGTTTCTACTTGTCCAGGTTCGTATTCTCCTGGCTTACCCCATTGTAGAAATAAACTCAAAGCAGGTTGACTTTGTTTATCTAATAATCGAATTGCATATGTTGTAAAGTTACCCCGTTTTGATTCTCCAGTCTCGAACTTCACTTGCTGAATTTCATCCATATTCAAGTGAAATTCAAAGTCTTCTGCGTGCATATTTGCATATTTACCTTTGGGTAATTCGGCGTAGAACAGTTTTTGTAACTTACTGCGGACTTCTAAAACACCCGCGCTGCTAGTGACAATGATACGCAGCGTGGAGAGACTTTCGCAGGCTTCCAAGAATTCTTTTAGTGTGGCAGACATGAGGAGATAAAGGGCTAAGGCTGTTATTTGTCAAGTCCTATTTGTCAAGTTCTAACAGTGTCGCTAGAGAAAGCTTCTGACGCAGATCCAACATTTCTGCTAAAGACCTACTACGAGGAGAGTATACATCATTTTCTGGTACTGAATTTGATTCTGTTTCAGGAACGGGCATATCTTCTACGGGCGCTCGCATTTCTGGCGATAATTCTGCTGTCTCTACAAAAGTAATATTTTCAAAAATCAAATCTTTCTCTTCTGTCGTTAATTCCAAAGGCTCTAAAAATTTTTCTTCCCTTTCATCTGCCATATCTTCTTCTATTAGGATAATAAATTCATCTGTTGCTGAATGGCTCTTTAACTCTGATTCTGTTTGCAGAGAATATTCTGCCCAAGTTGGTTTTGGTTCTGAAAGTTTGAGGGCGGGAAGACTGAGAATTGATTGTCGAGATGGCGGAAATTGTTGCTGAGGAGAAGAGTGAAATTGTAAGAAAAATTGAGATAGATCCGATGATGACTTGGATAAACGCTTGGCGATCGCAACTCCACCTACAGCACTACCTAAAGCGAATGCACTTAGCAACCACGAAAACAAAGAATTATCAGATGATGTCAGTGGAGTATTTGAAGTATTTGTAGTGACTGCAGACGTCGTTCCAGTTTCTTCTTTCAGAACGCCGAGCTGAAAGATACTCGCTACAGAAGAGTAAATAGCCAACAATAAAAAAGCACTAACTCCTAACAACACTAGCTTAGGATGGCGCTGAATCAGATCTCGAAGAAAATAAGAATTAGCTACTTTTTTTCGCTTGTTTTTCACTTTAACTCTTTCAGTTTCATCGTCTAATGCAAGAGGCTTAGCAATAGTTTGCTGCGGACTGTTCTGATGCTCCATTATAAAAAAGCGAGTCGTGAGTAGTGAAGAGTCGGAAGTCGGGAGTTGGGAGTTCTCGTTGCCACTCATTGAGCATTTCTTTCTAAAGCTAATTGAATTAATCGATCGACTAATTCTGGAAAGGGAATACCGCTTTTCTCCCACATCATAGGATACATGCTGGTAGCAGTAAAACCAGGAATGGTGTTGATTTCATTGATTAAGACTTCGCCGCTTTCAGTATAGAAAAAGTCTACCCTAGCCAACCCAGCAGCATCGACGGCTGCGAAGGCTTCGAGAGACATTTGCTGAATTTGAGACGCAATGGCTTCTGGGACGGCGGCGGGAATCACAATACCTGCCATCCCTGCACTATATTTGGTTTCGTAATCGTAAAAGTCGCTTTCGTAGGTAATCTCACCCACAACTGAGGCTTGGGGTTCGTCATTACCTAAAACCGCGCATTCTAGTTCTCTGGCTACTACTCCTGCTTCGACGATGATCCGGCGATCGTAACTAGCAGCATTATCAAGGGCTGTTTCTAATTCCGCGCGCGATCGCGCTTTACTAATTCCTACTGACGATCCTAGGTTAGCAGGTTTGACAAAACAGGGATAGCCTACAGTTGCTTCAATCCGATCGCAAAGTTTAGGGAATACGCATGGATTTGACCAAATTTGGGAACGATTGACGGCAACATATTTCACTTGCGGTAATCCCGCTTGGGCAAATGCCATTTTCATTGCAATTTTGTCCATCCCCAACGCCGAACCCAAGACACCAGAACCGACAAAGGGGACTTGCATTAATTTCAGCAGTCCTTGTACCGTCCCATCTTCTCCATTGGGTCCATGTAAGATTGGAAACCAAACATCGACAGATGCAACTTGGGGTAAAGAGGCAGGGATGCAATCGAGCATTTTTGCGTCGTGTTGGTTGACATTTAGCGGGCTGCTATTGTTCACCTCCTCATCTTCCCATCCACCTAAGTGAGGTTGAGAAGAAACAGAATCTGCCGACGTGAGTAAGGGAATGCCCGACTCCAAGACCTTGTGAGATGCTGGTCCTGCCAACCAGCGCCCGTCTTTTTGGATATAAAATGGCAGTAGCTCGTACTTATTTCGGTTTTCTCCTGTCGAGATGGCATTAGCGATTGCTCTTGCCGAACTAATCGATACCTCATGTTCCCCAGATCGTCCGCCGAATAATAGTCCTACCCGCATTTTTGTTATCCCCTCAGCCTCTAGACACTATTAATGGGCAATAGCCTATCACACCTAGATGGGAACTGGTAATTGGTAATTGGTCATTCTCCACTAACAACTGACTACAGGCGTAAGCGCAATCTGTGTCAGGCTTTTAACATTGATACAGAACTTAATCGCTTTAATAATTTAAGAGATTGGCATGGAATTGCGATCGCTTGGGACATCGGATATTAAAATTACACCCGTAATTATGGGAACCTGGCAAGCTGGTAAAGCTATGTGGGTAGGGATAGAGGATGCCGAAACTGTCAAAGCGATACGGGCAGCATTTGAGGCTGGCATTACCACTGTAGATACGGCAGAAGTCTACGGACAGGGGCATTCAGAACAAATCGTAGCTCAAGCCCTCTCTGACGTGCGCGATCGCGTGGTGTATGCAACGAAGGTATTTTCCAATCATTTAAAACACGACCAAGTTATTGAAGCGTGCGAGCGATCGCTGAAAAATCTCAGTACAGATTATATCGATCTCTACCAAATTCACTGGCCTTCTGGTTCGTATAAAAGTGAAGTTGTGCCGATTGAAGAGACAATGAGCGCTTTAAATACATTGAAACAGCAAGGGAAAATTCGGGCGATCGGCGTTTCTAATTTTTCCCGCACCCAATTAGCAGAAGCAGCCCAATACGGAAGGATCGATAGCGTTCAACCACCTTATTCTCTGTTCTGGCGCTGGGCAGAAAAAGATCTGACGCCTTATTGTGTAGAAAATAATATTTCTATCCTCGCTTACTCTCCTCTAGCACAAGGGCTGCTGACAGGAAAATTCGGACCCGAACACAAATTTCATCCCGACGATCATCGCAATAAAAATCGGTTGTTTCAGGGAGAGAATTACGCGCGGGCACAACAAGCTTTAGACAGACTGCGTCCGATCGCTGAAAAACATCAAATCTCGTTAGCTAATTTAGCGATCGCCTGGTTAATTGCCCAACCACAGGCGAATGCGATCGTCGGGGCGAGAAACGCCGAACAAGCCGTTGCTAATGCTAAAGCTACAGATGTCTATCTCTCGCCTGAAGAGTTGCAGGAAATTGACGCGATCGGTAGAAGCGTCACCGATCTTTTAGACGAAAACCCTGTCATGTGGAATTTTGATGTTTAAACGATCGAGGATTTACAGTTAACAGTAAACGCTAAACGCTGCGCTACACGTAAGTGAACGCTACACTTTGTGAAGACAGTTAATTGTTAACTGATAGCATTACCAAATGTTGCGAGAACTTGGAGAGATTTCACAATTTTTTAACTTTGGTAAATAGTAGACTGTAGTAGCAAGATAGCAGTGTTACTTTAAATGCATAGGACACAAACAAAAACAAATTTTACGGGCAATGACCCAGTGTCCCCTGTCAAAAGCCCACTTGCGATCGCCCAAGCATAGACCTAGAGGGAAGTCACTTAGAGGTAAATCACCAAAGAGTTGAATATACCAAACCTATGGTCTGGAAAGACGCAACTATGCTGGAGATCCAAGAGTTGTTCGTGTTAGTTGTTGTGCATTAATTGAGTCTGCTTTGAACGAATTAAATCTAACCGACATTGTAGGGGTCTAGCAGCATTAGCTAGACCCCAAAAAGTTTTTAGTTCAGTTCGCCTCTCGCCTATCTAGTCGTCCCTGAAAAATTATCAATTATCCGCAAATGAGGCAGGGCGTCCGGCTATACTTGTGAGATTGATAGTGGGGTTGCGCTATCTCAAACTGCGGTACGATCGAACAGATAAATCCGTTAACTCATGAAATTTCTGGGAATAGATTTAGGCTGGCGTTCTGGTGCAAGCGGATTGTGCTGCTTAGAATTGGCAAACGGACAATTACAGTTGTTAGATTTAGACCGCATAGAAGCGATCGCGGACATTTTTGCTTGGATAGATACTTGGGTACAACCGGAAGAACCTGCGATTGTTGCCGTGGATGCACCGACTTTGATCCCCAACACTACGGGAATGCGCCTACCCGACAAACTCACCCACAAATATTTTGGTAAATATCATGCTGGTTGCTATCCAGCCAATCTCAGCCTGCCTTTTGCCCAGCGTACCGTAGATTTTGGTTTGGCTTTGGAAACTAGGGGATTCAACCACGCTCCAGAAATTGTCCCCCAAGCACCAGGACGTTACCAAATTGAGGTTTTTCCCCATCCCGCGATCGTGCATTTGTTTCAATTAGATCGCATTCTCAAATATAAAAAAGGAAAGCTGGCGGAACGTTACTTGGAACTGCTCAAACTCCGCCATCATATAGTTGATATTTTGTCAAATATAGAACCCGCTTTAATTTTGAGCCAAGAGGGAATGCAGTACATCTCGGTGAGCGATCGCCAATCCTCAGAGATTTCCCCAACCCCCCTTAAAAAGGGGGGCTTTGTTCTTCCTCTTAAAGCAGCAATTCAATTTATCCTGCATCCTACTTCTTTCTTACTGCGAGGTGCTGCCCTTAAAGCGGTAGAAGACCAGTTAGATAGTCTAATCTGTGCTTATGTGGCAGCCTATTGGTGGTACTGGGGTTTAGAACGGAACTGGGTATTAGGCGATCGCGCCAGCGGGTACATTGTTGTCCCTGCTCCCTTGCCCGTCCAAGCTGCTAACCTTGACGGCGCTGGAGTCCTCCGCCCAGAGAATTAGTCGCGTCTCATAAGGATTGGACAAATATTTGTGTTGTGGCAATACCCGCAACGACAATCCTTGTAAGCCAGAAGTCGTGTAGTTAATCTCAACCGTATAGATACTCATCCCCTGCGAATCTGTACCTTGAAACTGCATCGCAATTGGTACGCCGTTGACAATTTCTCCGCTGGCATCAACGTTACCTTTATACAGTTCTACCTGCACGCTATCAGGAGACAATGTGGCGAGATCGATCCTGGCTTTGACAGCAATATTTTGATTCACTTGAATTTCTGCTGGTTCAGCAATGTCGATTTCGACTACCTTGATGTAGTTCCAGTGTTCGGTTAAATTGGCTTTCCAACGAGCCAATTCTTTTGCTGGGGCAAATTTGTCAGCAATTAGAGTAGAGTAGCGATCGCTAGCTGGGAAATAACCCCGTAAGGCATATTCGCTCACCATGCGCGAAGTATTGAAAAATGGACAGTTGATCCGAATTGCATCTTTCATTTTAGCAATCCAGCGGCGGGGTAGATTGTCGTTATCGCGATCGTAGAATAGTCTGGCAACTTCCTGCTCGATTAAATCGTACAAGGCGTTTGCTTCTACTTCGTCTTGGAAATTGGGATCGTCGTAAATTTCTCCATGCCCAATTGCCCAGCCAGTACGGACGTAATCCGCTTCATCCCACCAACCATCTAAGACACTGAGATTGAGTAGTCCATTCATCGCCGCTTTCATGCCACTCGTACCGGAAGCCTCGCGAGGACGACGAGGGTTATTGAGCCAAACATCGCAGCCAGCTACCAACAAGCGCGAGATATGCATATCGTAGTTGGGGACGAAGACAACTTGCTTCTCTAACCCGTGTTCGCGAATAAAGCGGTTGATCTCGCGGATTAGTTCTTTGCCTGGAATATCTTTGGGGTGTGCCTTACCAGCAAAGACAAATTGTACTTTCCGATCTTTGTTGCTGAGAATTTTTTCGATCCGCTTAAAGTCGTGCATCCATAGAGTTGCTCGCTTGTAGGTAGCAAAGCGTCGTGCAAAGCCAATGGTTAAAGCATAGGGGTCGAGAACTTCTTGAGCTTCGGCAATTTCAGCAGGAGAAGCACCGCGATCGCGTAAATGCTTCACCAAATGCTCCCGCACGTAGACGATCATGTCCAAACGGCAGCGTTCGTGGTTGCGCCACAACTCCTCATCGGGAATCGCATCCATCCGTTCCCATAGCTGATTCTCGCTAGGGGCTGAAGACCAATTCGGACCTAAGTAGCGATCGTATAATTCCTGAGTTGACTTAGCAACGCAACTGCGCGCGTGAACGCCGTTGGTAATTGCCGAAATTGGTACTTCCTCTTCTGGTACACCGTGCCACAATCCTTGAAACATCTCGCGCGACACGACACCGTGCAACTGAGCTACCCCATTGGCAAAAGTCGCCATTTTCAGCGCCAACACTGCCATACTAAATGGCGCGCTCAGATCTCCGGTATTTTCGCGTCCCAACCCTAGAAACTCATCGCGTCCCAACCCAAACGCATCGGCATAATGTCCCAGGTAATACAACATCTTATCGGGAGGAAACAAATCGATCCCTGCAGGAACGGGGGTATGGGTGGTAAATAGGTTACTCGCTGCTACGACTTGTCTGGCTTCGGTAAAACTCAAACCTTCACCCTGCATCAACGTGCGGATGCGTTCTAGTGCCAAGAAAGCCGAATGTCCTTCGTTCATGTGGTATGCCGTGACGTTATATCCCAACGCCTTCAGCATTCGCATGCCACCGATTCCCAACATAATTTCCTGGTGGATGCGCATATCGAGATCGCCACCGTAGAGTTGGTCGGTGATGTTATGGTCGTATGCGCCATTCGGTTCGATATTGGTATCGAGCATGTACAGCGGTACCATCCCCACCTGCACGCGCCAGACTCTGGCGTAAACGGTTCTTCCCGGGTAGTCTACTGCAACGCGAATCTCAGAACCGTCGGGATTGCGCTCTAAGTGCAGGGGCATGTTATAAAAGTCATTGATGGGGTAACGTTCTTGCTGCCAACCGTCGGCGTTGAGATATTGGGCAAAATAGCCTTGCTGGTAGAGTAAGCCCACACCCACCAGCGGTAAGCCCAAGTCACTTGCAGATTTGAGATGATCTCCTGCGAGTACCCCCAAGCCGCCGGAGTAGATCGGCAGACAATCTACTAAACCAAATTCTGCTGAAAAATAAGCGTAACACTCTTTGGCATAGCGCGTAGATTCGTGTAACGCGTGCTGCGTGGCAAGGCTACCATCTCCTGTCTTTTGTCCCCGTTGCTTATCGTACCAGGTACGTTCTTGCAAGTAGTCATCCAGCTGACGGGCTGCTCTGTCCATTTGCGCCAAGAAGCCTTCATCTTCGACTACTTCTTGCAATCGTGCTTGACTGATGTTACCCAGCATCAATACGGGATTATGGTGACTCGATTCCCATAAATCGGGATCTAAGCGCCGAAATAAATCTTTGCTTTCAACGTTCCAATCCCAATGCAAGTTGTAAGCCAGCCGCCGGAGAGGTTCGAGGCGCGGCGATAGGCGGGGAGAGACATTAAACGTGCGAATTGGTTGCATATAGCAGGGTGTGATTCTTTCTTGCTCTGGCTATTGTTGAACTTGTTTTGCCCGGAGTTGGCAACTATGAATACCGTTTTAGTATAAGAGCGATCGCTCTAACACCATCTTTTAGCGCGTTCTTGTTACTAATTGCCAGTTTGACTGAATGTTTTTATGTCAGAGGGTGGTGAGTGGTGCGTGGTGAGTGGGGAAGTGAGTAGTGAGTGGGGAAGTGAGTGGTTAACAATAACTCCTGTTTCCTGTCTCCTCTGTTTTGACTTTTAATTTTTGACTTTTGACTTTCTCACAATGTAGTAACAGTCTCTACCTTACTCTCTTCGGTTCGAGTAAAAAACTTTTGGCTAATGGCACTGGTGAGAATGTGCGAGAGTAAGCCTAAAGGACCTGCAAATAAACACAAAGCTAAAGAGTGAATCGTCCAAACTCCGGTGCGCTGTCCTTCCCAGTAAATCCAGCGTCCGACAAACAGATCCATGACGAGATAATGAGTCCATCCCGTTGCCATCACTTTCGGATCGGCAAAGATTTGGGCGAGATCTGCTAGTTTTAATTGGGGATTGGATAAAGCTTGGGCATTTTCAGTAGTGAGACTGTTAACGAAGAAAAAGCCATATAACACTGCTAAGGCGACAAATGGGAGGTAAGATTCCATTACCTTTCGGGTTACGCCCCAATTTGGCAGCAGAATTATCAGTAGCCAAAAAGGTAAAACGAAGATATTTGCGCCGTTAAATAGTTGTTCGATCGCCATGACTGTAATGAAGTGGTGAGGTGAGACAATAGCACTAGTAATAGGCACTCAAGCTAATTGTACTGATAATCAGTAAGGGCGCACGACCGTGCGCCCTTACAGCTCGTATATCTAATTCATCTGTCAACAGCAATAATCAACAACACACTCAATTAAACCAAACGACGGCGAAAAGCGATCGCCTGTTGCGGATTGGGAATTTTTTCTACCAAGGCTTCTACTAGCATATGAGCCGATATATTAGGATTTTGGGCTAAAGTTTCTCGAATTAAAAAACTTGCAATTGGTCCGACAAAATTAGTTAATTCTTGATGGCAAAGTTTTACAAATTCAGGATGCAGCGAGGAGCGTTGTTCGACTGGAGGTGGAGTGACTTGTGGTGGTTGTGATGGAAAATTCCCTGTAGGTTGTGGATAGAGAGGGGTGCGTTGTTCGCTAGAAAATACAGTTGTTTGTGGCGATTGCGGTAGAACTCCTGGCGCGGGTGAGTTAGTTGCAGTCGATTGCGATCGCCCTCCACTTAGTGCTGAAAGTACTTCCATTGCGGATTGATAGCGCTCTCGCGGTCTGTCGGCAAGCATTTTGTTTAAAACTTGAGTCAAGCCTGGGCTGACAGGTTTATAATCTTGCCAGAGCCACTCTAAAGAATAGCGATCGAGTAATTCTTGTGGTGCTTTACCAGTTAATAAAACAATTGCAGTTACTCCTAAAGCATAGAGATCGCTACTAGGAGAACAGTGTCCCATCCGAATTTGTTCGTGTGGTGCATAACCAACTTTACCCACCATGGATTTATAGTTAATATAGGCTTGCTCGGAATTGGCAGCCGTATTAATAGAGGATTCTACTCCCTGCTTGCCCACACCAAAATCAATTAATACGGGTAAATTTTTCTCGCTATCAAAAATAATATTATCAGGAGAAATATCGCGGTGAATAATTCCGTGTTGGTGAATATAATCTAAGACAGGTAATAATTGCTGAAGCCATTGAACTATTTCTGCTTCAGAAAAGGCTTGTCCGGTTTTTGTTAGTCGTTCTCGTAAAAGCTGAGAATAATTTTTTCCATCGACGTATTCTTGAACTAAAAATAACCGTCCGTTATCTTCAAAACACGCTAGAAATTTAGGAATTTGATAATGAGAAATTTGATATAATATTCTTGCTTCTCGTTCAAACAAATCGCGAGATTTTTGCAAGCAACTCGTAGCAATTGAATCTGGCAAAAATTCTTTTAAAACGCAAAACTTATTAAAGCAATGTTGGTCATAGGCTAGGTATGTCCGTCCAAACCCTCCTTGTCCCAAAACTCGATGTAGCAAATAACGATTAGCGATTAACATTCCCGTTGCCGTATTTGCGGTTTGAGTTTTGACTTCGGGTAAGGCAATTTCTTCAATCGGCACTTCCGAGTAGAGCTTGAGTGGCACTAACTCGGTGTGACCGTTGGTTGTGACTTTGGTATAAACGATTTTTAAAAAATTGGAATTATTATTGTTATCGTCAGCCATAGCAATCCTTTCCTCCAATAGAATGGAGGGGGAAGTGTGTATAAAGCTATCATCCTATCTACTCTTATTATTAGTTAGGAGCGAACTAGAATGTTTATGCAATACCAAATTTAAAGTAAGGTATAGCGATACAACCCCATACCTTAATTATTCACAAACAATTAAGTGATTTCAGAAAAAACTTAACGAACAGTAATAATCAGTGTTTGTCTTAATTTACCGTTGCCACCTACTTGCTGGGATATTTGCGTGCCAGGACCAGAAAATTTAATCGCCACGTTAGAGGAAACTGGTCTATACTCGCCAACAATTTCAACTTTGTTGTCTCCTTTTGTTAAATAAGGCACTAAATTGAAGGTTGTTTGACTTGCTTGAAGTTTTTTCACTTCTATTCCATCTACCATGACTTTTCCAGTCAGGCGACTATCTGGAGCGATCGTAACTGATAAAACGTGAGGCGATCGCAGTGCAGTTGCATTTAAATTAATTGCTGTCGTTTGTTGCTGTAATGACTGAGTAGAAGACCGACTAGACGATTGACTAGAAGTACTAGAAACTGTATGAGAATAAGAATAACTTCTTGAATAATTCATAGGTTTAATTGTCTCGCTTTTTAATGGTAAAACTAGCTTGTTTTGATAAAATAACTGATGATTTAGTCCTAAAACAGCAATTAATATTCCAGTTAACATTTAAGTAGTTAGTAGTTAGCGATCGGTAGTTGTAAGTCACTTACCACTTTATACCAGTTGCTGACAACTGAAAAACCCCTTTGTATAAACTAAGTGGTATAAACTAAGTGTACAAAAGGGTGAGGGTATTTGTGGAATTAGCTTCAAGAAAATTGAAATATCCGATTCACGGCGATCGGCAACCAGTTATCGATATTATTGGTTAAAAACAAAGAATCTACTATAGGTAGATCCTTGATGTCATACCTGAAACTGATAACCGACAACTGATTTAACGGCGTTCCAAAGCTCCTTCTGGAGTAGGGACATTCACGCGCACATCGACGGGAGTGAAAATGTTTGGAGTATCTACCCCCATTTCGCGCAATTTGTTGTCGCCATTACGACCACCTAGTTTGTGTTCGCTGCGACGGTTTTGTCTGACGCGATCGCCTTGACCGACTTGAGTAGATGTATGAGTACTATTGTTGTTGTAGCAATCTTCATCAAACTCCGCACTCGCTTGATTGTTTTGCTCGGCTGGCTCTTTAGAAATACCCACTTGCACGTTCACGTCAGTTGCAGTGCATACAGCTTGGGCGGGTTTAATTGTCGTCGTACCTAAAGCCAATACAGTAGAAAGGGAAAATAAACCAAGGGACAAAAATTTAAAACTCATAAATCTCACTTTTTCCTCCTGATGTGAATGCTGATTTGTAGTTTTATTCGCACGTTGTCGATGTAGAACTGTAGGTGCGAGAAACGCCACCAGAAGAAACAGTGGTCTGCGATCGCTGGTGGCTGTAATTACCTTTGTTGCAATCAGTTTGAGTCCTAAGAACTTGAGAGCGATCGCTGGCACGAGGTTTCTCGATCGCGCAAGCAGCCACAGATAAAGCGGTAATGCTAAGTAAGCCAAGCAACCAGAATTTGAACCGCACTTTTAGCTCCTATTTACCGAAGAAAGCAGAAGGCAGAAAATCACTCGGCTATCTGCACGTTGTCGTGGAAGAAGTTTGAGTGCGGTTGACTCCACCACTAGAAGAAGTTGTCGTGGAAGAACTTTGGTGGCTGTAAGTCGTACCGCCTTTACAACCGATCTGCGTCCGCCGGACTTGGGGGCTGACACCCCACGGGCTGCGTTTGGTACGAGTATTGTAAATCCGCCGCCAGCGATCGCTACTTCTCACAGTTGGACGATTGCGTTGAATTGTAACTTGAGAGTTGCCGTTGGTAACGCGGATGTTGTCATCCCGAACGACCGTTGACCCCCCATTACTCGACCGGATTTCTACGTTGCCTGCTTTTGCCATTTCCATCGGTAACACCAGGAAAATAGAGGCAACTAAAACTGAAATCGATTTTTTGTTAATCATGAGCAGATACCTGCACTAATAATTTCGGTTGAGAGATGACGGCTAGCTGTCATCTCTCTGCCATTAACTACCACTTAGCGACGGTTAAATATATCGCGATCGCGGCGAATCCGAGCATCTTGAGTGTTTTGGTTGACAGAAGTGTTACCGTTACCAAATTGATCTGTCAGTTGATCGGAGGTTTGATTGATAACATCTCTCGAACGATCTACATCGCCACGCCGTCCAAATCTTCTTTCAGATTTATCAATTTCAGCATTTTGAGTGGACTGTTGTACTGAAGTGTTACCAACACCTTCTTGTCTGGTGGTTTGAATTGTATCTTGGTTTATCTCGTCTGCCTTCGCAGGGAGAGCAAGTAATCCAAAGCCAGCAGCAGCGATGATGCCAACTAGACCGGCTTTAACAGTAGATTTGATAGTTGTCATAGTTTTTCCTTGTTTTTGCACTTAGTTGTTAGCTTTTGGGCTGTAGAGGCGTTGTATATAATATCTCTACAGCAAATACTTATCTTCGTCGAATGAATTGGTCGATCTTTTGCTGGATGCGGTTGTCGGTTCCGTTGGTCACAGCATCGCTCTGAGCGTTTTGTCTGGTGGTACTGTTCGTGCTGTCACCACGTCGGTCTTGGTCGCTGTATTGGTCGATTGCTTGATCTATACGGTTGTTTTCACCGCTAGCAGAGCCAGTAACACGGGAATTTTGAGTTGAAGTATGATTTCCCGAACCGTCGCTATGAATGATATTCGTCTGCCGAGTAGTTTGATTGACGCTGCTGCCATCGCTTGCTGTCGCACTGTTAGAAGAACTGCTACGACTGGTGACATCGGCACGCACGGGAAGGGTATTGAATCCAATACTGGTAGCAGCAACAAGACCGAGCAAACAAGTTGAGAAAATTCTCTTCACTTCAGTTGTAGGTGAAGTGGTGTGTACCATGTGAGTGACTTCCTTCGACTAAGATCGGGTTCTGAGATTGGGTTCTGTAGTTGAGGGTCGTCAAATCCGATCGCGTTACAAGTGTGTGAGGAGCATTACCCAACCTATTGCAGGATGGGAAGATGAGGGTCTAGCGATCGCGAATTAAAGCTCGATCGCGGCGAATCCGAGCATCTTGAGTGTTTTGGTTGACAGAAGTGTTACCGTCACCAAATTGGTCGGTCAGCTGGTCGTTGCCTTGGTTGATGGAATTGCGATCGGGACGACCTTCTCTACGATCTGGACGACCAAATCTAGTTTCAGTTTCCTTAATTTCACCCGTTTGGGTATTTTGTTGCACGGAGGTGTTGCTGTAGCCTTCCTGTCCGGTGGTTTGCGTGTTACCTTGGTTAATCTCGTCAGCTTTGACGGGCAGAGCAATGAAACCAAAGCCAGCGGCAGCTACTAATCCAACCAAACCTGTTTTGAGTCCGGTGCTGAGATTGACTTTAAGATTTTTGGCTGTCATTTTTATTACTTCCTTTGCACTTAGTTGTTGTCGTCAGAAGGACGATAGCCTTCATGTCGGAGGTTTTCAGTTATTTGTTCCTTAGATGAGCGAGTGTTTTTGGTTACTTGCTGCATCACTATTACAGTTAATCAGAAAAGTTGCGTCTCATTTCGGAAAGAAAGCAAAATTTCTTCGAGAATAGAAAGAAAAAAAAGAGGCGATCGCAATACGTGCAAGCATTTGACGCGATCGAACCTGGGTCTTGAGGCATCGCTGCAGCTACTAGTAAGAAGATGAGCTGGCTAAAATCTCAAATGGCACTAGTAAGGGTAAACAATAATGTTGCGCTCGACCGCAAAGTTTTTCTTATTTTTCCGATCGATCTGTTGGTGATTTCCTCGATTCAGCTTGTCTGGGTGAGAAGACTCTCGTTCCAGGGTACTAACTCTCATAGGGGAGCAATGTTAAGGACTACGCCATCGTTCAGGTCGGGTTCTAGGTTAAGATTAGCGGCGCGACGTAGTTTGTTCTGAAAGTAAACTCGATCCAGAATTTGTGAAAAAGCCGAACTTGGCTTTAAACTTAATCGATAAATGTTTAAAAAGAGGTCATAGACCCAAAATTGTCTTGCTTGATTCAAGTTATGGAAATAATCGTCACTTCGTTCCACAACTAGAGGGAAAGAAATTAAAATACATAGTAGGATTGGCAAAGAATCGACGGGTTTTCTTACAACAAGAAAGCACTGATGACAAGATAAAAGTGAGGTTAGATGAGGTCACTAAATCCTTAAAACCAGAAGCTTTTACCGAACTTACTCTCCAACTAGAAAAGCCGCGAACTGTTTGGGCTGCCACATTTTCTGGAAAGACAACTGGGTTGGAAGGAAAACGAGTTTTTGCCATCGTCAATGAAACTGATTCACAACCATTGCTGCTGAATTTGAATCTTGCGGTTTTTCATAGTTTGTTCAAATAAATCTGTGGGCAAGGCTTGTTCTACAGTCGAGACGCCAGGATGCTTGAGTTTACCTGATAATAAAAGTTGGGCAATACTACCAGTACCGCAGCCAGCAGCGATCGCCGTGTTATCGTGTGTCAATGTAGAACAGTAGCTTGCCTTCTGTCCGTCTTTTAAGCCCGTGACTTCAGAACGAATTGCAACTCCAATCCCGCTAAAACGATTTGTTACATCGGTCATGTAGTGACTGACATAGGCTAAAAATTCAATCGCGCTGCGCCGCTGCATCCAAGATTTAGGGAAAACATGGGCAGCAATCCAAGTCAGATGGTTGTAAAAATCGGGGACGGAACCAAATTTGGTCATTACGGTTTTGACCGGGAAAGCTTCCGGTAAGGTAAAAGCTTCTGGCATATCAAACCAGTAAACGCCAGATTTACCGTAGGGTGCGGGAAAATCTACTGCTTCGCGATCGCTATACGGTTGAATTTCCACCCATTTGCCATCGATCCAAGCGGTGAAAGGCTTCTGTAACCCCAGAAACGTCGTTCGCATCACTGTCACGCCAGCACCTCCAGAACCCGCCACTAAGTAACTGAGGTGGATGCGTTCTGGTTGGTCTAATTTTTCTACCCCCTGGCGTACCATACTGTTTGAGATGCCAGGGAAAACGCCTGTATTAACAATTGCTGTCACTCCAGCGGCTTCAGCAGCAGGCGACAAATCTAAAGCTTTGCGGGTAAAAGACCGATGATCGCTGACATCTAAATAATCTACACCCGTTTCGATACAAGTTTTCAAAACGCTAGCATCGCGGAAATGGAAGGGTCCGGCACAATGAATGACCAGATCGGAAGAAGCGATCGCTTCTCTTAATTTAACTTTGTTTGCTAAATCCAATGCCAGCGATCGCACCTGCGAACCCAATCGCTTGCTAACTGCGGCTGCTGTATCGGGGTTACGGCTAGTGATGATAATTTCTGCTGATGTATGATTGGCAATGTCTTGGGCTACACTGCTGCCAATTCTTCCCCTGCCACCAAGAATTAAAACTCGATCTGTCATCGATCCAGAATTATTACACCGTCTCTATTTGAACAGATTTCATGCTTGCTCTGCCTCGGTAGTAGGGATGAGTTTGACTGCTATTTGCCAATCCTTTCTGATTCTTGTCTAAATATACGGCGTTTAATATGCTTTCACCGTCTGCCGAACCATCTCTTTATAGTTGTAAAAAAACCAGACCGACGACGAGAACGGATACGCGATGACTTTTCAGGATTTACAGATGGCGGCCGATTGGTTGTAACAGAAACAGCATTTGATGCAGGGATAATTTCAGAACCATATTTACGAGCGTAAACTTGAGTAAATTCAGCTCCTAAAAAGAAAACTTGGGCGGAATAATAGATCCAAACTAAAAGAACAGCAAGAGAACTAGCTGCACCGAAGGTCGAACTGACAGCTGCACTACCGAGGTACATACTCAATAGCGTTCTGCCAATTGTGAATAAGAAAGCTGTCGTTGCTGCACCAACTAAAACATCTTTCCAAGCAATTTTGACATCAGGTAAGATGACGTAAATCATCGCAAATAATAATGTCATTAAACTAAAAGAAACGACAAAGTTGAGAATAGATAAACCAGTTGCTAGCCCTGGCATCCAACTATTCATAAAGCTGCTAAATGCTGCCAGGGCTGTACTTAAAAATATGGATAGTAACAATAAAATGCCGATGCCTAAAACCATGCTAAACGAGATCAGGCGGCGGCGAATTAAAACCCAGATTCCTTGTCCTGGTTTCGGTTCAACTGCCCAAATTGTATTGAGCGCGTCTTGCATTTCGCCGAACAAACCTGTTGCGCCTAACAGAAGTGTCACGACACCGATACAAGTACCTACAATACCCGTGTTGGTTTGGTTGACGTTAGCCAGTGCAGTTTGTACGACTGTTGCCCCCGCTTCTCCCACTAATCCTTCAATCTGGGTAACAATTTCTCCTCTTGCAGCTTCTTCGCCAAATACTGCACCTGCCACTGCGATCGCGATCATCAGCAGTGGTGCGATCGAAAATATCGTGTAATATGCTAAAGCTGCTGCTAGCCGCGATGCTTTGTCCTGATTCCACTCGTGAAATGTTTCTTTTAATAATTGCCCAACAGATCGCAAGTGCATTGATTTGTCTCTTGTTGGTAGTTGGTCAGTTATGCTTGTCGCCGTCACAAAGCAAAATGGTATGAGTTAATTGTAATACCAATTCTTTGTGACTACGCCACAGAAGATCTCTCCAACCCTTACTGTACGAATACGAGCTAATTTTAAAGTAAACTATTATACAATTGTTGGAACTGGAGATTCAGGATTTTCAGATTGGAGAGGCAAAATCAAAAATTTTTCGCGATCGCTCAAACATTTTTGTTCGATTGTTTCTGGCATATTGGGTAAAATTAGCGCTGTCTTTCTGAGAAAGGTGCTAGTCCACTTTCTGAGCCAATAGTGCTGCATTTGATTGACAATCTCTGCATCATTACCAGTAAAGATAAATTCAGCATTCTCATTCATTTGAAAGTATGCCAGGCAGTCGATCTGTTTGGGACGAGTTGAATCCCAGTATTTTATCGTCGATTTTTTCCCCATGTAAGTACTTGTGAATTTACTTAAATGGTTGAGAGCATTCAATAATTCTAAAATAGCAATCTTTTCTTTTTGCTTGAGCGACATGCTCTGAGTGCCATCGCATACTTGAGCTGGCTGTGAAATTGGCTGTGCGATCGCGCGGACTAGAGGAAATTCTTTAGCTAATTTCTGAAATATCGCAATCGTTTGGTTGACATCTTTTTTTAAGATTGTTTTTAGTTGTAGGTTAGCGATCGTTTTAATTGCTTCTAGTCCCATACTAGTCAAGACTAACAAAGTAACTTGCGAACTCACATTATATGTATAAACGTAATTCGTATGAATGGGGAATTCAAAGCAATCAAATGCATTGGGATTTTTAATAATGTTGCAAACAAAATTATGATTGAGAAATTCTTTGACTTGCCATTGTATGGTTTGTTCTTTTAGACAAAGGTACGATCTTGGTTGCTCTTGAATGAGAATAATTCCTAACCCAATTACTCCTGGCAAGCTGAGAAAGTTCTTAATAGTTGTCTCAATCATAGGATAAGAATCCTTATCATATTAGCTTAAATCATTTCTTAGGGTTTATCTGAACTAGTTGAGGTTATATGCAATATTTGATAAAGTTTTAAATAGATAAAATGCTGTTGACACAGATCGAAAACGTGTTAAGCAATTGCGTAGTTTCTAAAGTAGATAGAAGATATAGGTATGTATGTTGCCTTTTTCAGTAAACCATAAATGGAAAAACCATAACCGATGAGTTTAACGAGAATTTTCTCTATTCTCAAGGGAGATTTTACTGAAAATCCTTCTTAGGATAGAAGCGTTGTCAAGCGTATCAGTAAATTTACGGGAGATATTTTTACTTTTAGCAACAAATAAAAAAATAATAGGGCACGCGATCGACGCACCCTAGCAATTAAGTTTATTATGTTTCAAACAATCGCAAAAATTCTACCTTCATCGCTTCAAGATAAATATTTGCGTGAAGTAATACTCTCCTTTGGAATTTCTAGCAACACCAATACCAGTCAGGTTGTAATTACCTACAATGTTCCGTTGATGCCCAGAACTATTTAACCAGCCTTGAACGGCATTGGCAGCAGGATCGGCATAACCTTGATTGTACGCAATATTTTCTGCTGCTCCTCTATAAGGAATGACTTTGGCAATCGCTTGCACTCTTTGCTGAAAGCCATTGTGGCTAAAAGGAACTGTACCATTCGCCATATTTTGACTGTGAATTCGAGCTTGATTAGTAATGCTATTATCCCAAGTTAGAGGAGCTAGATTACGCCCTTGGCGATATTGATTGATCCGGTCAAAAGCAGCTCGTTCTATGGACGAAGTATCAGCTTGAGCTACGATATTTGTACTAGGTTTCGGCTTTGAAAGTATGTTTTTTTGAACGATGTTTCGGTAAAAGATAGGGGTTTTAGCGTTAGCCGAAATTGTCGTGACAGCGGTGAAAATAACTGAACACAAGGCTATTTTGAACAGAAAGGACTGCTTCATGCAATTGCTTCCAATTAACAAATCAAAAAGTGAAACTGAATATTTCCCAGGATGAACTGCTGCTAAAAAATTAGCAGGACAAATTGTTTCCTAGGATGAACTGCTGCTAAAAAAATTAGCAGGCGTACAGTCTAATCTATCGAACTTACTCTTGAAGCTTTTTGCAGAAAGATTTAAAGTTAGCTGCAAAAAATAAGTTCATAAATATATTCAACTTCATCTCTAATTAACTAACAAGCGAATTATTACTGAAGCTATATATTGAAGTAATTTCACTTAGAAAAAGACAGAAGACAGAAGACGAGGGAGACAGAAGAATCGATTTAAAAACTTTAGTTTTAGATTTAAATCATTGAGCTTGGGCGAATAGAATTCGCGGCTACGCGATTGTAGACGCATTCACGCAGT
>ERZ1066118.608-NODE-608-length-30920-cov-11.634408_pt1 | contig 30920 bp, 28 predicted proteins | sample MGYA00382765_ERZ1066118 | MGnify/ENA primary metagenome ERZ1066118 (study PRJEB33369, sample SAMEA5778348) | biofilm metagenome | biome: Industrial cooling water; feature: Water cooling tower basin; material: Biofilm | place: United Arab Emirates | collected...
ATTCCTCGACCCTTGGACGATTTAGAACAGACCTTACCACTGGCAAGCTGCTGGATCGAACAACAGCAACCTCTACAACTGCCACTCGCCATTAAAGAGAAGGAAAAGGAAAAAGAATTGGTACAACTACCAGATTTAGCTAACTTGCCCGTGCCACTCAAAGAAGAAGAGACAATCCCTCGCGATCTATAATTGCTGCTATTGACGGATGCTCAATAGCAAGAAGAAAAAGCATTGCACGCACTGATGAAATGTGGGTGAAATTCTGTGGCTGGTGGGCTAGACCATTCACAGGAGAAGAGTAAATTAATATCTCCCTACACCCCATAGCGACGTGCAACACTGCTTGGAAGTCATCTTACGCTCTTTCAGTTGTAAAGAATGGTAACTCATATTCACTATAAATAAAAGCCATTGTTTTTAATAGGTATTATAGGTACATATCTATAATTCAATCTGCTAGGAGAATAGCAGTGAAGCAAGCAACGCTTCACCAATTAAAGGTGTTTGAAGCTGCAGCGCGTAATGGTAGCTTTACCCGTGCCGCAGAAGAGTTGTTTTTAACCCAACCGACTGTTTCCATGCAGGTGAAGCAGCTAACTAAAGCAGTCGGTCTACCTCTATTCGAGCAAGTGGGTAAGCGCCTCTACCTCACGGAGGCAGGACGGGAACTATTTGCTACTTGTCGGGAAATCTTTGAGAAACTCGCTCAATTTGAGATGACGGTAGCAGATTTGAAAGGGTTGAAGCAGGGAAGATTGCGACTTGCGGTCATTACCACTGCTAAATACTTCGTACCACGCCTGTTGGGACCATTTTGCCAGCTTTACCCAGGGATTGATATCGCCTTACAGGTGACCAACCACTCAGGAATTGTCGATCGCCTGAAGGAGAATCTGGACGACTTGTATATCATGAGTCAGTTACCAGAACATCTTGATATCGGTTTCCAGCCGTTTTTAGAAAATCCCTTAGTCGTGCTAGCACCGGCAAATCATCCACTGGCAGGGGAAAAAAATATTTCCCTGCAACAGCTGAGTGAAGAACCATTTATCTTGCGCGAACCAGGTTCGGGGACGCGCACGGCGGTACAGAAGCTCTTTGACGAGCAGGGGATTAAACTGAAGGTCAAGCTCGAATTAGGCAGTAACGAGGCAATCAAGCAGGCGATCGCTGGAGGATTGGGTATTTCCGTCCTCTCGCGCCATACCATCATCCCAGAATCTGCCAATCCAGAGTTAACCGTGCTAGATGTGGAATATTTTCCCATCGAGCGCAACTGGTATATGGTCTATCCGGCTGGCAAGCAAATGTCTGTCGTTGCCCGCACTTATTTTGACTATTTGTTAAATGCAGCAAAGCAAATCGTAGAACAAACAAATGAAACCGTATAGAGACGCAGTTGCATTACGTCTTTACGAGACAAAGGCGTAGAGCTATGCATCCTCTCAAATGGGTTTAATATATTTGGCGTCTGCTAAGAAACTGCCATAATCGATTAAAGAAAGTATTTAAAAATAAAAACGATTTAATCGAATGGCAATCTACTTTTACAAGGTATGCGAACCCTACGGGTGTTTTTCTAACTTTTCACCCCACGCCATTAACATCCAGGGTACTTACTGGTCAACAGTAGAGCATTATTATCAAGCACAAAAGTTTGTTGGTAGTGTTGATGATGCCATCATCCCTATAATTCATGCTGCGGCGACTCCAGAACAAGCTGCGGCACTAGGACGCGATCGCACCCGTCAAGTTCGCCGTGACTGGGAACAAGTCAAAACCCAGATCATGCATGTCGCCGTGCGCCAGAAGTTTCTTACCTATCCCGATATTCAATCGATTTTAATTGCGACTGGAGATGAGTTACTTGTAGAAAACTCTCCAACTGATTACTATTGGGGTTGCGGTTGCGATCGCACTGGTCAGAACTACCTGGGTAAGATCTTGATGAGCGTGCGCCAGGAAATTCGGGAATTAGCTTTAGTCAGCGACCAGTGACCGCCAATCGGCGAGCGGTTAATTTCGACTTACGACTTACCCATTACCAAATTCACTTTTAAAAATTTAACTTATCCTGAGTAATTGCTCAATTAAGCTAAGAGTCAGCTACGAGGCGCTCGATCGCGCGGTAGAGAATTGAAACAGTAAGTAAAACCAAGAAAAAATCAAGCTTAGTTTCTTTTAGATAACCTGATGCAATCTCAAACAAGGTAAAGATTATTTACTCATCTCTTGCACTCTAAATTAATAGTGATAAGTTAGGCATAGAAGCAGAAAAGCTTCGATTGGCAGAGTAAAAAGCCAAGTTCTATTGAGTTAAGAGGTAAGTAAAGAACTGCTTATTTTTAATCTGTCTCATCAAATAACACTAACACCCAACTCACAGGCTGATATTTTCTCAAATACTGGCAAATAGGGGGCAATATATCCGAGCTTGCTATACTACTATTAGTAAAGTAAAGTTCAGAATATCCCTACCTAGGCTTGAAAGAGAGAGGAAATTCCTCAGCTAATGCTAGCTTGGGTGTTGTTGTTTTGCGGTTGAATCGAGAATGGCAATTATTGCACTCAAAGCTTGGTTTCTAGAAAAATACGAGCCAGTTAAAGAATTAGAAAAACGTCCTCACGACTTACGGCTAAGCAAGAATAGTCTGTTGAAATCGGGATTGAGAGCTGATTTTTTAAATGACAGCGAAGAAGTCAAAAAATCGGCATGGTTTCAGCGCTATTTAGAAGGAGAAGCCGTCGAGTTTTATATTGAAGGTAGTGGCGGTTACGTTATTTCTAACATTGACTTAATCAGTCATGAAATTTATTTTACTAAACAAGTAGTATCTGCTCTACAAGACCCGACAATTTTTTTGTCTTATCAAACTGAATATGGCGCAGCTAGCGAAGCCTTGCGGGAAGGATTGCAACAAACCTTAGAAATATTAAATAAGCGATCGCGCCTACCCATAACCTTAGTAGAATCGTATCGAGCCAACGAGAATCCGATTCGACTCAATCGCCAAATGCTACTCAACATTCGCAAGAGTTTGCTATTTATTGCCGATAGTACGCCTATTATCAGTATTTCTCAAGAAGAGCGGAATCAATTAATTCCTAGTCCTAATGTTTGTGTAGAAATTGGCTATGCGATTCAAACAAAACGTTCCGAGCAAATTCTCCTCGCACACATGCAGCGGGAGCTGGAAGGGCAATTACCATTCGATTTACCCTCACTGCAAACTCTACAATTTAAAGATGGTAAAGAATTAAATAAGATTTTACCTAAAACAATTGAAACTCAGCTACATAGATATAGTTTATTTTCGTAGTAATTGGATAATGAATAATCCTAATAGCAGCTAAATGCATAATTAATTGGCAATTTTGGTCAAGACCATAGTCGAGCAGCGTATGTTTCGACACCGAAGCATACTTCTTGCTGTTATAAGTTTTGTTTTAACTAGAGAGAAACTCTGTTCGTACAAAACCTGAGAAGATAAATATCGAGCCAGACAGCCCCTATTCTCCCTAATCTCATAGAAATTCTCCACGGCAACACAGGGGCGTACAGATGTACGCCGTCTTTACTATAGGGAATTCCCTACTTGATGTTCGGTCTACACGTATTGAGGCTTTTAGCAAAATTCTGTTACTTTTATTTACATAAAGTTATATAACTTAAAAAGAGGTAACGGCAATGCCTATTTTAATTGCACTATTGGTAATCGGTTGGGTAGCTGCTTCTGTCATCGGAACCCAAGCATACTTCTTGGGAGAGCAAAGAAAACCAATCCACGATCGCAACTGGCGCAGCAAGTCTTTTGAAAAGCTAGCCAAATCTATTACTGGCACTGATATAGACTACAGCGATCGTACTCCTGCCTATGGGATGGATGCTTACACGAGCAACAATTTGCCTGGATAAGATTCTGGATAAGATTGTAGAGACGTTTCGTGAAACGTCTCTACGTGGTTATAAAGGACGATAAACGCGGTAATTGATTTCAGGGAAGATGTTATCCATCTGTTCTACCTTCTCCAACCAACCGCTATCGATTTTGCCGATTTTAACATCCTCGTAGAGCTTATTAAACCGCATCAAGTGCGATCGCGTCCTTCTTACCGCATAAGGAACCATCGTTCCCGTCCGCATGATAAACGCCCAGTCGGAAGACTGCGCCAACAGTAATTCTCGCGCCGCCTGATTCAATGCCTTCCACTCCAACTCGTCAACAGGTTCGCGGTAAGCAATTTCAATCATCCGTTCGGCGGCTTTGTGGAGATGGGGATAAATCCAAGCATTAGTCTCGTTCAACCAATATTCGTGGAATCCCTTGTAACCCCAACTCGACTGCGAGGGACGACACACTTGTTGAGTCGGATTTTCCCGCAAATAATCCGCTAAGTGCGTCATCTGATAGGTCTGCTGGTCGTACCAAGACTTGCGGAACAAGTAATCGATGAACCAAGGACCCTCATACCACCAGTGTCCGAATAACTCCGCATCGTAGGGCGACACGATAATCGGCGGACGATGCATGATCCCGTGTAAATGCCTCACCTGTTGTTCGCGGTTGTACATAAAGTTACCAGCATGTTCTGCTGCTTTTTCCCGCGCCCAGTAAGGATCGTAGAGTGCCTTATCGCTCAAGCCCAGACCGCGACCAGTGATTTTGTGGTATTTAATCCCCGTGTTTTTGCGCTGTCCGTTGGGCATGATGTAGGGCTTGATGTACTCGTACTCAGCTTCCCAACCCAAATCCTTGTAAAACTCGCGGTATTCCGCTGCGCCAGGATAACCCACTTCTGAAGACCAAACTTGCTGGGACGATTCGTGGTCGCGACCAAAAGCAGCTACCCCAGTCTCGGTAAATATAGGTGCGTAGGAACCAAAGCGGGGACGAGGGCGAGCGTAAAGAATTCCATGCCCATCGGTGAGGAAATAGCGCAATCCAGCATCGGCTAGCATCCGCTCTAGCCCTTCGTAGTAGGCACATTCAGGCAACCAAATGCCTTTAGGCAGTCGCCCGAAAGTCTGTTCGTAGTGTTCGCAAGCTACTTGAATCTGCGCCCAGACTGCTTGGGGATACATCTTCATCAAGGGTAAGTAGCCGTGAGTAGCGCCGCAAGTGATGATTTCTAGATTGTTGCTGTCTTGAAATTGCTTAAATGCCTCGACTAAATCGCCGTTGTAGCGTTCCCAGTATTGGCGAATTTGATTGAACTCGTTAGCGTAATGTTCGGCAAGGTAGCGAATGTGACCGTTGTGAGCGTTATGTTCTGCTTCTAACTCCGCCAATTCTTCCAGCTTGGCTAAGTGAGCGTCAAAGCGTTCTTGGAGTAGGGGGTCGCGTAGCATTGACACCAAAGGGGGTGTCATGCTCATGGTAATTTTAAAGTCGATTCCGTCTCGTTTTAATCCTTCAAATACCAGCAGTAAAGGAACGTAGGTTTCCGCGATCGCTTCATAAAGCCATTCTTCCTCTAGAACGTAGTCACTTTCTGGGTGGCGCACGAAGGGTAGGTGAGCGTGGAGGACAAGAGCGACATAGCCAATAGCCATAATGAGATTAGAGATGTTAAGTGAACGGGTATCGCAATGAAGGAACCAGGGAAAGTCAAGCCGTTTTAACAGATTTTATGCCGAAAGCGGGATCGGAAACGTAGCAAAAGTCAGAGATGATAAGAAAATCTAAAATTTCTTGGTAAGAGTCGATCCCCTAGCTAAGACCTTAGAATCTTACATCTTGGGGAGGATAGCAAGCCAATCGCTTTTTCGTTACAACCACAACAGGTAAAGTTCGTCTCAACAGTGGTGAACAATGGACGACAATTTGCAGCAGCCAGCTCGATCGCCAGCCTCAGTTGAAGAAGTTAAAGTGCAAGTCACGCCTTCTCAAAATAACAAGGCAACGGGGGCGCAGCCAGTCTCAGCCTCTAGGGAGAAAGCGGCTGGTGGGTTGTCGTCCTTTTCTGAAACCTTTGGTCGAGCGGTGGGCGCGATCGCCCAATTCCCAGAAGCAGCCTTACAACAGGTTCACGATTTGCTCTCCCCGGCAACGACGAAAGCTGGAGAGACAATTGAGTGGGTAGGAAATAATTGGTTTGTGCGGCGGATTAGTCGCTTCCTCAACCTAAATTGGTTGATTGGCGCATCAGATAGCGTGAATCTGGAAAAAGCAGAAGCAGCCGTCAAAAAACTACAGCAAGAGCATCCCGAGGAATCCCCCGAACAAATCGCTCACCGCATTATGGTGGAAAAAGCCACTCGTGCTGGGGGTATAGGGCTTGCTACTAGTTTCTTGCCAGGAGTAGCACTGGCACTTTTAGCCGTCGATTTAGCAGCGACTACCCAACTGCAAACGGAAATGGTGCATCAAATCGCAGCCGCCTACGGACTTAGTTTAAAAGATCCCGCCCGTAAAGGAGAGGTATTAACCATTTTTGGCTTGGGATTGGGAGGAGGTCGGTTGCTAAGGCTGGCGGGTTTAGGGGTATTGCGTAACGTCCCCTTTGCTGGAGCGTTTATTGGCGCGAGTTCTAACGCGGCAATGCTTTATTCGTTGGGATATGCGGCGTGTCGCTTTTATGAAGCCAAGCTGAAGTCGCCAGAAACAATTAAATCCAAAGCGGGAATGGCTCAGCTCGAACAGCAAAGCAAAAAGTATCTGGAAACTGCGATCGCCCAAGAAACGGTTATGGATCGCATCTTAGTCCACATGATTCTCGCCAGTCATCCAGAAAAAACTTGGTCGGAGATCCAGCCAGAGTTAAAGCAATTAAACCTCAGTTCTTCTTCCTTAGAGGCAATCTCTAGAAACATTAAGTCACCCCAACCTTTAGAGGAGCTTTTAGAGCAGCTCAACCGCGATTTTGCTATTCCTTTACTGGCTCAGTGCTGTCGCATTGCTCGAGCGGACGGACGCAAAACGCCCGATGAAGAAAAGATAATTCAGGCAATCGCGACTAAATTTGACCTCGACGTAGAACAACTCGAATCAAAGCTTGGTACTCCTTAGGTATGGCTGGCATTGCCCACCGTACTTTTACAAAATTATGCCGTAGTTATTTAAAGTAAACTTGAACTCCAGAATCAGGCGATCGCTCTTTTGAGGCAGAATTCCTTTGTGAAAGCAGGAGGGATCTTCGGCAAAACCAACTCCAGCGCGATCGCAGATAGTCAGTACCTTTTCACTCCCATAATACTCTTCAATCTCTCGGTCATCTCTTTCTCTGAGGAGCGAAAACTGATGACTTAACTTTTTGTTTCTGTGGCTACCTTTAACACAAACGTGAGGACCACCAGATAGATCGACATCCGTGAGATAGAACATGAATTTCACGCAGGCGTAGTCTTCTAGATCGTAGTGAAAGTGATAAAATCCTTGAGCGCGCCCCTCAGCAGGTGCATCGTTGACAAAAGTCCACCATAGCTGAGTGCAGGCAAGCATTGGCTGACTGTCAAAATATTTTGCCGCAATTTCCCACAGTTTTCGATCTTTTGCTAATTCCCTAATTGCCATACATTGAGATGTCGGCTCAAAATTGTAACCGATCCTAAAATTTCTGCTAGCTTTAATTTCTTGTACTTTTCTATTCGCCAGCGAAAATGGAAATTTTAAGTCTCCATTTCCGTAGTACGTCGCCGTTCTAGCAAAATCTAAAATCTCTTGCAGTACATGGGGTGGGATGGTGATACCCAAATACAAACCATCGTTTTTTAAAGCTTGAACTACCCGATCTGGCTCGAGATCTGAAAAAACAGAATTTTCTACGATTGAAGCAATTTTTATAGGTTTTTTAGTTAAGCGCAACACCAGAGAACGAATAATCTGGATGCGGCTAAACGTAAACATCAGCAACCAATGCGGCTGCTTGAGGGAGATTGCAGAGTACTGTAAAAACCTCCGTTGCAACTTCAGCCATAGTTTTTGAGAATTAATTAGTGAAATCATCTATTTTTCGTGAATTCCCTAGAATCTTCTAATAACCGCATGGCAAGAGAATGCGAGATTTGCTCGTTGCTACTGTGTCTGAGCGATCTGAGATACCGCAGAGGTGGCGCAACACGACGAAAATGAGGTTGGAAAATAAGGTTAATATGCCAACTAAAACATCCGCGAGCTGCTTTGAAGGTCGATGGAGATACTGGAGTTCAGGTATTTATTTATTGCTACACGTCCTGCCTCTAGCATTCCGTCTTACTCTTTTGAAATCAGTGTTAAATGGAAAATAGGTTGTTGAACGACACTAGGATTTCAGTATAAATGACTACTCGAAAATAATAATGGTTCTGCCGCTAACTTTACTATTTTTTTAAATAAATCCAGCCCTTTTGGCACAAATCATAAGATTTTGTAAAAATAACAGTTAAATCTAGCCAGCAGTTTATGGTAATTTTGGCGTATAGACTTTAGCTGCACTTGTAATTGCAATCCAGCGCAAGGGCATCGAAGTCGAGGTGCAAAACCAAAGAGGTGCAAAACAAAAATTTAAGCAGTGCAGTAGCTAGAAAAGCTAACGGAGATCGAGGTACCTTCATAGCGTAAATAAACTTGGGAAGATTTAGGGGTGCGATTACCTTCTAGTAAAAAGCAAAACTATACAAAAATATATTTTCTTCCTTTTGCTTTTTGCTTCATAGTTTCTGTCATGTTTCAGTAAAATCCATCACAAACAACAAATAGAACAATCGATACAATTGCATTTAACGAGCAATTTAGGGGTAAAAAAATGCTGCCAGAAATTACGCAAAAACTCTTAGCAGCAAAACAAGAAAAGGGAATGTCCTTTGTCGATTTAGAAAAAGCAGTCGGCAGGGATGAAGTTTGGATTGCCGCAGTATTTTACCGTCAAGCTAGCGCTTCTCAGGCAGAAGCAGAAAAGATTCTATCGGTAATTGGGCTACCAACGACATTAGCGCCAGAACTAACAGAATGTCCGCTCAAAGGTTTAGGTCCAGTCGTGCCGACAGATCCGCTCATATATCGCTTCTATGAAATCATGCAAGTTTATGGAATGCCACTCAAAAGTGTGATTCATGAAAAATTCGGCGATGGAATTATGAGTGCAATCGACTTTACTTTAGATGTCGAAAAAGAAGAAGATCCTAAAGGCGATCGCGTCAAAGTGATTATGTCAGGAAAATTTTTACCATACAAAAAGTGGTAACAAGAAAATTACTTCTGTACTAATTGAGGCAGACGCCCTCCTAAACCAGTCATTAATTGCAAGGCGTATCGTTTGATAATAGGCACGCGCCGCAAAACCCACAATCCGAATTGACGGGCGATCGCCACGGGTACATAATTGTTAGAGAACGTCCGATCTAATAGATCGGTAAAACCCAAAACCACTGAATTTTCTCGCTTGCGCCAGCGTTCGTAGCGTTTGAGTACCTGCAAGCTGCCGAGATCTTCCCCTCGACGATAAGCAGTTTGTATTACTTCTGCTAAAGCTGCAGCATCGCGAATGCCCAAATTCAAGCCTTGTCCGCCTACGGGATGACAGCAGTGAGCGGCATCACCCACCAATGCTAGACGGGGTAAAACATAGCGATCGCTCTGCATTAACTGCACCGGAAACATAAAGCGATCGCCTTCTAGTTGCAGTCGTCCCATCTGAGTGCCGTATCTGCGGGTGAGTTCGGCTAGAAACTGCGCGTCATCCAATTCCAACAAAGCTTTTGCTTCGGCATGAGGAGCAGTCCAAACAATGCGGCAGCGATTTCCTGGCAGGGGCAAGATGGCAAAGGGTCCGCTCGACCAAAATTTTTCATAAGCCGTGTTGTTGTGGGGTTTTTCTGGCTTGACAAAAGCGACGATACAAGATTGCCAGTACTGCCAGCCCCAGGTTTTAATTCCCGCATTTTGGCGAATCCGCGATCGCGCTCCATCCGCCGCTACGAGTAGTTTCGTGCAGATCTGCCGCGTTTCTCCTGCGACATTGAGAGTTATATCGACCCCGTGCGCTTGAAACTGGGTTCTCACCACCTCTACCGGACATAGATATTCCACATCGGAGCATTCCTGTAAAAATTCCTGTAGAGGCGTCAATAAAGCTTGGTGTTCGGCGACGTAACCGATAACCTCCGTTCCCAAATCTTTTGGGTGGAACTCTACCACGTTTGGGCGATCGGCATCGGAAAGTTTTACATGGTGAAAAGTTTCAATTCCAGGCAGAATTTTATCCCAAACGCCAATTGCCGATAGAATCAGTCGCGAGGACATGTGAACGGCGTATGCTTGTCCTTTCATCGCCGCTACAGAGTATGGCTTTGCTTCGATCAGAGCTACCCTCAACCCCGAATTTTTTAAGGCACAGGCAAGGGTTAAGCCCACAATTCCACCACCGACGATCGCCAAATCGTAGTCAAAGCCGTTATCGGGTGCGATTGCTTGCGGGGGTGAAACTGTCTGCGAAAGTTGCTCCAACGCCATGTTTAACAGGATAATCGAATTGATTAAGAATATTTACTTATCTTCATTTTGCCGCGAATCCGCAGGGTAAGCAAGCCATGATGAAGCCACAAGTCAGAAGTTTAGCGCTGCCAAGCTGACGCTCTCTCGTCACGGCTAAACTTCGAGGCTTGCTGTTGCTTCAGATTGACGGTCGTTGCGCGATAAATTTGGTCTGGGATGGGAGTTATCGCTATACCGACGGCAGAGGTCTGGACGTTTTGGATGTCGAGCCGTATAAACAAAAAACAGAGCTGAACGCTCTGCTGTACGTAGGCTGCCATGATGGAAAACACTGTGAGTATCTACAAATATGACCGTACCCGCAGGTCCAACACATGACTTCCATGCAGATCTAGGGACGAATCGCTCCATATTTTCATCTTTAAGACCAGAAAAACCCGTGCGGAAAATCTGATAATCGATCCAAAGTTTGAGGCGATTGGCAGCAGTTACAGATTTAGGAATGTATTCAAAAGGTCCGTGCTCTCGCTCGACATCGCTTAGATATACGATGACTTTTATGCTGCGGCGATCGTCTCCATCCTTGTGCCATAGCATTGCGCCAAACTGGTCTGGGTGACCGGATTCTCGCCGTAACTGGATACCCTGAAATTTAATTGGCAGACCGATATAGTTTTGCACGATGTCAAGCAGTCGCTGTTCGTTTCCCCATAAGGAGAAATCTGCTAATTCTGATAGCGTGTAGATGTGCAGCGGAGATTTTGCCACGCCCCGATCGCCTTCGGGGTTCGTACAAGCTAGAACTTGACTGCAAGCCTCAAGCAGTTGTGGCGTGGAAGCAAATCCTAACTGCTCTAGAGAAGTAACATAAACTCCCTCTTGTTGCAGCCGATCTACAATTAGCCGATCGGCTGGAGAAAGGACGGGCAGTGACTTAGCATATTTTTTCAATGCCAGTCTGTACGCGAATTCAGTTTTCAATTGCCAGACTTTATATCCAATCTCCTTGAGCATCAGGGTTACTAGATTAAGATAAAACGAACTTGCGTATAAAACATTACCACTAAAATTTAGGGCTGTCAAAGTAGCGAAAATGTACTGAGGTACAAGCAAATCTAGATCTTAGCAGCAGGGCGATCGGCGTTATTTTCATCGGAGAAAGGTTTTTAGCGATATATTACTTTTAACTGAAAACTACAATAGTGATGCTTAACTAGTTAATTATTACTGTAGAAGTACAGAGAGATTTACAGTCGCTTTTAGTTGAATGAGATACATACTTAACAGGGGCGCACGGCTGTGCGTCCCTACTAATTTTCTTCTCCGATTGAAGCTTGTAGATTGTTTGAGTTGACCCAGGAGCTACGCACCTGAAGGGTCAAGGGCGTTAGTCCCGTGACTCAGGCAAAGCTCATCGCCATTAATCGATCGCTCATTTCAAAGTTAGCGGTAGCGTTCTGCACGTCATCCAAAGATTCTAAAGCATCGATTAACTTCAAAAGCGATCGTGCCTGTTCTGGATCGGTAATTTCTACCGTATTACTGGGCATCCAGCGCAATTCCACTTCATCAACAACAAAATGTTTTTCCTTCAGCATCTGAGTTAGAGCTTCCAAATTACCTATTTCTGCGATCGCATAAGCCGATCGCCCGTTTTCATCGTCGGTAATCTCATAAGATTGCGCGCCACCTTCTAGAGACGCTTCTAGCAGATCGTCTTCATCTACCTCGCCAGAAACTAGCACGACTCCCTTGCGCTCGAACATCCAGCTAACGCAGCCTGTTTCACCTAAATTTCCGCCATTTTTACTAAATGCGGCTCTCAGATCGGCAGCAGTACGGTTGCGGTTGTCGGTCAAAGCTTCAATTAAAATCGCTACGCCACCAGGACCGTAACCTTCATAGCGAATTTCTTCTAAATTGGTAGAGTCCTCGTACGTACCCGTGCCTTTAGCGATCGCTCGCTCGATGTTTTCATTCGGAATTCCTGCCGCTTTGGCTTTCTCAATCGCCGTTCGCAGTTGAAAATTCCCCCCCGGATCGGGTACTCCATTTCTCGCCGCCACAATAATTGCCCGCGACAGTTGCGTAAATGTTTTTCCCTTGACGGCATCAACCCTTGCTTTTTGACGTTTAATATTCGCCCATTTACTGTGTCCTGCCATAATTGTCTCTATCTTCACTCTCGTCTGAAGTTGAGGAAACTTGTGACTATTATCACTCTCGATCGTTCTTTCCCTGCTTCACTACTCGCGATTCTCTGTCTGAAAGGAGCGTAAGTGTTATGTGCAATACCTCTACATCATGCAGAGATCGAAGTAGCAATAGAGATCGTTTCTCCATCAGTAATAGTTGTTGCTGGAAAAGCTCGACGATCTAACAAGGTATAAATTAGTAGTTGAGTACAAGTATTGGCAAAACTGCGAAAAAAAGCTAATTTTTTCCTTTATATTTTTTTGCATCTATCTTTGGTTCAATTTACATTGTTGCCTTACTCCACTAGCGTTAACAAATGCCTTGGTCGAGGCAAGATACTTTGCAAATGTGGTTTGAAGTAGCCATAAATGGTCAAAAAACTACCATCAACTAGCTATTTTCAATCAAATGGAGAATTATTCTGCACGCAGCACGAATAAAAGCTTTTATAGCTATTTCTTCCCGATCGTGAGAGGAAAAGATAGATAACGAGTATTCGAGCTTTGACAAGACTGGAGTTTAATGGATGAAAACTGTAGCTGCTAGTGTTCGTTGGGTACTAGCGGGACGTGGCGCGACTGCTGCTACCTTGCAAACACTGCTGACGAAGATACTGATTTTGGGTGCTAATACATGTACGGGTGCGATTACAGCACGTATTTTGGGACCTGATGGGCGAGGCGAACAAGCAGCGATCGCTCTATGGCCCCAGTTTTTAGCGTTTACTATGACTTTGGGACTGCCAATTGCTTTACGCTATTATCTCAAACGGAACCCAGAGGAAGAATCAGAGATTTTTTCTGCTACCCTTGTTTTGGGCACGATATTAGGTATAGTCGCGGCGATCGCAGGTATACTTTTCATCCCGCAATGGTTAACTCAGTATTCGGCAGAGGTCATCCGCTACGCTCAATGGTTTATGGTGCTGTCACCAATAATACTGCTGACAACTATTTATACCGCAGCACTAGAAGCAGACTACAATTTCACAACTGCCAATCAAGCCCAATATCTGCAACCGTTAACGACATTAGCGATCTTGATAGGACTAGCAGTTTCGCGTAACCTCACTCCTTTTACTGCTGTCATTGCTTATGCGTTTCCCAGTCTACCAATATTTTTTTGGCTATCGCGCTGCGTATGGCAGCGTTTTCGTCCCCATTTAGGCGGGTTGAAAAAATCCTACCAACGCCTGACGAGTTATGGTTTGAGGGCATACGGTATCGATCTAATTGGCACGCTGTCAACACAAGTCGATCAAGCACTAGTTGTCAATTTGTTACCACCCGAAGCTATGGGACGATATGTCATTTCCCTGAGCCTATCTCGGATGCTGAATCTCTTTCAGCATTCGATTGTCACAGTACTTTTACCTAAAACAGCGGCTCGTCCCATAGCAGAGGTTGTTGCTGTAACTGGGCTGGCAGTACGGATCAGCACAGCCCTTACTGCTATGGCTGCTGCAATTTTATTCGTATTAGGACCGTCATTGCTCAATCTGCTCTACGGCGCTGAGTTTATGGGAGCTGTACCTGTCTTCCGCATTCTGGTTGTGATGACTGTGGTTGACGGTATCGTCTGGATACTGGCACAAGCCTTTATGGCATTAGGACGACCTGGAACGGTGACGCTACTGCAAACAATTGGCTTAGGGCTGACCATTCCCTTTCTGTTATTACTCGTTCCTAGGTTGGGATTGCAAGGCGCGGGTTGGGCTTTACTCTGTTCAACCGTAGTCCGACTCATATTTGTCTTGGCTTGCTATCCCCTAGTATTAAAGGTTCGACCGCCAAGCTTGCTGGCAAAGCGTGAAGATTTTTATACGCTCAAGCAAAAAATGCTGCACCGGACATGAAGCGATTATTAACCTTTCACCACTGAGAATTAGTTAAAATTAACGACTCTGCGGCTACTAAATCTAGGGGCTTAGAAAATAAATATCCCTGTGCTTCTTCACAATTTAATGCCTGTAAGTGTCGTAAATGAGTATGGGTTTCCACCCCTTCGGCGATCGCTTTAATTCCTAACTGGTGAGCTAGTGAAATAATTGTTGCCGCAATCTGACGAGGTTTGCCACCAGCTCCAATACTACTAACAAAAGCTCGGTCTACTTTTAAATAATCAATCGGAAAACGGTGCAAATAACTGAGAGAAGAATAACCCGTACCGAAGTCATCAATACTCAAGCGAATATTTCTCGCTCGCAGTTGTCCGAGAACGAAAATCAGTTCTTCCACGTTGTCCATCAACATACTTTCGGTCAGTTCTAGGTTGAGACTCTCACCTGCTATTTCCGTTTCAGCTAGTAGGCGATCTATCTTCTCCAGAAAATCTGGTTCTCGCAACTGTTTGAACGAGAGGTTAATACTAATTTTAGCGGGTGGATGGGAAAATTTAGCCTGCCATTGTTTCATTTGGGTACAAGCGGTGTAGAGTACCCATTCACCAATTGGAACGATTAATCCCGTTTCTTCAGCAATAGGAATGAACTTGGCTGGGGAAATCGAACCCCGTTCGGGATGCACCCAGCGCAGTAGTGCTTCAAAACCGATAATTTTACCCGTATCTAAGGAAATAATTGGCTGGTAATTGAGGTGAAACTCTTGTCCGATTAACGCTTGATGCAAGTCATTTTCGATTTGCAGCCTTTCGATTGCTTCAGCATACATGGCTCGGTCAAAAATTTCATAGCGCGCCTTGCCTTGCTCCTTAGCACGGTACATGGCTATATCTGCATCTCTAAGCAGCTCCGCTCCTTGTTGATAGTGAGTTGCACTAGCGGCGATACCGATGCTAGCACCGATCGACACTTCCCTGCCTGCCAGTTGCAATGGCGATCGCAATTGGAGCTGAATTCGATCGGCGACTCGAATGGCATCATTAATATCTTGAATCGGATCGAGGAGAATGATAAACTCGTCTCCGCCTAAGCGAGCAACCGTGTCTGTGGAGCGGACTAATTGTTGTAGTTGGTGGGCGATCGCCAATAGTAATCGGTCGCCTACCTGATGCCCTAAACTGTCGTTGATCGTTTTGAAGCGGTCTAAGTCGATAAATAAAACGGCAAATAAATGGTCTGGATATCGTTTTACCCGCTGTAACGCCATTTCCAAGCGTTCCATTAACAGGGTACGATTGGGAAGATGGGTCAAAGCATCGTGCAAAGCACTGTAGACTAACTGCTCCTGTGCTTGTTGGCGGTCGCGAATTTCCTGTTGTAACTGCCGATTGACTGCCTCTAGTTGCTGCGTTCGCTGGCGAACTCTTTCCTCTAGTTCTTGGTTGAGTCGTTCGATTTCGATTTTGGCCGCACGCAAGGCTAATTGGTGCTTGACTCTTGCTAATATTTCTTCAGATGCAAAGGGTTTGGTAATGTAATCAACTCCCCCAACCGCAAAGCATTCGGCTTTATTGGTCGCCTCATCTAAAGCACTGACAAAAACTACTGGAATATCTTGAGTTGTTGGCTCAGCTTTGAGGTGACGACAGGTTTCAAAGCCATTCATACCAGGCATCATCACGTCTAATAGAATCAAGTCTGGTAAGGCATTTTTGATTTTTAACAAGGCATTTTCACCGCTGCTTGCAACCGAGACTCTAAATCCGGAGTGTTGTAGAATATGGGATAAAATTTTAATATTATTCGGGTTGTCGTCAACGATTAAAATAGTATCTTTTTGATTTAGAGCGACCATTGCAGTAAATAGCTATTAGCGGCTAGCTATTAGGGATTAGTTGGGCAGATAGAGAGACTGCCTGACTTTCTAAGAGTTACTCTTTTATCGTGGCTTAAGCAAGAATGATTTAGGTATATATACGATGAAGAATTAGATGAAGATTTGAAAAACACGAGGTTTTTTTGCTTTTGAGATTCGGATAAATTTTTTAAGATCGACTTACGAGAGAAAATCGCGATCGCAAGGTCTAGGTAGGAGAAAATGAGGGACGAAAACCGCCATCGGCAAGAGGAAATTCGGCTACGCGAAGAAGAACGAAGAGTGACTCTTGCTAACCGTAATGCAACTGTCAGCAAACTGGTGCAGATTGTCTATTTTCTCACAGGAGCTTTGGCAGTGCTACTGTTACTACGGATGATTCTACGGATGTTTGGGGCAAATCCAGATAATACGTTCGCTCAGTTTATCTATAACCTTTCCGAACCGTTCTATGCTCCGGTTGCAAATCTTTTTGGTACGCCCAAGTTTGGTAACTCGCAAGTATTTGAAATTAATGCTCTGGTAGCGATTTTGGCTTATGCAATTCTAGGTTGGTTAGTGGGACGGCTAGTTTGGTTAATTGGCAGTAGGACAGAATAAGTCAGAAGTCAAAACTGAGGAGACAGGAAGACAAGCCAGACAAGAAAGCAGGAAAGCTCCAGAGGCGAAGGACAGAGGAGATGAAATGATTTCTGGCTTCTGCCTTATAATTCGCGTTCTGAAGAGGAAGTAGTAAAAAGTAGTGTTTTTACTTCCAACGCTCGGTTTTCAACTTTCGATCTTCAACTTTCGACTTTTGACTTATCCCTTACCCTTTAAAATGGATTTAGAGGATTTTGCAAAAGAGAGTTGTCTGTAAATGCCTAAGACTGTTGCCGATGTCATGACCCGCGACCCAATTGTGGTGCGCCCAGAAACCTCACTGCATGAGGCAATTAAGCTTTTGGCAGAAAAGCGTATTAGTGGTTTACCCGTGGTAGACGATGCAGGCAAGTTGATCGGTACGATTTCAGAAACGGATCTGATGTGGCAAGAAACGGGGATTACTCCTCCGGCTTACATCATGTTTCTTGATAGCGTTATTTTCCTAAAAAATCCGGCTCAATACGAACGGGACTTGCACAAAGCGCTAGGACAAACGGTGGGAGAGGTCATGAGTAAAGATTTGATTACCGTCGTCCCTGATAAACCATTAAGAGACGCGGCTCAACTCATGCACGATCGCAAGATACAGCGTTTGCCTGTCGTCGATGCTAGTGGTAAGGTTATCGGAATTTTGACTCGCGGCGATATCGTACGCGACTTAGCAGCCAGCGAGTAAGGATGCATAGATGTGTTCCCTACAGAAGTTCGATCGGTAGCAAGATAGAACTACGAGTCACCGAAAAATGGTAAGAGTAATTACAAATTACCAAATAACAAATTTAAAATGGCTGTTAGTCCAGAGTCGGTAAAGCAATTACTTGATTCGCAGAATTTGGGCGATCGCTTGCGGGCGATGAATCAAGTTCGCGAGTTAGAAAATAAAGCGATCGCATTAGAGTTAGCACTCAAGGCAATAGAAGATCCTAATGCCAGAGTTCGTTACTCGGCAGTGAGTCAGTTGGACACCTTAGGAGGACAGGATTTAAATACAAGTTTAAATGTATTGCGCGATCGCCTGCTCAACGACCCCGAACCAGACGTACAAGCTGCTGCGGCTGACTGTCTGGGGGCGCTGAAGTTAACTGATGCGTTTGCAGATTTAGAGCAAGTTTACCATAGCAGTTCGGAGTGGTTGGTCAGGTTTAGCATTATTGCCACTCTAGGCGAATTGGGCGATCCGCGCTCTTTTGACTTATTGAAAGAGGCATTGGAATCGGGGAGCGAGTTAGATAAGACTGCGGCAATTAGCTCTCTAGGAGATTTAGGCGATTCACAAGCAATAGAATTACTAGTTCCTTTTGCTACCAACCCCGATTGGCAAATTCGCTACCGCGTCGTGCAAGCTTTAGCTAAATTGGGTGGGGAAAAAGCCCGGAATTTAATCGAGCAATTGGCAAAAGATGAAGTTGAAGCTGTTTCCCAAGAAGCAAAAAACAGTCTATGAGCCAGTGAAGATAGAAGGTGGGAAATCAGAGAGAGTAAAACATAAATTCTAAATTCTTCTAGCTTCAGGCTCCTGACTCCTATTGGTAAAATTTGTCTCTAAACCTACTTGCTTGACAATTGAAGCACTACACGGGAGGCAAGGCATATGGCGATCGCTACTCTACCTCGTCTGACTGAGGCACAAATTCGTAAACTAGCGACAGAGCAAAGTTTTCAGCGTGGCGATCGCTATTATCAGCAAGGCAGAATTCTCAATCCTATGCGCCAAGCGACGGTGTTGTGGGCAGATTGTCAAGGTTCCGAACTCTACCAGCCTCGCATCACTTTAGGTAAACAGGGAATTGTCAGTGCTGATTGTACTTGTCCCTACGATTGGGGCGGACTTTGCAAGCATCAGGTAGCTTTGTTACTCGCTTACATCCACCAGCCCGATATTTTTCATGTCGTACCACCCGTAAGCGAAATGCTTGCCGCTCGCAGTCGCGAGGCGTTGATCGAATTGGTTGAATTGATGGTACAGCGTTATCCCAATTTACTATCGCTAGTAGAACTTTCTACTGCCAAACCGCAACCAGGTCAAGCTTTGGATCTGTCACTCTATCGTCGTCAAGCACAACGCGCCCTACGTCAAGAAGATATGGAGGCGATCGCTACAGATTTACAACCATTAATTGATACGGCAAACCAACTTTTCCAGCAGGATAATTGGCTGTGGGCGGGAGCGCTTAACCAAATGCTGCTAGCAGAAATTACCGCTAGTTATGACGATAATTTACAAGCTATTGACTACGATGGTGATGTCTGCGTTGTTGCTCAAGATGCGGCTGAAGGGTTAGGCAAGTGTTTGGCTCAAGCCCAATCGTTAGACTCAGAAACTCGGGCGATTTGGCTGCATACTTTACTCGATGCCGTACTGCAAGATATAGAATTGGGTGGCATTGACTATGCATATCCAGCTAGAGATGTTTTGTTACAGTGGGCGACGGATGCAGAGTGGGAATGGGTAGAAGACCGAATTCGCGGCGAAATTCAGTGCAGTAGTAGCAGTCGTTGGACGCAAGAGGCTTTGGTAAGGTTACTAGCAGATCGCCAGAAACAGCAAGGAAGCGACGACACAGCCAGAAATTTAATCCACGAATTGGGCAGTCCCGAACAACGAGCCTTTTTAATGGTAGAGGAAGGTAAGATTGAGGCAGCAATGGCGATCGCCCGTCAGAATTTTACCCATCTACCTGGACTCATGTTACAGTTTGCCGATGCCCTGGTAGTTGCCCATGCTAATACCCAAGCAGTCGAGCTAGTCTCGCAGCTAGCCCAACAAGAAAAATCGCGGGGTCATTATCAGCAGTGGTTGACGAAATACTACCAAGAGTACGGCGATCCGCAGACTGCCCTCAGTTGGCAACAGCAGATATTTTGGGACTCACCATCTTTAGAGGGGTACAAGCAACTACAGGAGCTAGGGCAAAAAGCAGGTACGTGGGAGCAACTGCGGCATAATATACTACAAAAACTTCAGCAGAAAAAACAGCTGCTCTTGCTGACGCATATTGCCTTTTACGAGAAAAATATCGAGCGGGTATTAGAGTTATTTCCCCAGCTCAAAGAATGGGAGCAGTCTAGATTTCGCCAACCTTTGGCTCAGGCGATCGAAACGACTCATCCTCAAATGTCGATCGCGCTTTACAAGCAATTGGCTACACGAGCGATCGAGCAAAAGAATCGCCATGCCTACCGAGAAGCCATTCAACACTTACAACGAGTCAAGGCTGTTTGTGAAGCGTGCAACACTCAAGCTGATTGGACGGAATATGTAGCACAATTGCGCTCCCAATACTCCACTTTACGGGCGTTACACGATGAATTATCCAAAGCCAAGCTTTAATCGGCGATCGGCGACCATCAACCGTCAACAATCAATCCTCTTCACTTTTGCAACATGTATGTTGTTAAAATGCTAGAAACAATGCTTCAGGTCTTGTAAACAAAACTTAAAGATTCGTCAAGAAAGGTTATGAACACGACAGAAAACAACGCTCTATCCACTGAGAAAAGTCTAGAGGCAATGTGGCAGTTCTCCCAGACATACGCCAAGCGCACGGATACGTACTTCTGCGCCGATCCTTCCGTGACAGCTGTGGTGATTGAAGGACTTGCCAAACACAAGGACGACCTCGGTGCGCCTCTATGCCCCTGTCGTCATTACGAGGACAAGGAAGCAGAAGTCCACGCCACTTTCTGGAATTGTCCTTGCGTGCCGATGCGGGAACGTAAGGAGTGTCACTGTATGCTGTTTTTAACTCCAGATAATGATTTTGCCGGGGAACAACAGGATATCGAATTAGATTACATCAAATCGGTGCGTGAGAGCATGGGATAGGAAATTTGTCATTGGTCATTGGTCATTAGTCATTTGTATTTACTCTTTTTGACTTTTGACTTTTGACTTCTTCCCCCAGGTCTTTCCTGGGATGAGCCCGCCCCGATCTGATGTTTATGCAAGAGGTGTGAGATTTTGAGTCAAGAGGAACCAGAGGAGTTTTGGCAGGGTGTAGAACAGTTCAATCAAGGGCAGTTCTACGCCTGTCACGATACCTTAGAAGCTCTATGGATGGAAGCAACCGAACCGGAAAAAACTTTCTACCAGGGAGTTTTACAAATTGCTGTAGGTCTTTATCATCTAGGTAATAGCAATTGGCACGGTGCAGTCATTTTGTTAGGAGAAGGAATTAAGCGGTTGGATAAGTATCCTGGTGCTTATAGCGGTATTGATGTTGATGAATTAATAGTTTCTAGTGTCGATCTGTTAAAAACACTGCAACAAGCAGGAGCAGACAAGGTAAGTACTTGGAAGTTGGGTAAAGATGCGATCGCTACAGAAACTACTCCTTTACCTCTACCAAAAATCGTACCAGCTGAATTAGTCTAGAGGCACTACTCACTACTCACTTTTACAAATATTGAAACAAGTCAGCAAAACCGTAGAGGCTGAGGATAAATAAGAGTACAGCAATAATCTGAGTGGGACGCGCCTGATAAGTGGGGGCGATCGCTTCTCGTATCCACATGGAAGCCGATACCCCGATTAAATAACTCCAGGCTAATGCTTGATAAGACCAATGAGGTGAAATTAGCCAAGCCCCCAATAACATAGTTGCCAGCAACAACATCAGCATTTCAATGAGCTGGGGTGGATTGTGCTGACAAGAAAAAACTAGGGTGTTCCACCAAAAATGCCAAATCCTCATGGTGCGATCGGGAAAATGTAAGATTAACGATAGCGTCCGCCCGCTTGACCGATACCATTAGCTTGCGCTGCTTTTTCTGGCATTTCATCCGTCGCTGGTTCAATGCCAAACACGCGGCTAAATGCCTTTTCTACCTTGTAGCCAGAATCAATCGTTTCTAGGGGGTCTTTCCGCAGTCTGTGACGCAGGCAGAGGGTAATGACACGACGAATATCGTCTACCGTGACTTCGGTACGACCTTCAAATGCCGCGATCGCTTTAGCCGCACGGTTGGTTACAATATCTCCCCGCAAACCATCCACATCGAGTTCGGAGCAAACTTCAGAAATTTTTACCCGCAGATCGTAATCAATTTGGACTGAAGGCAATAATTCTTGCGCCTTAATTAGCCGTTGTTGTAAAGCTTGTTGCTGTTGTTGATATTTGTCAGAAAATTGCAGTGGGTTTTGGTCGAAATCCGACCTTTGTTCCACAATTTGTACCCGCAACGCTGGTTCTTTTACAGTATGAATTTCCGCGTGCATCCCGAAGCGATCGAGCAGTTGGGGGCGCAGTTCGCCTTCTTCTGGGTTGCCAGAACCGACGAGAACGAAACGGGCGGGGTGACGGATCGAAATGCCCTCCCGTTCGACGGTGTTCCAACCACTAGCAGCAGAGTCTAGCAATACGTCTACAAGGTGATCGTCAAGTAAGTTGACTTCATCGACGTAGAGAATACCGCGATTTGCCTTTGCCAAAAGCCCTGGTTCAAAAGCTTTGACACCTTCAGATAAGGCTTTTTCAATATCAATCGTGCCGCAAACTCGGTCTTCTGTTGCTCCCAGCGGCAGATCGACCATGGAGATTTTTTTCTTGGTGATGGGAATTTCTGCGCCTTGTTCTAACAGCTGCCGCGCTGCATCGCCCATTAAGTCAGGATCGCTAGGGTGGCTGTTAAACGGATCGTCTGCTACAACTTCAATCTCTGGCAGTAGGTCGGCTAAAGCGCGGATTGTCGTGGATTTACCAGTACCGCGATCGCCCATGATCATGACTCCGCCAATTTTCGGGTCAATTATATTGAGCAGAAGGGCGAGTTTCATTTCGTCCTGACCCACAATAGCGGTGAAAGGAAACACGACACGACGAGCAGCGGTAGCAGTTGTCACAGGATTACCTATTAAAGTTTTTCTTAACACCGTCTTTAATTTTGCCACACAATGACACGTTATATAATGCTTCCTGCGAGATGCTTTTCTTGAGCGAGATGCTGTCGTTAGTGTCTCTCATATTGTCATTTAATGCTGTGTTTTCATTGCTGAGTAAGCAACACAAGTTTTAAGTAAATTCGTTCAAACAATAACAAATGTCACCGTTGTGCAGGGTGTAATTCGTGACATTCTTCAGATTATTTTTCTTGTCTAACTGCATAAGATACAGATTATCAACCCATATATAGACAGCCTAAATGATTTGTAAATATCGAGTGCTAACGCTCGATAGTTAGTAGTTAACAGTTAATCGTTAATGGTTAATGTTTTTAACGATAAGTTTACAACTCAAACGGGTTTCTATATTTCATCTGCATAACCAACAGGGATTGACAATATAGACAGATTAGTAACATTCATTCAGGAAAATGAAACTTATCTACCGCGCTCAGGTTTACGATTATACACCTGCTTCGAGCCGACCGTAAGTCAAGCCTAGTGCTGTAAACTGGCGATTTCAAAACCTGGACAGAAGTTTAAATCCACTCCTCGCCCTATTTCAGAATACGTACAGCCAAGAGTGATGAATTGGCACTGGCAATTTGTAGCTAGTCAAAAAAATTCATAAATCAAAATCCGGAATTCAGAATTCCTAAGAGGTAGTTAACAGTAAGACAACGATAGATTCTTTTCCTGGATTTCTTCTTTTTATCTAGCACTCATCTGTGATTGTATTCTTTTCCAAAAATAGTTTTGTAGAAGGAATCTACTAAATCAAGTTTGTTTTGTTCGCATAGATTCGCAAATCTTACTTAAAGGAGAAACGGCAAATGCAACTTTCTTATCGCGGTTTAACCTACAACAAATTAGCTCAATCTACTCAAGTAACTGCTAAAAAAATAGTAGGTAAGTATCGAGGAGTTAGCCTTAATTCTCGTCCATCCGAGCTAGCGATCGCACCACAAACTACTCGAAATCTGAAATATCGTGGGTTAGCATATGAAATTTGTCATTAGTCATTGGTCATTTGTGAGTCAAGAGTTTTGACCCTTCACGGAGTTTACCCTGGGCTCTCTTCATTGCGGTTCGAGGGCAAGCTTTTGACCCTTCGCTTCACTCGAGGGCAAGCTTTTGACACCTCTAACCCCGTTCTATTGACTAATAATTCCCGACCATTGGACTTTTTTCTGTTTGTCGCGACGATAGGAAAAGAAACGTTCTGGTTCTTGGTAGGTACAGTGAGGAGCGATCGCCACTTGTTCGGGGCTAATACCCAGTTGTTCTAACTGCAAGGCAATGACGCGCCGGATATCCAACCGTACTCTCTCTGGGAGAGAGTCGGGTAATAGAGGCGAGTCAGGTATTTCAGCTAAAAGGTCGAGAATTTTAGCTTCGGCTTTAGTCGCAATGATGCTAGTTCCAACTTCAGCAGCTACTTGCTGGGAAACCTGATAGACACTCCCCGCGATCGCCGGACCCAGAGCTACGCACAAATCTTGAATCTGGCTACCTTGTGCCTGCAAACGAGCGATCGCTTGCGGCACAATTTTCATCGCTGTTCCCCGCCAGCCTGCATGAACGGCTGCAACTTGTCCCGTTTGGCGATCGGCAATTAACACGGGCGTACAGTCGGCACTTGCCACCCACACTGCCTGTAGCGGTTGTTCCGTCAGTAATCCATCAGCCTCTGTGAGAGAATTAGAGTGAGCGGCTAGAATTGCTGCTTCTGCCTTGTCTTCCTTATCGTCTTCTGCGACTCCCGACTCCCGACTCCCGACTCCCGACTCCCCAATCTCAGATGGAGTGACGACAACATTCCCGTGTACCTGCTTGACGCGATAAGCTTCAGCTTCTGGGTGTAAGGCTGAAGTCAAGTCGTGGGGAGCATGAGGGTGAAAATGTCGCGTGAAAAAACCGTGAGGAAACGCTTCTAGTAAGCTACAGGATAGATAGAGAAAACCTTCACAACCGCGCCAATCCCAAGTATGCATAGATGAAGTCTAAAAACTAGCAAACAAAAAAATGTTAGCTTAATTGACAAAGATTGCACTTGTCAGCGTGGGAATAGACAGACGAAAGCTATTAGCAATTCTGGCTCCAATGGTAGCAGAAGCGGATTTTGCTGTGGCAGTCTACGAGAGTTTACCCTCGACTAATCAGCAAGCTTGGGATGCGATCGCGCAGGGGGCAAAACCAGGAACGGTCATCATCGCCAAGCAACAAACAGCTGGACGGGGGCAATGGGGACGGCAGTGGTCTTCGCCAGCAGGAGGCTTATATTTATCTGTAATACTAGCTCCAGATTTCCCAGTCAACTGCGGCTATCAGTTGACTCTAGCTACTGCTTGGGGCATTGCGACAGCTTTGGGCGATCGCGGTATTCCCGTAAAATTGAAGTGGCACAACGACCTAATTTTACTGGGACGCAAACTGGGTGGAATTTTAACAGAAACCAAAGTACGACATGAAAAAATTGTCCGTGCTGTAGTCGGAGTAGGAATTAACTGGGCTAACCCTGTCCCACCCACAGGGATCGGCTTGCAATCTTTCTTATCTCAACAAGCTTTGGCTTCAATTGATTGCTTGGAAACGTTAGCGGCTGTGACACTACAAGGGATGATTTCAGGATACAAGTTTTGTTCTCCAACGGGAATGGATGCTCTTCTACCGTCTTACCACAAATTATTCGTAAATATGGGACAGCGCATCACCGTAGAAGGACACAACGGCGTTGTAGTTGGTATTAGCGATCGCGGCGAACTACGAGTCAGGCTTGACACTCGATCGTCCAATTTCAGCCCTGCTTCAGTAATTTGTCTCCCCCCTGGTGCTGTGAGTCTGGGTTATGATGGCTAATTGTTTGACAAAGCATAAATATTTCGTCTGAACAGTATGAAATAGCAGGGAGCAAGGAAGGAAAGGTGACATGGGAGACACGGAAGCGGGGGAGCAGAGGAAGCAACTACCAACTACCAATTACCAACTACCAATTACCATGCTTACTAAATCCATACCCAGATATATATTTTTTATAAGTTTTATTAGTATTTCTAGCTTGTTTGGTGGCAACTCAGTTTTGGCTCAAACGGAAGCTGCAATTGACAATTCATTTATTTCCTCTCCCATCCCTAGCACGCCGGTAAATTCCAAATCGGTCAAAACGGAGAGGTGGCAAAAACTGAAACAAAAACTCAACACTTCACCTATTCGGCGATCGGCTAGCCTACCTGACAATCCTACCTCAGATGCAAGTGGCGCTTACATCGACCCGACAGGATATAAACTCGGTGCTACCACTGGCTACGAAGCACCGAGTTCGATAGTATTAAAATCTAGAATTTCCGGTTGTCGGGCTGTTGCTAGACCTGGTTTGAGCAATCTTTGTCGTCCCAGCCTTCGCCAGCAGCGGATGAGACAACTAACTCGTTCTGGCAATTTTGGTAGAAGCGTAGCTCCGCTCGATCGCCACTCGGTTGCCAATGGCATGAGACCAATTCAGCTCGGGCCGATCGACATTACTGCTGAAGGCTTTCGCGTGGCGACTAACTTGAAAACTCAGCGTAGCGTTCTCAGCTATGAATACCGCGATCCTGAAGCCCAAGGACAGGGAAATTTCATGTTTCCATTGACAGTTCCCGCTCCCGTCACCTCGGTTTTTGGCTGGCGCATCCATCCTCTGTTCGGTGATTTTAGCTTTCACTCCGGTACGGATATAGGTGCGCCCTTGGGAACACCTGTACTGGCAGCTTATCCGGGTACGGTAGAAGTTGCCGATTATGTTGGCGGCTACGGTTTAACTGTCGTTCTCAACCACAACAAAAATACGCTTCAAACCCTCTACGGTCACTTATCAGAAATTTTTGTTAACCCAGGCGAAACAATTCCGCAGGGAACCGTAATCGGGCGCGTTGGTAGTACGGGTAATTCTACAGGTCCCCACCTTCACTTCGAGACGCGGCAGTTAACTGCAAACGGATGGATTGTTGCCAATCCTGAAGCACGCTTGGAGGCTGGGCTAACACGATTAGATAAAGCGCTCCGCTTAGCAATCTCCCAGCCAAATCGTAACGAAACGGCAATGCCTGCGGTGGTTCGCGAGGCGATCGTCGCTAGTGCTAACAGCGTTAACTTCAACTTTGAAATTAGGCAAGTCGATTTGGATGGCTTAGTTGCTCGCGATCCAGGTGCAGAACTAGAATCTGCCGTAGTCCAGTTGGTTAACGCACTTCGTGGCGATCGCAACGCTGTAAGAAGGGGTGAGGAGTTAGGAGTGAGGGGTTAGGGAAAAGACAAGGGTCGCCCCTCATAGATACCCGTGTTCTACTAAAAACGCTGGCGATAACTCTTCTGCAGCTTGATGAGGAGAGTTGTAATTCAGTAGTTTTTCTACATATTTGCCTAAAATATCAGCTTCTAAATTAACTAAACTGCCAGGGAGGAGATCGCGCAGGTTGGTTCGCTCGTATGTGTGAGGAATGACGGCGACTTTAAACCAATTTCTGGTGGGGTCGAGATCGGCAATGGTAAGACTGACACCATTGATAGCAATACTACCTTTAGGGACGATATAACGGGCGATCGCTTCTGTAGCGGTAAAGCTCATCTCCCATGAAGTGGCTGTTTCTGCTAGAGTTTCCAAGCACCCCGTTCCATCTACGTGTCCCATGACAAAATGACCTCCTACTTTACTACCAACGCGCAAAGAGGTTTCTAGATTGACATATCCTGCATCCGCTTCGCGCTGTCCTAGGGTAGTACGACGGAGGGTTTCTGGCGAGGCGGCGGCGACAAATCCTGCGGGTAAAATTTCCATTACCGTAAGGCAAACTCCATCCACCGCAACGCTATCACCGATCGCGAGATCCGGCAAAATTAAATTTTTCTCTTCGCTAGAGCAAGTAATCTGATAATAATAGTTGTCTAGCGCTCGAATTTGACCTAAAGCTTGTACTAATCCCGTAAACACAGTTTTTCTCCCAAAAATCGATAATTTTGCCCAATTTAGCCAGTTTGCCTCATCCAAACGAGCTTGAATTCAATTCAGTCAACCGATCCTGGCAAAATTTACTCAAGCCAGATCCATAAATTCAGCTTACAATCAGGGCATACTTGGGATAGGCTATCGTACAGCCAAGAGCAAGGGCTAATCTCTGTCTCTGCTGACCGTGGCTCGAAAAAGTTGTTATATAAGGCTATAAAGTATGTTTATTTTTGCTATACAGAATCAAACACCTTCAACCCCATCTACCAATTACTCTTTGCCTAGAGAGTTTTAGAGGCTACGCAAATGATCGAAATGAAAGTCGCTGGCATTGCTTTAGATGCGGTCAACCGCAGTCCAATCGTGCTGTTGAAAGACGGTAAAGAGCGTAGAGCATTACCCATCTACATCAATCAAGATCAGGCAAAGGCGATTATTGGCGCTTTGGAAAATCAAAAACCACCCAGACCTCTAACTCACGACCTCATAGTGAATATTCTAGAAGTCTGGGGTATGACCTTGGAGAAAGTCGTCATTCATTCAATTCAGGATGGTACGTTTTACGCGGTTTTGTGCGCCCGCCAGGGTGAGGTCAAAAAAGAAATTGATGCTCGTCCCAGCGATGCGATCGCGATCGCCCTACGTCTGAATAGCCCGATCTGGGTGATGGAGGAAGTGGTAGCTGATGCTTCAATACCTGTCGACCGCGAAGCGGATGAAGCCGAACAGAAAGCTTTCCGAGAGTTTCTCTCTAACATTAGACCAGAAGATTTGATTCAAGGAGGTGGCGAGTTTCGTACAGGCTGAATTCAGTTATCAGTGGTCAGTTATCAGTTATCTGTAGGGTGGGCATTGCCCACCCTACACTTGTAACTATCAAAATGCGATCCATTCTAAATGCTGCGGGTTCTCCATTAAGTCTTTTGCAACAATGTAAGCCGCGATCGTCCAGGTTTGATAGCGCATTGCCTTTTTCCCGACCAAATTTCCCTTCCTGCCATCGTAGTATTCGGGCCAACGATCTTTATCTTTATATTCGCACCAACGTTTTTCAGCAATTCTAATTCCCCGTTCGGCAATACTTCTTCTCCCCACCTTTAAAGCTGCTGCGACTAAAAACCATAGCAAAACAGGCCAACTGCCGCCATTATGATAAGACCAACTCACATTTTTTGGGTCGCAACCTGTAATTAATTCCCACTCCTTGTCTTCTATAGCAGGAAAACAAAGCTTCATCGGCATGTTTCCCACCAAATCGATCCATCTTTTGCCGATCAGATTCATGATTTTTTGAGATTGCGTTTCGTCGGCTAACGAGCAAATGACCGACATCAAATTTCCAATTGCAAAAAATCGAAAATCCATCCTTCCTGGGCCTAGATTTCCAGCTAGATAGCCTCCTTCTTTGGGAACCCAATCGATCGCCCAGGCTTCTAAAGACTCCGGATAAATATTGAATTTATTACAAATTTCTTCGCCAAATTGTTCGTTTTCATAGCGATGAATTTCATTCACTTTTTCTAAATCGAGCCAATAATGTTCGCGAATATGCATTTTCAATCTTGCCAGTCGCTGCTCGATTTCTGTATGAATGTCCTGCTTATTTTTAGGTAACAGCAATTCATCTGCTGCTAGTAAAGCTGCGTAGAATAGAGCTTGAATTTCTAACGGGCGCTCGTACACTCCCATGCGACGGTCAATCATAAATGCCCCTTCGGGAACCAATAGCGTCGGGTACATATCGAATTGCTTCAGCATGTAGAGATTGAGAATTAATCTAATCCCCCGTTGAAATCCTGCTTCTTGGACTAACTCTTCGTCGCCTGTAGCTCTTTGATAAATTCGTAACAAAATTAGCCACCACAGACAAGAATCTACTGGCGTAACTCTGCCGATTGCCCGTTCGCCAAAATCAGCTCTGACAACTTGTTGTCCCTCTTCTTCTACTATCTCAAAACTTGCTGGCATTAGACCTATACCTGGTCTGACACCGTCCATATGCGCCCTAACTTCATCGATATTTTTGTCACTAATCTGTAACTTTAAGGTCTGCCGTAAAAAATTAGCGACAATCTCCCCCTTACCTTTAGTCAAGAATGCTAGGGCTGAAGGTACGAAATCGCGAATAAAGCAATGTCCGTAATTGAATTGTTGAGCGCTTTTATCAATTGTAGCGGCTACTGTACCAATTGGTTCATTCTCAAACTTTAAAACCGATGCTTCTAGTCTCGTCCACGCCTCACTCAATAGCTCCTTTTCTGTATACATGAACCAGTTAGTCCCCGCAAATTTTTGAGCAATTTATATTTTAGAGGGAGTCGGGAGTTGAGCAAGAATGAAGGGGTTAGGGATTAGCAACCGATCCCCAACCCCCAACCTCTAGCCGCTGTTTTAAGCTTTTGCCGATACTGCCATTTTGACTTCTTTAGCGGTGAGGCTTTCGTAGACTGCTCGCATCTTCAAGCCTGTCAGAACTTGGAATAATCCAGTTCCGTTGTTGGAACCAGGGTATTCGCGGTGCTGGAGCAACAAATGAGTCATTTCACCTTGGTATTTGGTGAAGGTGTTGCTCAGGTGAGTTTCGATGTAGGCAACTTCCTCTAGGTTGTCAAATTGCCCGTCTACTTCTAGTACGGAGACGTATTGACCGTAGTAAACGTCTGACCCGTAGAACATCTGCATTCCTGGATAGGAACAGGTCAGTTTGCGTCCGCAAGGTGTCCATTGAATGGTAGAGCCTTCGTCGAATAAGTAGGTTGGTGTCATGCCGTGTACGTCTTCTTTTTGCAGCATCCGCACGCGCAGTACCTTCCGCTCTTTGTCCTCTTTAATCAGGTTAGTCGGCAATACCTGGATCACGACATCGGCAAATTCTCTTTGCGGCTCGATGTAAGCGTCAAAATCGGGTTTGCGGGAGTTAATCGCTGCTAGTACGTCTTCATAGCGATGACCGCGTTCTGCCATATCGCGTTGAATTTTCCAAGCGATTTTGACTTCATTGCTGATGTCGAGATAGACGCTGAAATCGAGTAGCGATCGCACCCGTTCGTCATACAGCGGATGCAAGCCCTCAACTACGATAA
>ERZ1066118.609-NODE-609-length-30851-cov-11.722594_pt1 | contig 30851 bp, 25 predicted proteins | sample MGYA00382765_ERZ1066118 | MGnify/ENA primary metagenome ERZ1066118 (study PRJEB33369, sample SAMEA5778348) | biofilm metagenome | biome: Industrial cooling water; feature: Water cooling tower basin; material: Biofilm | place: United Arab Emirates | collected...
CTGACAAGCGATCGCAGGAATTACAAATTTTTAACTTTTGTTACTCTCAACATCTTACCCTTTTGCATCCATCATGTATCGCTTTACCACTCTCGGTCTGGGGTAGCAATGAGTGAAAATACTGCTGTTGGGAGAATCGCCGCCGCTCTTTCTCGAGATAGGTTGGCGATCGCGCCTATGGCAGCATCAAATAGACGTGCGGGCTGAATCTCATCCTTGACTAAATTCCAGATCCGCTGTACTTCTGCTGTATGCAGGCGATCGTCTTCCGTCAGCGCCATCACTAATTGTTGCCGCAGGTACTTCCCTTCTTCAGATAGAAGATACTGCAAGCCGAGTTGGGCAGTGGGTAGAATGTCGAAACTATCGTCCGAGCTGGCGATGTCGAGCAAATCTTCCAACCGCTGCCACTGAAACTTACCATTTTTGAACAAGAGATTGAGTAACCTGCGCCGTAATTCGGGCGTTTCACCCGTCAGTAACCGCCGTGCTACATAAGGGTAGGCAACTTCGATAATCTTGAAATCGGGATTGAGGCTGAGGGCAATTCCTTCTTGCGTAATCAAAGAACGGATAATTAGCGCAAATTTAGAAGGTACGCGGAAAGGATAGTCATACATCAACTCCGAATAGGAGTCGGTGATGGTTTTGAAGTTAAAATCTCCCACGTTTTTGCCGATCGCGCTACCCCAGACTGCTTCTAAAGCTGGTATAATTGGGCGAATATCGGTTTCTGGCGTCAGAAACCCTAACTTGACGTAATCTTCTGCCAACTCGTCGTAGTCTTTGTTCACGAGATGCACGATCGCATCGACCAGCGTTTCTTTTGTCTGCTCGTCCAACTGATCCATCATGCCGAAGTCGATGTAAGCCATGCGTCCGTCTGGCATGGCAAACAAATTACCTGGATGGGGGTCAGCATGAAAGAATCCATGTTCTAATAGCTGTTGCAGCCCTGCGGTAACGCCAATTTCAATCAGTTCATCTGTATTCAATCCCGCTGCTTGGATGCTGGCAGTGTCATTCAGCTTAAATCCGTGAATCCACTCCAGTGTTAGGACGCGAGTATTCGTGTAGCGCCAGTAAATTAAAGGAACTTTGACGTGAGGATCGTTGCGGAAGTTGGTAGCAAACTTTTCGGCGTTCCGTCCTTCATTCAGGTAATCAATTTCCTCAAACAACTTTGTCCCAAATTCGTCCACAATCATGGTTAGGTCGTGACCGAGATTGAGAGGCAACCAGGGAGACAGCCAACTTGCCGCCCACCGCATTAAGTAAAGGTCGAGGGTGATAGTCGGGCGTAAGTTCGGACGCTGTACCTTGACAGCAACTTCTTCGCCACTGTGAAGCCGAGCGCGATACACCTGCCCCAAACTCGCAGCAGCTACAGGTTGCGGCGAAATCTGACTGTAAATTTCTTCAACCGAACGCCCTAGTTCAACTTCAATCGTACGGAAAGCGATTTCCTGCGCGAAGGCAGGTAGTTGGTCTTGCAGCTTTACCAGTTCGTCTAGAAAATCTTTTCTTACCAAGTCTGGGCGAGTAGAGAGTGCTTGACCGACTTTGATAAACGTCGGACCCAGCTCGGTGAGAAGCTGCCGCAGTTGGACGGCTCGTTTGAGCTTATTTTCTTCCTCGCGATCGCGCCATTCATCCCATTTTAAACCAAAAATAAACCCCGCAAACAACCAGACGATCTTAAAAGCCCGCGCCACAGCCAGCAAAGGGCGGAAGCGATAATACTGCGCGATCGCTTCTGGATCGTAGCGTTTGAGCTGAGCGAGTTGATACTGACCCACGCCTTGACTTGCCTCTTTACAATCGGATATTTACACTCGTTTACTAACCAGGGTAATCTCTTGACTACTTTTAACTACGAGTCAATCGACTTAGATTCCCAAACAGTCAACTATAGCCTTTTGAAACTGCCCTGTCGATATCTTTCTATACCTGGACTAAGCTATTTAAATTGTATCTATTCTTAACATAGTATATAAAACTACAAATGAATTGATAAGAAAAGTTAAGAGGAGTGAGGAGTGAGGAGTAAGGGGACAAGGAAGACAAGGGAGAAAATTCTCCCTTGTGTCCTCCCACACTTCCCACACTTCCCACACCACTCACCACGCTCTTTCCCTACTCCTCGCCCCTAATTAGCCGCCTTAGCCTCCAAGCTCTCCAGGCGACTCATCAGGGTTTGATTCTGTTTTTTGAGCTGGTCGATTTCGTCGCGTAGTTGCTTGACGGCTTGGTTGGAACCCACAGCAGTTTGCACTTTTGATACAGCTTCTTCGGCAATCCGTTGGACTCGTCCATCGAGGGTTTGCGTCGCTAAAACTTGTAAAATTGCGATCGCTTTGGGGGTTTCCATTTGTCCCAAAGCATTGACTACTGACACTTGGGTGAGGAAGAAACTCTCATGCGATAATTCGGTTAATCGCTCTAGAATTCGGTCTAAATTGGCAGTAGATTGACCTGTGGAGATAGCTCCGAGAGCGCGAATAGCGGCAAGGCGTAATGCTTGGGGAACTCCTAAGCGAGTGTATTGTAGAATCAAGTCTAGTGCCTCGGTCGAGGTTTTCATTTGACTCAAACCGGCGATCGCCCCAGAGCGAACGACTTCGTTCCAACCTGCTTTGTTTTCTAAAATCGATCTGAGCAGCTTTAAGACTTTTTCTTCTCTGGGCTTTTCCTCCAATTTGGCAGCGGCGATACTACCAATTGCCCTGGCTGCGGCTGCTTCTACGTAATAGCTGCTGTCCCCGTCTTCCACAATCGGCTTCAAGGCTTTGTAACTAGCATAAGTTTTGATGTCACCCAAAGCCTCAACTACGGCACGTCGCACCAAGGGGTTTTCATCAGTCAACCCGACAACCAAAGCCTCAAAAGCTTGGTCGAGCTTGATCTGAGCTAATTGTTTTGCTACTTCTACTTTGACACCCCAAAAGCGATCGCTTTTTAGTGCTTCAGCCAGGGCATTCAGCGCCTCTAGACCGCCTTTTTTCCCCAAAGCTTCAGCTGCATAGATGCGAGAAATCGGATCGGGGTCGAATTGCAACTGTGCCTTCAGTTCTGGGACGGAATATTCCAAAGACACGGTTTTCAAGTAATTGTTGTTAGCATCAAAGCTAATAAACTGAGGCTTCTCTTCTAAAGGAAAGTAAAAACTCTGTTCTTTTTCATTGACGCGCACGGTGAAAGTTTTGAAGTGAGTAGTGAGTGGTGAGTAGTGAGTAGTGGAATTTGAGTTTTCTCCTTCAGCATTCTTCTCCAACTCCCGCTTCCCGACTCCCGACTCCCGGGTATAACCAAAAGCAATTGGAATTTTCAGATCGAATAAATCGTTACCGCTGCCGTTTTTGACTTCCTTAACTTGGGTTTGGGTAACTGTCACCTTTGCTAATTTGCTATCGCCATCCCATGTGTAGGCAACTTTGAATTCAGGATGACCGCCGCGATAAACATATTGATCGAAGAGAAATAAGAGATTGCGCCCCGTCGTTTTTTCAATTGCTCGTAGCAAATCTACAGTTTCTACAGTTTTGTGAGCGTTATCTTGCACGAAAGTTTGAATTGCTTGCCAAAATAACTCTTCTCCTAACTCCGCTCGAATCATGTGGTAAACGCAGGAACCCTTTTCATACAAGTGGCGATCGTATAGTTCGATCGCTTCTCGATAGACGTGCGTTACAATCGGGCGACGATAGCGGCTGCTGTCTTCAGCAAGATAGTTGCGGGCTTCTAGCAAGCGGTAGTAGGCAGCATCTTCGGCTCCATACTCTTGTTCTGTCCACATGACCTCAGAGTAGGATGCCATGCCTTCCTTAATCCAAGCATGAGACCAGTGTTTAATCACAACTAAATCGCCAAACCACTGATGGGCAAGTTCGTGCGCTACTAGGCTTTCCGTGAGGCGGTTATCAATTGCTGCCCGTTCGTCTAATAAACATCTATCTGTCAGCAGGGTGGTAGACGTATTTTCCATCCCGCCAAAAATAAAATCGTCTACGCAGACTTGGGCGTATTTGGGAAAGGCATAAGGATAGCCGTACTTCTGGCTGAAGAATTCCACCATGCGGGGAGTTTTGCCCATGCTGCGCCGCGCATCTTCTTCTCTACCTTTTTCTATGTAGTAAGTGACGGGTTTGCCATTCCATTCATCCTGAATTTCGGCGAAGTCTCCTACCGCTAAAGTCATTAAGTAGGATGGGTGGACTTGCTCTTGCAGCCAGTGAAAGATTTTATAGTCGCCGTTTTCTTCAGTATGGATTAATCTGCCGTTAGAAATGGCAATGTAAGGTTTGGGGACGCGCACCCGAATTTCTGAAGTTGCTAGTTGTCCTGGGTAGTCGAAGCAGGGAAACCAAAAACGGGAGTCTTCATCTTCATCCTTGCGTCCAGACTTGGACTGGTTTATTGGGGTAGTGTTTGTCTGGCGCGATAAAGTAAATTCCGCGTTGGGGTTTCGAGACTGAGTAGGCGATCGCAATTTTAATCGATTGTCCGGTTTGTGTCGGGTTATCTAAATGTACCTGTAGCTGTTGCCCGTCATAATCGTATGTCGTTGAGGTAGCATCAACTTGGACTGAGTGAATGTTGAGACTGACAGCATCTAAGGTCAGGCGATCGATTCCACTACGGACGGGTTTGAGTTGAATCGTGCAAGTCCCGTCATAGCTTTGGTTGAGGATATCTAAATTGAGATCGAGAAAAATATGCTCGACTTGTCCGGGGCGATCGGGATTATAGTGGGGTTTTGCCCCTGGGAGTTCAAAAGATTTATGACCGTTATTATCTGTATCGAAATAAGATTGCAGCATGGTAAGGGTCAACCTGCGATAGATGAAAAATAGCTGATGTTTAGCTTCTATTCTTTCCAGGGTAACGCCTTTGACAGTTATCAGTTGTCAGTTGTCGGGCGATCGCGCTTGTTGCTCCTATTTACCTTTATCTATTTGCTAGAAACTCATCTACCGTCATTCCCGCTTATCGAATCAAACTTCTCAACAATCCTGGTGCTAATTCTCGATGATTAGGCACTGATAAAGTCGATCTTGATTCTTACCAAAGTATCATATGGCTTCCAGTTTAACGATCTAACACATAACCAAATTTTGCAAAAACCTTGACAGCCTCTTTGCCAGAGATATTTGATAATCGACCCATTTATACTACAACTTCTCCAATAAAGGATTGTACTTCTTGGACAGCATAAGGATTGCCGTGTTTAGCTTGTACGTGTAAATAACCTCTTATAGCGTCTTTAATATTTTCAACTGCTTCATCTAAAGTTTTTCCTTGACTGACACAGCCAGGAAGTTCGGGAACCTCCGCAACATAACCTTGATATTCTGAATCAAATGTAAATATGACTTGAAATTTCATCATTAATTTGTTTTCAATCAATGTATCTCTATAATAAATTTAGCACTGAGAAGAGGCGATCGCCTGCAATATGCTTAATCTGAAGGATGGCGAGCGCTTTTTACAAAGATAGCGATTAAAGTCATATTTATAAAATAAAACCTGCTAATGCAGGTTTTAAAAACTTTATTCTATGTTAGTCCGCGAAGGCGGACTTTGTTTGTGTAGCTGCGAATTCTATTCGCCCATTGCTAAAACCAACCAAACAGTGAACCAATGAAATCTACTGCATGACCAACTGCACCACCAGCTATTTGACCTATTTTTTTACCAAATCCACCAAAAATAGAACCAATTGCACCACCAATACTTTTTAAAATAGGAGCAACTTTGAACATCTTATCTTTAATTTCTTCTCGCTGGTGTTGGTTGAATTCAAATACGGGTTCTACACGAACATTAAACCCATTATTGTCAGAACTATCTGCTTTATTAGGTTGTTTGCACGTCTCATATGAGGTTTCATTATAAGATTTATAGTATTGGTCTTCTCTATTGCTTGCGTAGCCTCGACTATTTCTTTTTTCTTTGCTTACTTTAGAAAATAGTCTATAGGCATTGGGTTTTCTAGTATTTTGATAACTATTACTGTTAGTTTTGTCATCATTTACTCTTTCGGTATTTCTGCTAATCGAACTTGCATTTTCTCCGCCATTATTGATTCTTCGAGCAGTTGCCAGCAAAAACGGAATAGTACCTTTTTCAGACATTCTTACAAAAACTTTGGTATACAGTTTTGCTAACCAGGTTTGACCATCTGGAGTAATTTCACTGTTATTGGCAACCGCAACGGAGGGAATATTATTTGCTACTTCATATCCTACATACTTTGCTATCTCTTTTCGGATGAGTTCTGTTCTTTTCTGTAATGTTACCGGATAGTCTATAGCATCAACTTTGTCAGCAAATGTAAAAATAATTACTGAATGTTCCCATATATCTGAACCAAAAGATTTTGAAATAAGTTCTATACCTCTTTTCTCATCAGCTCTAACTCTAGTGTCATTGAGAAGACTGACGAACCACATGACATCAACTCGTTTTACTTTTGAACGAATAAGTTCTAAATATCTGCGATCGTTGCCAGCATCTTCAATGTCATCGCATAAACCAGGTGTGTCGATAACCGTGAAGCGAATATCATCAATTTCTGAATCATATGACTCAACCATCATAGTTTCTGGTTCATAAGGATTTACCTTAGCAACTTCTTGAGCCATTAAAGCATTGATAACGCTCGACTTTCCAACACCTGTACGACCAACTAAAAGAAATACGAATCTTTCATCCTGAGATGCTTGTAGAGTCTTAACTAATGAAGCGAAAGCTTCTACTAGTGAAGCTGTAATATCTTTACCTAAAGATGAAAAATGATTTTTAATCTCATTAATTAAATCAAATTCTTTTTGCGTTCTCATAATTATTCTATTTAATAAATACACTTGTACATATAAATTTTATCGAAACAAATTAATAAAATAAACCGCAGATACACGCAAAAATAGCTGGATTTATCCGCGCTTATCTGCGTGCATCTGCGGTCAAAATTGTGAGGCTAACTATTCACCTTGAATTGTCGATTGCTTCTCTTCCCTCAACTGCTCAATTCGCCGCCGCTGTTCGCGTAGATTTGCCTCTAGCAAAGCATTCAATTCATCTAAATCTAAAATATGTTTATCCATACGTCTGTTAAGCTCTCTTAGCTTAGCAATATGACGCGCTCTTATCTCTGGCGATGGCATTCTTAGTTGCTGACTCATAGTAAGTTAAGATCTCTTCTAATTTCAGAAATGGTAGCCTCTACAGCATCTACAGTAGCTTCAGCCTCAGCAATAAATCGGGCAAGTAATTCAAGGCTATCACGGGTGGCAGCAGGTTGAGAGGGATAAATCTGTCTTAAAACAGTAAATAAACGCAGGTAGTAGGAATCTGCACGTTCTCTAGCATTCTGAAGTTGCTCGAAGTAATCTATTGTTTCTTCTGTCTCACCATATGCCTCAAATAATGTAAACTCTGTAGCAGTCGCTTCATCAATGCGTTCTAATAGTTGACGCTGTAGCTCGAAGATGGTCGATATTATTTCGTTAGGTAGTTTTGCCATTAGCAGTTTTTAAAAAATTATAGGGCGAGCATTGCCCACCCTACATTACGTTTATTCATGGAATGCGTAGTTAATTAATCTACTCTAACCAACCAATTCCAAAGCGCGTTTCACCAAATTCTCAGCCGTCATCCCATTTATCGCCATCAATTGTGCGGGACTTGCGGTGGTTTCTCCTCGTTTCCAAGCAAACGTATCGCGCTTACAATGACTCCGCAACATAATTGGTTCCAACATCCCACTCGCGCCAGATGCTACCCCAACCAAAGCATCGCCACCAAATAACGCTTCAAACCCAGCATCATTCAAAAATTCTCCATCTGGTTCAGAACAACTATCCCAAGCAACATCGCTAGAACGATACAAGCGGCGGGGATTAACGACAGAAACAATTCTCACGCCAATTTCTTGCGCTTCTAAATAAGTTGCAGCTTCAAATACTGGCATCAACACCATATCGCCAATAACAGCAAATACTACTGTCTTGCTACCCTTAATTTCTTGCAGTACTACTGCCCCATCTTGAATTGCTTTCCGACTCTGTGCAAATGTCGTGCGAATCGGTAACGGTGACTTACTCGCCGTAATTACGACACCCTTATTCTTTGTTGTCAGCGCCCAATCGTAACAAACTTGAATCGAATTTGCATCGGGTGGAAATAGGGGAAATACATTGCCATTTCGCATCATAGCGGCGAAATATGCTTCAATTTCGGGGCGTTGGTGCGTCCAGCCGTTACGTCCTTGTTCTAACGCCCCAGCAGTAAATAGAGTTACAGTGGAAGGGGTAGGACGACGTAATTCCGCCATCGCTTGCGTTACTGTTTGCCAAATTGGTAAACCGTTGACAGCAAAAGATTCATAAGAACACCACAAAGTTCTACTACCCATCAACGCCGAACCAGCTGCTAAACCCGCACAAGCATCTTCACTTAGCGGTTCGTAAACTTGTCCGCCTGGGGTTTGGTGATATACAGGATCTTCTGTGGGGTGAATAATTTTCAATGCCTGATTAATGTTGGCAATTCCCGAAGCTTCATTACCATCGGCATTGGTAACAACATAGTTGCGATCGCATTCTCCCACTTTCGCCACCAATTTACCCATCGCTGTTGTCGATACTTTCGGATCTCCTCCTATGGCATATTCTTCTAACGGCAATTCGCCAATTTCTGCTAGCGGTAATACAGATTCCGTTACCGCTACTCGACTCGCCGAACCACCGCCAGCGCGTTCGCAGTTCGTCCGCACGATTTCCCATGCAGCAGGGGATAAAGCACGCGATTTCAAGGCGTTGACAATATCGGGGTTATCGAGAGTGTGCATCGCATAGAGGTTGTGAGATTTTGCTCCTCGTGCGTGGACTCCTGCCCCTTTTAATTGTTTGATAATTAATACCGTCAGTTTTCCACTTAAAGCGGAACGGGTAGCTTCATCGGTTGCAACTAACACGGCTTTTGTAAAAGCTAAGCGCTGCTCGAAGGAAAAAGCTGTACTATCGACATAATCGCCTGGTTGGTTTTTGTCGTCAAAGTCTTTGGCATCAACTAACACGACTTCTTCAAAACCGTTTCCGTGCCAGTATGCCATCATCCGTTCGTTGGATTGAGTGGACACCATACTATGATGTTCCTGACTGTAGCCATTCCACACCAAGACGGGTAAGAAATTTGTCACGCCTGGATAGGCTGTGTGGAAATGCGCCATGCTACTCATGATGTAGGGTTCGCCCAAACCACCATCGCCAATCGTGACGGGGAATAATTTGTCGGGGTGAAGACGGGCGGCTGACATGGCAAAGTGTTGCCCTTGTCCCAAAGGACCTGCGGGGGCGAGAATACCAGGTATAAAGCCGGAGAGGTGTCCGAGTAAACCGTGATGTTCGCGGAAGCGATCGCGCAATTGTTGTACAGTATGAATGCCCATGTCTTCTAACGACCGATCTAAGAACATGGCGCTGTAAAATCCTGGGGCGTGATGTCCGACTTCGGTAATAATGTTTTTATAGCCCAACATCACCAAGGCTGCATATGCTTCTACTTGCGAGGCAAAGCCACCAGGGTGTCCCGAAGCTTTACTCCCTGTAACTTGGACTGTTAAATAGCGCAGGGCATCGGCATAGAGGAGGGTTTGAAATACAGCCACCGGATCGCTAGGATCGGTAATAGCAGTTTTATTTGGTGCGATCGCTGCTTGTTTGCCATATTGCTCGAATCCTGGCAAAGCTTCGCCAAAATACTGAATTCCTTGACAAAATTCTGGTGTTGCTATCTTTGCCGCTTCGGTCGATGCCGTCATGCTGAAGACCCTCTCTAGTCTAGAGTATTTGTACTGTTTAGATAATTTTAATTATTTTACATTTAATCTCTGCTTTATGTTGTATACGGTCTGTCTATACATATCAGTTGGATTTGTCTAACTATTAATCGCATGTTTACAGAAAAATATTCTGACGCAGATCGATCGCGTCATAGCTAAAAATATAATTTTGTTCTCAAATGATTTTTAGTTAAGATAGGAATAAATTTATCTAGCGGTATCATCTATTAATTTGAAATGAAATTAACTGAGGCAAACAAAACTCCAGCACTACTACAAACGCTCCAGCTAATTGCTAATCCAATCGATTTTTTAAACACTTGCACAAACAGATATGGCGATCCATTTACTGTTAGAGTCTTGGGTTTAAATTCTCCGCAGGTTGTCTTTTTCAGCCAGCCACAAGCAATTAAGGAAATTTTTGCCATTCCCTCAGAGCAATTTGATTACAGAAAGGCTACTCACGTATTTCAACCTTTGATGGGAGAGCAATCTTTAATTTTACAAGAAGGTAGAAGCCACCAACGCCAGCGTCAATTAATGCTACCTCCTTTTCATGGCGATCGCATGAAAACTTACGGGCAAATTATTTGTCAAATTACTCAAGCTGTAACTCAAAAATGGCATATTGGGAAGCAAATTTCTATTAATCATTTTCTTCCCGATATTACCCTGCAAATTATTTTACAAGTTGTATTTGGAATCAGTCCAGGGGAAAGGTACGAACAATTAAAAGTTAAGTTAAGTTCGCTGCTAGAAGATGTTACTACCCCTTGGTATTCCAGCTTATTCTTTTTTCCACCATTACAAAAAGATTTAGGTGCGTGGAGTCCTTGGGGACATTTTGTCAGACGCAGACAGCAAATCGATCGATTAATCTATGCAGAGATATTTCAACGGCGACGGGAAAACGATCCGACACGCACCGATATTTTATCAATGTTAATGGCGGCGCGAGACGATCGGGGACAGCAGATGGATGATGAAGAGTTACGCGATCAATTGATGTCTCTTTTATTATTAGGCTATGAAACTACAGCAGCAGCCCTAGCATGGGCATTTTACCTGATCCATTCTCATCCGCACGTACGCGATCGCTTGCAACAGGAACTCAACAACGCAGACAACCCTCAACCAGATGCGATCGCCCAACTCCCTTATCTTACCGCTGTCTGTCAAGAATCCCTCCGAGTTCACCCCATTGCTTTAATTTGTACTCCTCGGATGGTGAGAGACTCCATACAAATTGCGGGTGACAACTTCAATGCTGGGACAATTATAGTACCTTGCATTTACCTCGCCCATAGAAGAGTAGAAACCTATCCCGATCCAGAAAAATTTCAACCAGAAAGATTCCTACAACAAAAATTTTCGCCCTTTGAATATCTTCCTTTTGGTGGTGGTAGTCGCGGCTGTATTGGTGCAGCTTTTTCGTTATATGAAATGAAACTCGTACTTGCTACAGTTTTATCGCAGTATGAATTAGAACTAGCAAATTCTCGACCCGTCGATCCAGTTCGGCGGGGGATTACAATTGTTCCCTCTGAAAATGGGATGCAAATGGTGGTTAAAGCTAAACGCCAAGTTCAGTTATCCATAGATAGTGGCGTGTAGTAATTAGTGCGTGAAAATGCCTCTCACCTCTCAGCATGTTTCTACTTATGCCAAATTATAGATACATTTCTTAATGCTATGCGTCTAAATGGACTTTAAGCAAAGCAAAAAGGATGCGATCGCAACTATGGATAACGAGCCACGGTTAGAAGAACAGGTAATCGATACGTTAGCAGAAGTAGGGATATCTAGCCAATTAGATAAAGCTGAGAAAATTGATATTGATATTCAAACAAACTTCTTAAAGCTAATTTTAGGACAAGCAGATTCAGTAGATTTTGCTGGACAAGGCGTAGTCATGCAAAAAGACATCCGCCTGCAAGAAATTGAGGTGCAGACGGACAAAGTAGAGGTTAATCCACTCAGCGCTATTTTTGGCAAGGTTGAATTAGATCGACCGTTAGATGCTATTGCCAAAATTGTCATCACAGAACCGGATCTCAATCGCGCTTTGAAGTCTGAGTATGTTCTAAAAAAGGCACGAAATTTTAAACTGAATGTAGACGGACAAACGATTGTTTTAGAAATGCAGCAGATGCACTTACAGTTACCTGGAGATAACAAAATGGTCTTCAGTGGTAAAGTAGTGTTGCATGAAAAAGGCGAAACGCAGCCACTCGGTTTTACCGCTACATTTCGCCCCCGTACCCAGAAGCAACCAGTTATCGTGGAAAATTTTCAATGCGATCGCGGGGAGGGAATATCTTTTGAGATCGCGTTGTTATTAATGCAAAAAGTTAAAGAATGGATGGAGTTATCCTATTTCGATCTAGAAGGAATAGCACTCAGAGTTGAAGAAATGACTGCACGAGCAGGTCAGCTAGCTTTACAACTACAAATAAGAATGAAGCAAATACCTCAAAATTTAATTGAAAAGAGCGCTTAATCAAGAATTACTAGTTGATAGTTGACGATTAACTGTGAGCTATCAACTATTAACTGTTAGTCTTGTATGCGTAGATTTACTCATAATCTTGCGGTAAGAATTAATTACGTTAGGAACGTAGCGCCACCAGGTTGCTACGATCGCTACACTGAAAGTGGAAACAAAGCCGAAGGTAAAGAATTTTTCTAGGGCTGACATAGAATTTACCTGTATAGAAACGAGAAAATATTAGAAAATTCTTAAGAACTGACTTGATTGTAGATTTTGTGCCTTACTGTCATCCTCTGTAAAAATACTGTAATTATATTTTTATTGGTAGCTCCGTTACCCTTAGTCTAATTACTCAAACACTACAGTCTTATTGTCATAAATCAGGATACGGTGTTGTAAGTGCGATCGCACGGCTCTTGCTAAAACGACTCGTTCTAAATCTTTACCTTTACGGATCAAATCGCTCACCTCATCTCTGTGACTGATCCTGACTACATCTTGCTCGATAATTGGTCCGGCATCGAGTTCTGAGGTAACGTAGTGAGCGGTAGCACCAATAATTTTTACTCCGCGCTCGTAAGCTTTCTGATAGGGATTTGCGCCGACAAAAGCAGGGAGAAACGAGTGGTGAATGTTAATCGCCTGAGGAAATTGACTAATAAATTCGGGGCTGAGAATTTGCATATATTTCGCCAGTACGATGAGATCGATGTCATACTGGTGCAAGAGTTTTAACTGTTGCTCCTCTTGAGCAGCCTTGTTATCTTTACCAACAGGAATATAGTAATAATCTATACCAAACTGTTTTGCTACCGATTCTAGATCGGGATGATTGCTGATAATTAGGGGAATTTCTGCGGCAAACTCTTTTGCCTGTTGCCGGAGAATTAAGTCGAATAAGCAATGTTCTTGCCGACTCACCCAGATGGCAAGGCGGGGGATGGTGTCGGAAAAGTGTAGTTGCCATTGAGCCTCTAGAGGTCGAGCGATCGCCTCAAATGCGGGTGCAATTAGCTCGCGCGCTAGATGAAACCCTTCTAATTGCCATTCAATGCGCGTTAAAAACAGACCAGCCGCAAAGTCTGTATGTTGATCGGCATGAATAATGTTACCGCCATTGGCATAGATAAAATTGGCAATTTTTGCTACTAATCCTTGTCGGTCAGGACAAGAAACAAGCAGAGTTGCTGTCAGTCTATTCATATTGCTTAACCTTAGCTCGAACTTGATGTATAAGAAAATCTTTATATTGTTCTTCTATCGTCAGTATGAACGTAGTATTTAGATATATCTACTGCGAACTTTGTCTTCTCTGACAATTATTTCCGTATTGTCCGCCACTTAAAAGTGTGAAATAATACATAAACTAAGATCGATAACTGCTTGGAGCGCGTGTGAGGGTATAGGAGCATTCATAGCACTAATCTGGAATCGCTTTTTGCGCTGGCGTATTTTATTGTCAGAGTCTTTTGTAGTTGAAAGCCAGTACTAGCAAGGTGCTACGGATAAATGTTTGTTAGTTAAGGCTTTCAGGTCAGATCGTTACAGGGTGTTTGAACTAAATAGCGTTCGGGAGAGCGTGTTGGCGATAACTTCGCTTGTCTCACTGCTGGTTTAGAGTAGCTGCTGAATTTTTTCACAGTCAAACTGCTTTTAGAAAATAATGTTATAGAAAATGATGTTACAAACAATTATTACTGCTGGAGTAACTTTTTATATTACGATCGCGGCTTGTCTGTTTACTCAGTGGGCAGAGATCGTGCAGCAAGACCTTAGCAAACGCTCTCAATTACTTCTACTGAGAATATTTTTAATCATAGTCACCCTTCTTTGGCCGCTCGTCGTACCAATTGCTTATCTAGAGTTATTAATTAAAATTAAGAAAGATAAAGAAAAAATGAGTTGGCTGGCGGAGCGATCGCCTGAAAGTTTTTCAGCTACAGCTGCTGACGATTCATTATTATCATAATTTTTGTTGCCATAATTTTTGTCATAACTGCTAAGTAAACATCTTCTCACACAGTAAAAACCCGCAGTCGCGGGCTTTTTATTAAATCTTTTTACTATTGTGGACTAAATTAGGGCTTGTAAATGTTCGATCAACTTAGGTGCTGGTACTACACCCTCAATCCGATCGACTGGTTGACCCTGCTTAAATAGTACTAATGTTGGCAAAGCTTGAATTTGATATTGACTGGCAAGTTGCGGGTATTTATCAGTATCGATCTTCACAATGCGGATTTTGGATTTGAGGCGATCGTTTACTTGTTCCAAAATTGGAGCCATCATCTGGCAAGGACCGCACCATGCAGCGTAAAAATCTACCAGTACGGGCACATCAGCACCAGAGATCATTTCGGCAAAATTATTGAACTGCTGTTTAGTAGACATGAGATTTAACTTAGTTTTTTTACTGTTATATCTCAATTAGTAGTGCGTGGTGACTAGTGCGTAGTGCGTGGTAGCCGATAACTGTTGATAAGATGGTTAGCGCGGTCGTTTAAATGCGATCGCTAAGTCTACGAGCAAGAGTATCTACGCAAGAGTCATTAGTTTATGGAAGTATTGCCAGAGGATTTACAACGGTTACGCCAACAAGTAGCAATCGTTACGGGGGCTTCGCGGGGAATTGGACGGGCGATCGCTTTGAGTTTAGCCTCAGAAGGGGCGAACGTTGTCGTGAACTATGCGAGTTCTAGTTCCGCCGCCAAAGAAGTGGTAGAAGAAATTGAGGCGGCGGGGGGTAGCGCGATCGCCATTCCAGCCGATGTCTCGGATGCGGCTCAGGTAGATACTCTGGTTAATGCTGTTGTAGACAAATGGAAGCGAATTGATGTTCTTGTAAACAATGCTGGAATTACCCGCGATACTTTGTTGTTGCGAATGAAGCCAGAAGACTGGCAGGCAGTGATCGACCTCAATCTTACAGGCGTTTTTCTTTGTACTAAAGCTGTCAGCAAAATCATGCTCAAACAACGCAGCGGGCGCATCATTAATATTGCCTCTGTAGCCGGACAAATGGGCAACCCCGGTCAGGCTAACTATAGCGCGGCAAAAGCTGGAGCGATCGGATTTACCAAAACCGTTGCCAAAGAACTTGCCTCCCGTGGAATTATCGTCAATGCCGTTGCCCCTGGTTTTATCACTACTGACATGACCAGCAACATTGATGCTGAAGATATTCTGAAATACATTCCCCTAAGCCGCTACGGCAAACCAGAAGAAGTTGCGGGCATGGTGCGCTTTCTCGCCGCCGATCCCGCTGCCGGATACATTACGGGACAAGTCTTCAACGTCGATGGCGGAATGGTTATGGCTTAAGAGCGATTGGCGTTTAGCAATTAGCTAACAGCTAATTGCTAAACGCCAGTAGTTTCATTAGCACTCAATCCAAGAGAGTGCTAAATTGACTAATGGAAGCTCGAGGAAACGAAGCGTATGTCAAAAATCGTTGCGTTCGATGATGAATCGCGGCGGGCATTAGAACGAGGTGTAAATGCCCTTGCCGATGCCGTGAAAATTACCCTAGGTCCGAAAGGTCGCAACGTCCTGTTAGAGAAAAAGTACGGTGCGCCTCAGATCGTTAACGACGGGATTACTGTAGCCAAAGAAATTGAGTTGGAAGACCCTCTAGAAAATACTGGGGCGCGCTTAATTCAGGAAGTTGCATCGAAAACCAAAGATGTCGCTGGGGATGGTACGACTACAGCGACGGTTCTCGCCCAAGCGATGATTCGTGAGGGATTGAAGAACGTAGCAGCGGGTGCTAATCCAGTGGCGCTGCGGCACGGAATCGAGAAGACCGTTGCCAAGTTGGTAGAAGAAATTGCTGCTGTTGCCAAACCAGTAGAAGGAAATGCGATCGCATCTGTGGCGACTGTCTCAGCTGGGAATGATGAAGAAGTCGGCGCAATGATTGCTGAGGCAATGGAGCGAGTTACCAAAGACGGTGTCATTACCGTTGAGGAATCTAAGTCTCTCACTACCGATTTAGAAGTGGTAGAAGGGATGCAGTTAGATCGAGGCTATATCTCTCCCTACTTCATCACCGACAACGAGCGGATGGTGGCAGAGTTTGAAAATCCCCGCTTGTTGATTACAGACAAGAAAATCAGCACGATCCAAGATTTAATTTCGATTTTGGAAAAAGTTGCCCGTGCCGGACAACCTTTGATTATTATTGCTGAAGATGTTGATGGGGAAGCTCTAGCAACTTTGGTTGTGAATAAAGCTCGTGGCGTGTTGAGCGTCTGCGCGATTAAAGCTCCTGGATTTGGCGATCGCCGTAAAGAAATGCTCCGCGACATCGCCGTACTCACTGGCGGTCAGTTGATTTCTGAAGAAATCGGTTTGAGCCTGGATACTGCTTCTTTAGAAATGATGGGTGTTGCTCGTAAAGTCATCATTGACAAAGAATCCACTACAATCGTTGCCGAAGGTGACAATAGAGCTGATGTGGAAAAGCGCATCGGTCAAATTCGCAAGCAATTGGCAGAAACTGACTCCGACTACGACAAAGAAAAACTGCAAGAGCGAATTGCCAAGCTTGCTGGTGGTGTTGCAGTGATTAAAGTTGGTGCAGCGACTGAAACTGAACTTAAAGACCGCAAACTGCGCATCGAAGACGCGCTGAATGCTACTAAAGCTGCAGTTGAAGAAGGTATCGTCCCTGGTGGCGGTACGACTTTGATCCACTTAGCTAAGAAGGTGGACGAATTCAAAGCCAACTTGCAAGACGAAGAAAAAGTAGCAGCTGAAATCGTCGCTAGAGCGCTGGAAGCTCCCTTACGCCAAATGGCAGATAATGCAGGGGTTGAAGGTTCTGTAGTCGTTGAAAGAGTGCGGGAAACCGATTTTAACGTCGGCTACAATGCGGCAACTGGCGAGTTTGAAGATTTGATTGCTGCTGGCATTCTCGACCCTGCTAAGGTCGTGCGTTCGGCATTACAAAACGCTGGTTCTATTGCTGGTATGGTGTTAACTACTGAAGCCTTAGTAGTTGAAAAGCCCGAGAAGAAAGCTGCTGCTCCCGATATGAGTGGCATGGGCGGTATGGGTGGCATGGGTGGTATGGGTGGCATGGGCGGCATGGGTATGATGTAATATCTAGCTGCGCGTGCGTGACCTTTGTAGGGTGCGTTATTTAACGCATCCTACAAACTAGATAAATTGATTAGAGGACGATCGCCCTTCAACTCTACTACCTTGCCGATCGTGCAACTCTGTGCGTAACCTAATCCATGTAAGTTATCTAAGCATTGGCTAGCTTCGTCTGCTGGAATTGATGCTAGTAAACCGCCTGATGTCTGCGGATCGAATAAGAGAGAGTATTGAGCAGACTGGCTAGTCGATTCCGAACGAGAGATAAAACTGGCGATGCGCAGATTTCCCGGTTGCAGCGAACTGACAATTCCTTTTTGTAATGTCGCGATCGCACCTTCTAAAGCAGGAATTGTTGCTAAGTCTAGCTCTATAGCCACTTGGGATGCTCGAACCATTTCATATAAGTGTCCGGCAAGTCCGAAACCTGTAATATCAGTACAAGCAGTTGCTCCATGTGCCATTAAACAAGCAGCTGCGGCTTGATTCGATTGCAGCATCGATCCTATAGCGCGATCGATCCAATCTCCTTTAGCTTCCCGTTGCATCTCGGCAGCAAAAAGAGTTCCCGTACCGAGGGCTTTGGTTAAAATTAGGGCTTGCCCTGGCTGCATTCCACCTTTGCGCAGAAGTTTGTCGGGATGAACTAAACCGTTACAAGATAATCCAAATTCTAACTCTGTTCCTTCAGTAGTATGTCCGCCTACCAAAGGTGTCTGCACGTCAGATAGGACTTTGATTGCGCCGGATAGTAACTGATATAAAGTTTCTTCTATTTTGGATTCTAGGGCGTAGGGAATAGTCGCGATCGCCAATGCACTTTGAGGTGTCGCACCCATTGCAAAAATATCGCTCAAGCAATGGTTAGCAGTAATTTGTCCGAAAACATACGGGTCGTTGATGAGACTGCGGAAATAATCTATGGTGTGTACCATCCACAAACCTATTGGTACTTCCACCACCGCCGCATCGTCAGGAGTATCTAGCCCGATAATAATATCTTTGCGATCGCACCAATTAGAATTATCCTGCTGAATTCGCTGGAGTACTCTTTCCAAAACTGTGCTGCTCACCTTGGAACCGCAACCAGCGCAAGGTACTTTTGGGGGAGTCGGAGAGAAGAGAACTGGGGGAGAAAAATTACTTCTGGCTCCTGACTCCTGACTCCTGACTCCTGTTTTTTGAATTTTGAATTTTGAATTTTGACTTTTCTCTTCCATTTCTGGTAGATCGCTAAACCGTTCCATAAACTGGCGATCGATCGCATCTTTCCAGCGCCACAACCAACCAGTAGCGCCAAAACCAAACTGACCCCAAGCCGCGATCGCTTTGCCGTCTCCCGTACCGATTAAACTTAAGTATTGTTTCTGTGGTTTGTAAGGCTGTAGCGATCGCCCTAATATTGCCCGTCGCAGGTTTTTAAATAAAGGTTTACCCTGACGGACGGCAAATACTCCAGCTTTGGGACGCGGATAATTTATCATTGAGGCAATGTCACCCGCCGCGAATATATCTGGATGGGAAATCGATTGTAGTGCATCGTTGACTAAGATAAATCCGCAATCGTCTGTGGCAAGTCCGGCAGCTTGTAGCCAATCGGGTGCGGAAGCTTGCGTTACCCAAAAGATGCGATCGCATTTTACTTGCAATCCAGATTCGCATTTGATGATGTAGGAAGTCGGGAGTCGGGAAGCGGGCTCCAGGCGAGGTTCCCTCCGCATCAAAGCCGCGTAGTCGGGAGTCGGGAAGAATTTGGTTTGAATTTTGCAAACGGTTTCTTGCAGGTGCAGCTGAATTCCTTTGTGAATTAAAATTTCTTGACAGCGATGCCGTACCCAGGAATTGTAATTTGGCATTAATTCAGCGCCGCGCTGAAATAGGTGAATTTCTAAATTGCGATCCCCCCTGAGGCGAGACAAATGACCCTGCATTGCCATTGCTAACTCTACTCCCCCAGCACCTCCACCGACAATTCCCAAGCGCAGAAGCCCCCCTTGACAAGGGGGGTTGGGGGGATCTGCTGCGTTAACCTCTTTGCACAAGTCATACCAATGCTGAAGGAACTGTGCTACTGGTTTCGCGGGAATCGCATACTCTGCTGCACCAGGAACGGAAATTTGAGCTGGGGTACTGCCAATATCTACTGAGAGCAGATCGTAGGCTACAGCTGGACGGTTAGTACAGATAACTTTTTTATTAACTAAATCTAACCCGACAACGCGATCGCGATAAAATTGCGCCTGGGCAAATTGAGCCAAGCGCCGCAGATCGATATGGCATTCTTCATGAGTATAAAATCCAGCGACGTGACCGGGTAACATCCCCGAATAGGGAGTATCTGACGCTTCTGTAATTAAGCTAACTCGAATGCCTGGAAGGGGTTTCATGCCCAGCATTCTCAGGACAATAGCATGGCTGTGACCACCGCCAATCAGGACTAAATCTTTAGTAACAAGTTGCGATCGCTGCATTCACTCTCGAAATAAAGGATCTCTCATATCGATTCTGACAAATTAGCTAGCGTACAGGCTGAAGTGCGATCGCAGTGATTTTAGTGTTTTGGATTAATGACTAACCAAAGGCTCAGTAAAATTGTTATCAGTCCGAAAATTAAGCCGGAGGTTACAGGTTCGTTGAGTAAAATCTTGCCAAATAACAGACTGAAAACAGGAATCAAAAAAGTGACGGTTGCTGCCCCAGTCGCACCGATGTTAGAAATCAGTTGAAAGTAGAGTAGATAGGCAAAAGCCGTACAGGCGATCGCTAGTACGACCACTGCAAGGACAATTTCGATAGCAGGAATAGTTTTGGGAAGAGTCGTAAAAGCAACCGGCATCAGCAAAAAGCTCGAACCAGTTAATTGTCCGAATGCAGTTTCAGTTGCTCTGTCGTGCATAAATCTGCGACGAGCGTAAACAGCGGCAATCCCATAAGAGAGAGCTGCAATTAAAGCTGATATTCCTCCCAAAATGACTGGAGGTGATAGCGGTAAAGGACTCCAACCAACTAAAATAGCAACTCCAACAATCCCCAAAAATAAGCCGATAATTTTGCGTTTATCTAATGTTTCCTTTAGCCAGATAGTTGCTACGATTGCTGTAAACAAGGGAGTTGTTGCATTCAAAATTGCTGCGATTGATGCATTAATATTGACAACAGCGATCGCGATTAACAAAAAAGGAATAACATTGTTGAACAACCCCAATAAAAGATAAGACTGCCAACGGCTTTTGAGTTTGGAACGGGAGGCGATCGCCCCAGATAAACTTAATGCAAATGCTGCTAAAATAATCCGTAAGCTGATGGTGAAGAAGACTCCTAAAACAGGAGCCGCAATGCGGATAAATAAATACGAACCACCCCAGAGCGCGGCAAGTAAAAACAAACGCGCTAAATCGATTGGTTTCATTTTTAATTGCACAATTATGTAAATTTATCTTATTCCCCCTTTCATAAGGGGGGATAGGGGGGATCTTTGAATCAGTGGCGTAGTTTTTCGATCCCCCAACCCCCTTAAAAAGGGGCTATTAAAAATTACTGAATTGTTTCGTTGCTGGGCAATTTTCCAGTGCGTTCTAGTTCCAACAACAACCGTTTTCGCCAAATTCCGCCGTTGTATCCGGTTAACTGTCCATCTTTGCCAATCACTCGATGGCAGGGAATCAGGATATCGATCCGATTCATCCCGTTTGCTCTAGCTACGGCACGAACTGCTGTTGGCTGACCGATACGTCGAGCCAGTTCATCATAAGAGATTGTTGTCCCATAGGGAATGCTTTGTAGCTCTGACCAAACTCTTTCTTGAAACGCAGTGCCTTGCGGAGCTAAAGGAATCGTAAAATCAGTCAGATTACCTGCGAAATAACCTGAAAGTTCATCTCGCAAATGCTCGATATGTTGATTCGTAACAGGTAGAATTGGATAATCAAAATGCTTGCGAATTGTGGCATAGTTATGTTCGAGCATTTGCTTATCTGTATAGGCGATCGCACATATCCCTTGACTGACTGCACCAACAAGCAATGCTCCTAAAGGTGTTTCTAAAATTTGCGTTGCTACAAAGTCGCTAGTTTGGCTTTGTCCTGGCGGAACGCCAAAGACTTTACTAAAAGCTTCTCTAAACCCGCTATGCGATTCATATTGATTGGCAAAGACAACATCATCTAGCTTGGCTCCTGCTTGAATTTGAGTCAAAGCATTCGCCAATCGTCTTCTGCGACACCATTCTACAAACGTCATGCCGTAATGCTCTCGAAACCAGCGTCGAACTCGTTCGGGAGTCGTCCCCAGTTCCCGTAGCTCTGTGGCTGTAATTTTCGCGTCTGGTGCACTTTCTACGCGCTGCATTAATGTCGTCACCCAATCTGGCAATGCTCCGTATACTAAGAGCGGGTGACATCGCTTACAAGGACGATAACCTGCAAGAACGGCATCTCGAATTGTAGGAAAGAATTCCACGTTTTCCAGTTTTGCACGGGCAGGACAAGAGGGGCGACAGAAAATCCCTGTCGTACGGACAGCTACAAAAAACACGCCGTCATAGCTCGCATCTTTACTGTAAGCTGCTCGTTCCATTTCGGTGCGTGACGGCAATAGTTCTAAGGTCATTTGAACGGGTACGCAACTGAATTCCATATGGGATATTGTTGCAAGCCCTAGCATTGCCGTCTACCGAAAAAGCGACATGACGTTTACTTTATTGGCAATAAATGAGCTTGCGTGAAGGATGAGGCGCGATCGCACCCAATCCTAATCGATCCATTCTAGTAAGCCTAGAGAGGTAATACTACCGACCAAATGAGTCCCAATTAGGTTAACATTAGCGAGAATGACCAACATATCTAGGGAACGAATTAAATTTTGGCGATTGTATATTGCGACTCCCTGAGGAACGGATAAAGATTTCGATAAGACTGCGATCGCGCTGACTTCAGATGCGACAAAAGCTATAAGCATCCCGATAAAACTGACAATTAAACCAATTTTTAAAGCTTGAATTACCTCTTCTTTTCGAGGATGAATCGTGCGATCGGTTGATTGTAAGCGTCTGGCTAAGCCTCGATCTCTAAATGCCCAAACTATACTAAAACAAGCGAGTAACACGCCGACAACGGCTAGAAAGATACTAAAACTAAGACCTACACTACTAGGTATTTCACCAACATTACGGCTAAGGATGGCAAATATTAAAGCAATGCCAGATGTACTAGCTAATGCTAATTGTATCCAAAAGCTAAACCGACTCACAATGCGAAAAGTAGCCGCAAATCTTCGTTTGGTTGGCGTTGGCAAAGAGTCTTTTATTAATTCAGACATAATTTCTCTCGCAGACGTATTTTATCCTTGTTATAAAGAAGCTACTGAGAGAAAGCATCAACCCAAAGTTAGCTGTTGGGATAATTTTACGTACAATGATATATGCCGTAGAGGCAGGTTCACCAGCAATCTCTGCATTTATGTAAAGATATTTGTCAACCTGCCCTTCCCAGGATATTTGCAAGAAATCTGTTTTTATGTCATGCAAAGACGCATACGCGGAGCGTTCTCGAAGAGTAGGCGCGAAGAAGAACGCGAAGAGACTTTGATAGAGCTACTTGGAGGGTTTGAAGTTGGAGAATTCGCAAATTGCACTGAAGGAACAATGCCGACAGTGATTGCCTGGATTAGGAGGAAATATTTTACTAAACTTATACGGAGCTTGTTCGTAGTTATTAATATCTTGCTGATGACGAACGGCGATCGCTGCTAACTGATTTTCAATTGCATCGAGTTGGCTAGGAGTAACGCGGATTAGGGCAGATTTTTTACATTGCTCTAAATTATAGAATGAGGCAACTGCTGTATATTGAGGATATAAATAACGGGCAGCAACGAGGTAGACGAACGCCTGTCTTTGGTCGAAGATAGATTTACCGGTTTTAAAATCAATAATGTGTAACGTTTTATCTGGTTCTGTTAAAATACAGTCCATTGTGGCATAGAGCCGAAAGCGATAATTTTGTTGTTCGATCCAAATTGGTTTGGGAAACCCTTCCTCGCCACTCGTTAATTCGACAATGTGTTTTCCTGCTAATAATGGATGAGCGTGATAATTTTTGAGAATCTGCGTTACCCGTTGCTGGACTTGTGCCGTTAATTTGCCCAGTTTAAGTAACTGCGAGACTCTTTCCACGCCATCAGGTTGAGTCAGAAATTGGCGGTGACGGTGGAACTCGTAAACACCTTTTTGCGCCAACAATCCGATCCGCTGCGGAATGCTAGCTTGAGTAAGTAAGGATTGAACGATAGGTTCTTTCTGTCTCGCTTTAATAAAACCCCGCTTCATTTGGCAATGCCAGCGTTCTTGTCCTACGGCTGGGACAACTAACGACCATAAGTGATAACTAACAAAGGGTTGCCCAAGAATTGGCATCGTTCTCAGAAGAAACTACAAAGATACGGACTGTCTGACAAAGTGTAAAGCGATCGGCTTCTTGTACTATTTAGTGATGGATACAGGGTGGCAAACTGTGACTGCCAATCAGATCGACAAAATTAAATTTGGTACTGATGGGTGGCGGGGAATCATCGCTGACGATTTTACATTCCCCAACGTTCGGCGAGTGACAAGGGCGATCGCAAGTTACTTAGAAACTGCATACACTAAAAGTAGACCAGTTTTGGTGGCTTACGACACCCGTTTTCTGGCAGAAAAATTTGCCCGCACCGCTGCCGAAGTCCTAGCAGAATTGGGATGGAAGGTGAAAATTACCGATCGCGATTGTCCGACGCCGGTAATTGCTTATAATGCCCGTTACCTAAATTCAGCAGGGGCATTAATGTTCACCGCTAGCCATAACCCTGCACCATATTGCGGGATTAAATACATTCCCGACTATGCCGGTCCTGCTACTCCAGAGATTACTGATACAATTGTGGCAAATATTTTTGGTGTGGAGGATACTTCGCCAAAATTTGTCCGTAACGACAGAATTTCTACTTTTAATCCCCAGCCGGAATATCTGAAATTTCTCTACTCTCTGATCGATGTGGAAAAAATTCGTCATGCTCGGCTGAGGGTAAAATACGATGCCCTTTACTCGACTTCTCGCGGTTACTTAGATACGGTGTTAAGACACTGCGGTTGCGAGTTAGAAACATTCCACACCTACCGAGATGTCTTGTTTGGTGGGGGAATGCCGGAACCAAAAGGCGAACAGTTAACTCAATTGGTAGCAGCTGTACGAGCAGATGCGGCTGACTTAGGCTTAGCAACAGATGGAGATAGCGATCGCTTTGGGATTGTAGACGAGTTGGGCAATATCTTAACGCCGAATGCCGTCTTGTTATTGCTCGCCCGACACTTGATTGAAAATAAATGTAAAACAGGGGCGATCGTCCGTACCGTCGCCACCACGAGGTTATTAGATAATTTTGCCGCTAAATACGGATTGCCTTTGTACGAAACTCCCGTAGGATTTAAGTACATCGGTGAAAAAATGCGCGAAACCACTGTCTTAATTGGCGGCGAAGAATCGGGCGGTTTGAGCGTCATCGGACACATCCCTGAAAAAGATGGGATACTAGCAAACATGCTAGTCGCTGAGGCGATCGCCTACACGGGTAAGCCATTGAGTCAGCTAGTTGCAGAAGCAATTGCTGATGCTGATGGACCTCTGTACAACCACCGCATCGACTTGCACCTTAGCGATGCCCGCAAAGCCGCTATTATCGATCGCTTTACTCAAAATCCTCCTAGCGCGATCGCCGGAATTGCAGTTAAGGAAGTCGGTCGCAAAGATGGAGTTAAACTTTATTTAGCAGAGGGTAGCTGGATACTATTACGCCCTTCGGGTACGGAACCCCTCATGCGCGTCTACATGGAAACCAACTCTCTCGACAAACAAGATCGAATTGTGATGGAAATGGAAAGAGCGATCGAGCAAATTGGTAATAGGTAAGTCAAAAGTCAAAAGTCAAAAGTCAAAATTGAGGAGTCAGGAGTCAGGAGTCAGAAGAAGATAAATACAAATTCCGATCGCTCACCACGCACCACGCACCACGCACCACACGCTAATCTATGAAATCCCTCGCTAGTCTTCTCACTTCTTCTGTTGTCGCTGTTTGGATCGTGGCGATCTCGCTGCTATCTATGCAAAATGCCGATCCAATTCGGCTGAAGTTTTTACGCTACCAGACAATTCAATTACCAGTGGGTTTTGTTTTGGCTGTTAGTGCTGGTGTAGGAGTAGTTGCAACAGCATTGATACAGCCTCTTTGGGGAATTGGAAGTACACCTGCACGATCTATTGAAGAGGACATTGAAGATGAGTTTTCTTTTGATGAATAGCATAGAGACGTTTATGCTATTCCGATAAGCGAATCTCTTTGTGAGATTGCTTGCTTTTTTCTGGCGCAGATCCATTGTGATAGGTTTTGGCGTACTGCTTTTCAGGATCTATCCCTTTGAACGTTGGGGGTATCCAAACGCGGACAATTAGTAGGGCGGCTAATACTAGCAGAAAAGCACACGCAGCCAAGATCTGGTTCCAGGGTACTTCCAAAACTCCTCGCACGATGACTTCTCTCAATACAGATACGATCGAGACTTCCACAGCTACACCAATCGATACTCGCTGTTCTTGCAGATAAATAATTAGCAGTCGAAACAACTCTACCAAAATTAACAAAAAGAGAATATCAGCAGTAATTTGATGAAAGTTGAGGGGAGGTAGCAGCATAAAGAAGATTCCCCTCAGTTGAATTGCCATGACGCAGAACAAACCGACGCACAGGGAGATGACAATTAAATCCTGAATTGTTTCTAAGCTGCGCACGATCGCACTACGATTGAAAAATTCGTACCAATAATGCAACGGGCTTTTTAAAGGTTGATTCATATGAAAACTCTCCTCTGTAAGGTTTGCTCGTTATGCTTACATTAACTTATGTTTTCTAGATTTAAGTTTTGAAAAATTTATATAAATAATTATTGTCATCGATCGCGATCGACAACTATTACTATTTACAGACGACTGGTAATCGTTGCTGTGTTGAGTATCTGGAGCGATCGCCCGCTAAATTTTTTTCAAAATATGTAACGAGATTGCGAAGATTATGTTCTCTAGGCACATCTTTCCCTAGGAGGATTTGGGAAATTATGTGCGATGATTTCATGGAAAAAGTTTGTTTGAGGTGTAAGTTGCATGAAAGCTAGATATCTATCATTCATAGGTATGGCGATCGCAGTAACATTAAGCGGTGGTGCTGCTTGGGCGCAATCAAGTACTGTACCGAAAGAAATCCAGCTTTCACAGGCAGATAGCCCATCGCAACCAACTAAACCCTCCCAATCTCAGCCACCTACTCAACAGCCAGCCCCATCGCAGGTTAGCCAGAAAGAACTGCAACAATTCGCCAATGCAGTTAAGAAATTGCAACCTATCCAAGAGAACGCGCAAAATCAGATCGTCCAAGCAATTCAGCAGGAAAATTTGAGCGAGAAGCGGTTTGGGGAAATTTATCAATCGCGGCGAAATCCTCAAGCTCAACCCACAGCCAAGATTACTCCTGACGAAAATAAGAAATTCGACCAAGCCAACGCTAAAATCGAAAAAATTGAACAGTCAACTCAAGGGCAAATGGAGCAAGCTGTCAAGGGTGAAGGTTTAGATATCCAGCGATTCAATCAGATATTTCTCACCCTGAGACAAAACCCAGACCTGCTGCAAAAAGTGCGGGAAATGATCAAAACTTCAGGCTAATTAGTGGTTAGTGGCTAGTAGCTAGACAAAGATTCTAGTCACCAGCCACCAGTCACTAATCACTTGACTACAGCCAATTTCCTACTAAAACGTAGGGAGCCCAGTAAACTGGATGACGGTAGCGTGGATTTTGTAGTAGAGCTAGTTGAGCGCGGCGAAGTGCTTCGGCTTTTGTCACATCAGCCGTAGATAACTCTTGGTAAAACTGACTCATTAGCGGTACGGTAGCGGCATCGCTGACGTACCAAAGAGTTGCCAAGGTGCTACGCGCTCCGGCTCGCACTGCTACTCCAGCCATACCAAGCGCAGCGCGTCTGTCCCCGGCGACGGTACGACAGCCACTTAAGACGAGTAGTTCGATCGCGTTCGGTCGTTCTAGATCCGAGCTAGGTTCGCGCACCCGCAAAAGTTCGTCTAACTGCTTCACGTTGATCGGTCCATCCCAAGCAAGGATATACGTTTGATCGGCTTGCGAGCCAAACTGAGCGTGACTGGCGATGTGGACGACGGAGAAAGGCAACGTTTTAATCTGATTTCTGAGTGACGTGCTGGTAAATTCTTGATTGAGCAGTTCTTTGCCCGGTACTGCCGAGCGAATTCGATTCAGTTCCGATGCTACGTTAGTTAAAGCTGGATAATCTCCTCGTGGTTCGGTCAATCCCGCAGTCAAGGCTCTCAAACGCTCTCGGCTTAAAGGCTGGGGCTGGAGCAATTCTAAACTAGGCGTGAGAGCGACGCTGTATTTTTGGACGAGAAACTGTTTGCCGTCGTGCAGTGCCGCCATTGGTAGTTTCTGTAAGGAAATATCTAGCACGAATACCAGAGTTTTTACGCCACTTTTATCGATGTCAGCGGCAGCAGGACGAATCAACCAGTCATAGACTTGTTGGGAGAGAGTCAAAAAGTCTTGAGAGTAACGGATCACCAAATTTTGCCGTAACTGGTCGATCGCGCTTTCGACTTGAGCGCGAGGTAAAGCCGTAGCATAGTGGCGCAAAGGTTGCTTGGGTAAGCTGAGAATAACTTCCAAGCGGTCTTCTAAAATAACTGGATAGATCACAGCCGCTTGAGGATCGACGCGATCGATTTGAGTTGGTTGGGTATCCAAACAAGCCGCTCGAAAGAAATCGACGAGTTCGGCAGCTTTGAGAGATTCAAAGACGGTACGGGCTCGATCGAGATTATCTTGGCTCGGTTGAGTGCCATCATCTTGCAACAGCAACCCGACAAATTGGCGATACACGGGTTCTACGCTCTCGCGGAAAGAAAACTGCACGCTGGGGTTGATACTAACCAGATCGTTGCGCAGAGACTGGAGAGTTTTCACCGCATCAGCATAAGCCGCGATCGCGCCCTGATTATCTTTCTCCGCTTTCAGCAGCCTTCCGAGCTGCCAATGCCAGCTATAGGCAATATCTGGGGCATCGATTGACTGAGTAATCAGCAGCGCTTGTTGAGTCAGTTTTTTCGCTTCTGCCAACTGTCCGACCTGCTCGTACAATCCACCCAAACTACCCAAGGCATAAGCTTCAGCCCTTGGATCTTGCAAACTCCGCGCCTGTTGCACCGCAGTAGCTAAAATTTTGGCAATTTCTTGGGTTGTTGGATGAGAGGCGAGAGGCTTTCCACTCTTGTTCTCCCTCAGCTCCCCCAGCTCTCTTCTCCCCGACTCCCGACTCCCTAGTTTCATCAAACTATCGGCAAAGTTAATATGAGCGTAAACCGTAGCTCGGCTGGAAGGCAATTGGGCTAGTTGAGTCTCGATTTGGGGAATTAATTCTCGTGCAGCTGAATCTCGTTGAGTTTGACTTAATAATTGCAGTTGATTCAGCTGGGCTTGCAGTTTGGTATTGGCAGTAGGGGCAGACTTTTCTGCTTGTTGATAGTAATCTAAGGCTGCGTCGGTGTCTCCTTGAGCGCTGACCGCGTTACCTAAACTCAAGAGCGCTGCTGCGGTTTCTGAAGCCGAGGGTAAGCTTTGGGCAATTTGCAAACTTTCTTGTAGAGTTTTGCGGGATTGTTCTAAGTCACCGACTTGTTGTAAAACTTCTCCCAGACTGCGCAAACTGACTGCTTTGGTGAGAGAAGCGGGAGTCTGGCGCAGCGTTTGGTTGAGTTCGGTCGATTTTGTCAAGGCGCGGCTGTACAGCCCCATCGCCCTTAATGCTTGGACGGAATTAATCTGACTGCGGATCTCCCCTGCGTTATTACCAACTTGAGCATAGATCGCCGCCGATCGCCCCCAAGTCTCGATCGCTGTTTCTGCTTCCCCTGTCAATAGTTGCAACCTGGCTTGGATGTCTAAAGCTTGGGCGAGAACTTCTTGGGTGCGGGAGTCGGGAGTGGGAGAGTGGGAGTCGGGGGTTTTCCCTGCTGCATATCCGAGTAGCTTCAAGCTCTCATCGATCGGCTGTTTTGCTTGAGTCCAAGAGCCGAGTTGTTGATACGTTAGTGAGAGATTGCTTAAGGCTAAGGCTTGTTTGAGGGTATCGTTTTTAGTCCGGTAGTTTTGCAGTGCTTGTTGTAATACATCAATCGCCTCTGCATACTTACCTGCGTCGTAAAATGTTTTACCTTGTTGCAGGAGATCGCCCGTCTGCGCGATCGGTATTGACTGATTGGGAATCGTTACAGATGGGGCGGGAATTTTGGCGATCGCGGGTACTTGTGTCGTACATAGCAATGCGATCGAGGCGAGCAAGCTATAAATAATCCGTTTTCTATTGAAATATATTGGCTTTAGTTGAAATCGAAAATGGGAAGAAATAGTTTTTTTTCTATTCGAGTTTTTCATATCATCGATTTTTAGATGAAATAACGCCGTTCGTTAATCCTAATGCGCGACTTGGACTTTCTCTTGTTCCCCCCTTTCATAAGGGGGGCTAGGGAGGATCTCTTCGCGAAGTAGTGCGGTCTTGCGATCCCTTGAAAAAGTCGGGATGCGTAGCCGCTAGACGGTCTGGAGCTCTTCGCGAAGTAGTGCGGTCTTGCGATCCCCCAACCCCCTTAAAAAGGGGGCAATAGATTAAGTTGTACATTGTGGTAGTAGCAAAGTCAGTAGGATAGAAATGCATTTTATATGGTATTACTAAGTGCCTACAGAAAAAATCTCAGTATCCCTCCCCTCACTTTTGGTCAAATTTATTGAGACTTACAAAAATATTCATCAGTACAAATCTCGCTCTCAAGTAATTGCAGCAGCAGGAGTTAGAAACAGCCTATCGCGAAGCAAACCAAGAAATCGATCCTGCTTGGGAAGTCACTGCTGCTGACGGACTTGTTGACGAACAGTGTTGAGCTAGGAACTGCTACAAGAGGTCGGTGTTGCTTTCAAATGATGTGGTGATGTGGTGTCGCCGCTAGTGAGAATTATCGCGCCATTGCGATCGTATTGCCAGGATGTAGCTTCAGTTATGGTTTCTACGGGAGGAGTAGGTGTAGTGTTGGTTACTGCTGAAGTGGTTGTTTCTACTGCGGCACGGTTTTGAGTTTCCGATGTTTGCAGAGTTGCCCAATCGGTGAGGAGGGCATCAGGACTGAGTTTATCCGATGGTGCAGGGGGTAAGCCACCGCGTCCGGCAACGGTAAAGCGGTTTTCGGCTCCAGAGGGACATCCTGCTGCGACTAATGCAGAAGCATCGACTAGTCCGGTTGGTAGTTCCACAATATCGCG
>ERZ1066118.610-NODE-610-length-30788-cov-12.287248_pt1 | contig 30788 bp, 27 predicted proteins | sample MGYA00382765_ERZ1066118 | MGnify/ENA primary metagenome ERZ1066118 (study PRJEB33369, sample SAMEA5778348) | biofilm metagenome | biome: Industrial cooling water; feature: Water cooling tower basin; material: Biofilm | place: United Arab Emirates | collected...
TAACTTACCCTCATTCTTGCCTCCAGAGCATTTCTGCGGAAACTTTTTCTAGACTAGACTTGTTCAAATCTAGCGCTCAGTAAATGCACGGACTGATTAAACCATTTTCTCCGGACGGACGAGGCGATCGAATTCTGCTTCGGTGAGGAAACCCAGCTCGACACAGGCTTGGCGTAGCGTCGTGCGATCGCTGTAAGCTTTTTTAGCCACAGCAGCAGCGCGATCGTAGCCGATATGCGGATTGAGTGCCGTAACTAACATCAGAGAATTATTGAGGAAATGTTGAATCTGCTCTCGATTGGGTTGGATACCAATGACTAAATGCTCGGTGAAAGACGCGCAAGCATCTGCTAGCAACCGGATAGAGTGCAATAGATTGTAAATCATCAGTGGTTTGAATACATTTAGCTCGAAATTACCTTGAGATCCGGCAATTGCGATCGCAGTGTCATTACCTATTACCTGCACGCATACCATCGTCATCGCTTCGCACTGAGTGGGATTGACTTTTCCTGGCATAATTGACGATCCAGGCTCGTTCGCAGGTAGAATCAGCTCTCCCAAGCCACAACGAGGTCCAGAACCCAGCCAGCGCAGATCGTTGGCTATTTTCATCAAGGAAGTTGCCAGAGTTTTCAGCGTCCCGCTAGCAGCGACGATCGCATCGTGAGCCGCTAAAGCTGCAAATTTATTTGGTGCAGAAATAAAAGGTAATTGAGTGCGATCGCTAATTTTCGCCGCGACGCGATCGGCAAATTCAGGATGTGTATTCAAACCCGTACCCACTGCCGTACCACCAATTGCTAATTCATATAGATCGGGTAATGTGGCTTGAATGCGGATTAAATCTTTATCTAATTGAGCGATATAACCAGAAAATTCTTGTCCTAAAGTCAAAGGTACGGCATCCATCAAGTGAGTGCGACCAATTTTGACAATCTGCTGAAATTCCTCAGATTTAACTGCCAATGCATCTCGCAGTTTCTTTACCATTGGTAGCAGTCGATGGTAAATCTCTTCTGCTGCAGCAATGTGCATTGCTGTGGGAAATGTATCGTTGGAAGATTGAGACATATTGACATGATCGTTGGGATGAATTGGCTTTTTACTGCCCAAAACTCCCCCGGCTAGCTCGATCGCCCGATTGGCAATGACTTCATTTGCATTCATATTGGTCTGAGTGCCGCTTCCCGTCTGCCAAATTCGTAACGGAAAATGCTCGTCTAGCTTGCCAGAAATCACCTCTTCTGCTGCTTCGACGATTAAACTTGCTTTATCTGCCGGTAGTTGCCCCAACTCTTGATTGACGATCGCCGCCGCTTGTTTCAAAATTCCGATCGCCCGAATCATTTTCCGTGGCATTGTATCGTTGCCAATAGCGAAGTAGAGTAGCGATCGCTGGGTTTGCGCGCCCCAATAGCGATCGCTCGGTACTTCAATCGTTCCCATACTATCGGTTTCAGTTCGAGTGCCGACTTTAGCAGTTATGGGTTCCATTAGCATGTATTCCTTAATTCACCACATCCTATACCCTACACCCTATTTCATTGCTGACTGAAAACCTGGACGAATAGAATTCGCGGCTACACAGACTAAGTCTGCCTAGCCTGCGGCAAGCTGCGCTAACGCAGACTATAAAGCAGTTTTAACCGTCGTTTACCTCAAACAATCGATCGCACCACACCCCCTTCAACCCGCAAGGCTGCACCATTAATAGCGGAGGCTAGGGGACTGGCTACGAAAGCAACTAAAGCCGCAACTTCCTCTGGCGTGGCAAAGCGTTGAATTAGAGACGAAGGACGAGTATTCTCGAAAAACTCTTTTTCTACCTGGCTAGGATCGACACCTTGAGACTGCGCCATGTCTTGTACGAAAGTTTCTACACCTTCCGATCTAGTAGGACCAGCCAGAATGGAATTTACCGTAACGTTACTACCAACCGTAGTTTCTGCCATTCCCCGTGCCAAGGCAAGCTGGGCGGTTTTGGTTACGCCGTAATGAATCATTTCGGCGGGAATATTCAAAGCTGATTCGCTGGAGATAAAAATAATCCGTCCCCAGTTTTGTTGCAGCATCAGCGGTAAGTAATGTCGCGATAACCGCACGCCACTCATGAGGTTAGTTTCTATAATTTCCATCCAATCTACATCTGAGATTTCGCCAAATTCCTTGACTTGATAAAATCCCAAATTATTCACCAAGATGTCTACTACTGGTACTTGCTGAAACACCATTTCAGCACCGACTGCGGTAGATAGATCTGCTGTTACTCCTTGTAATTTTGCCTCTGGATAAATCTGCCTAATTTTATCCATCGCCCTACCAACGCGTTCTGGTTTCCTGCCATTAATCGCCACAGTTGCCCCCTCTTGGGCTAAAATTGTCGCGATCGCCAATCCAATTCCAGCAGTAGAACCACTAATTAGGGCGATTTTGTCACTGAGTTGAAGATCCATTCGATCGCTCCTTACAATTTAAGGTCTAATTAAGCGATGCATATCTAATGATGGCGGAGAAATGTTAGTTTGTGTCACCATGTCGTGAATCTGTCCTCGATGGTGAGTTTGGTGGTTGAACAAGTGAGTGACTAATAAATCGGCTGGATCTAGACAAGTTTTTCCAGCATTGTTTATATACTCGATCGTACCGTGCAAAAATTCCGCAGTTAACTCAGCCGCAAAAACTTCAATCCGCTCGTCTTCTGCTTGACGTGCCATCCATAGCTCGTCAAAATCATCGTAAAGAATTGCATCGAGTCCAGTTGATGGTATTCGTTCGCCTGCAAACCGCGTTAACCAAATGCGATCGCCCACTAAAATATGATTGAGCGTTCCGTGGATGCTTTTAAAAAATGCAGGTCGGTTTTGCTTGCGTTCTGTATCGCTTAGTTGGGAACAGACTTCATATAATTTGCGATTTGCCAGCGTGTTGTAGCGGGCAAGTATTTGAAAGTGTTCGACGAGCATGTGACTATCATTGGTCATTTGTCATTTGTTAAACAGTAATTTTACAATTGGATACAAATTTTACCGAGGTGAGAGCCACTTTCCATATATTTCAGTGCTTCTCTTGCTTCGGAAAAAGGAAAGGTGCGATCGATGACTGGTTTAATTTTGTGTAGCGAAATTGCTTGATTCATGGCTGCAAACATCTCTCGCGAACCGACATAAATCCCGTGTACGCGCACGCTTTTCATTAATATCGATACCGTACTAATTTCGCCACTCCCACCGCTGAGAACGCCAATTAAACTAATTTGTCCCCCTATACGCACAGCCCGCAAAGATTCGTTTAACGTTCCCGATCCACCGACTTCTACAACTAAATCGACACCCTCACCACCAGCTAATTCTCTGGCAGTTTTGCCCCATTGAGGATTTTGTTTGTAATTAATTGTGTCTGAAGCACCTAACTGCTTGACTTTTTCTAACTTTTCGTCACTGCTGGAGGTAGCAATAACTCGCGCTCCGGCAATTTTGGCAAACTGAAGAGCAAAAATGGAAACTCCGCCCGTACCTTGTACGAGTATTGTCTCGCCAGCTTTAAGGCTACCGGAGTGAAATAAGGCATTCCAAGCGGTGACGGCGGCGCAAGGTAACGTAGCTGCTTCTGCATCTGTGAGGTGTGCTGGGATGTGTACCAAGCCATCTTCGTGCAATACTACGTATTCTGCCAGCATTCCGTCTATAGCTCCACCCAAAGCGGAGTGAGTTTTTGCTGTGGTTAATTGTCCGGCGATCCAGTCTTGGAAGAAAATACCCGCCACGCGATCGCCTACTTTTACTCGCGTTACTCCTTCTCCTACTGCTACCACTTCTCCCGCGCCGTCAGAAAAGGGAATCAAAGGTAGAGGTATGTTGGGATTGTACAGCCCTTTCACCACCATCAGATCGCGGTAATTCAGGGATACTGCCCGGACTTTAATTAATACTTGTCCGTAACTGGGGGTAGGATCTGGGTGTTCTGCAATATTCAGAGAGTCTAAACCGAAGGAATTCTGAATTTCGTATACATTCATGCTAATTCTCCATCTGGTTGTAGAGCAAAGAGATGTTACATGTAACGTCTCTACATGGTAAAAAAATTTGGTTACCAATCCTAATGTTAGCTAGGATGTAAAAGATAGAGAAATGAGCTGATTACCAATGTTGTCAGATTTCCCACGGTTGCGATCGCTCAATTCAACCGCTTATACAATTACTATAGTTTTTGCAACCATAGGGTTGTCTACTTTTCAATCGACGGCACAAACACCTTCTATTCCTAAAAATAATAGTACTCCTATAGGTTGTTTATCTGGATATCCAGACGGAACTTTTCGAGGCGATCGCCCCATAACACGCTATGAATTTGCAGCGGGATTAAATGCTTGTTTAGAGCAAATCGATCGAAATATTCACTCAAACAAACAAAATTTAGCAACAAGAGAAGATTTTGAAGCTTTGATTCAACGTCAGCGAGAATTAAATCGGGAGCTACACCAACTCAACGAAAGAACGAGTAATCCTACCTTAAATAGATCGTCTTTTTGACTTTTAGCTTTTGACTTTTGACTTACTCAGCTTGTCGATCTGGTACTGGTGTTTTTTGTTCAAATAGTTCTGGAGATGCAGCTTGACGAAAAGCTCCGCAATAATGCATGGTCATTACAGCTTTAAAAGCCCAATGATTTTGCGGTACGTCGGTAAAAGGAGAGGGTAGCGTTTCAGCCCGATTTTGAATGCAAGCCTCAGCAATTTGATTAGGTGCAGATTGTACGCTCTGAGTAGGAGAATCTGCAGGCGACTTTGATTCAGATGGTTGAATCTGCGCCTTAACTGGCAAAGCAAAACTTGTGAAGAGGAAAAGTGCGATCGCGATATTTTTACTTGTCATAAATTGGTCATTTGTCATTTGTCGTTACACTATAACCAATTCTATCGCCTCCTTTTTAAGGGGGTTGGGGGATCTTCATGCGACGTAACTTAAAGGAGATGGACGATCGCAACTAAAAATTACGAATTATTCAACCTGTTTTTTACTATAAAAAACCTGAATTAATTTGCTCGAGCTAACTACAATTAAAACCACAGCTAAGCTAACTGCCAAGAAAGGTAATACTATTGCTAATACTGACAAGACAAACGCACCGAAAGATTCAATCGTTGCTACGACTGAATTACCGAGTCCGATTGTTAGAGCAGTAGAAGACATACGAGCCAGCCCTGTTAAACCTTGAATTGTACCAGCCGTACCACCACCTGCGATCGCGGCTAAAGTCCATTTGAGTAAAGGATCGGTATCGGGTAGAAAAGCGGCAGTGATGGCAGTACCAATTGCGATCGCAGTTGGGGTAGCAATAGTATCTAGTAAATGGTCTACTAAAGGAATATAGTAAGCCCCCACCTCCACCACCGTCGCCACAGCAAAAGCTATCAGTGCGGGATAAGTCCCCATCCAGGCAAATCCTGAAGCAAGGGGCAAATGACCGAAAATTGCTGCAATACTCATGACTAACGGGGGAATAAAAATCCGAAAGCCACAAGCAGCACTCAGAGCAATACCGATACTAATGCCTTCTATGGTGTCCATAATGAGGGGACTGGGGACTGGGGGATAGAAGAGAGCTGAGGAAGAAAAAATACTGCCTCTTACCACTACTCACTACTCACTCTCTGCTGATAAATGCTAACGCTTTTCAGTGCCTTGGTTGCCACCACCTTCAGTAATTCGATCGCTGCTGCCAGATTCCGGTACAGCAGAAGGCTTAGCATCTGTTTGAGCCGCATTACCAGTTTTGCGGATGTCTTCCTCAACAGGGGTTTGATAGCCGCCGGAAGCTGATGATTTATCTTTTTCTTCTTCTGACATAATCTTGTCCAAATTCATGCTAATTTGGCATCATTCTATACAGCAATAAAATTCTACTTCCTCTCTCCCGCATGTGGTTTGGTGCAATTTTGACTCTACCTTTAGGAGTAAATTTGTTGTAGCGAACAGTGAGGGGTGATTAGCAAGCAGTGAGTCGTGAGAAAAGTTTTGACTTTTGACTTTTGACTTTTGACATCCTCAGTTGTGGTAAAAAACACTTAAGCTAGAATTTTGACAGCAGTTTCACGATAAGGAAAAATGCCGTGTTCCCTTTGCGCGATGATGTTCCTACGTCAATTACACCCTATATTACATATGGATTAATCGGTGCAAATATTGGTATTTTTCTTTACCAATTAACATTAAATCAACAACAATTACAAGAGTTTTTTTATTCAGCCGCCGTCGTGCCTTGCCAGTTATCAGGCAACATAGTAGGTAGATGTCCCATACCGACACCCCAGCAATTACCAGAGTGGATGACTTTAATTTCATCTCAATTTTTGCATGGTGGTTTCCTACACATAGCCGGAAATATGCTGTTTTTGTGGATATTTGGTAATAACGTAGAAGACCGACTGGGGCATATAAAATTTTTGATATTCTATCTTACCTGCGGAGTTTTAGCAGCGTTATCTCAGTGGTTTTTCTCGCCGAATTCAACTATTCCCTCTTTGGGTGCGAGTGGGGCGATCGCAGGGGTAATGGGTGCTTATATTTTGCGTTATCCTCAAGCAAGAGTATTGACTTTAGTCTTCTTAGGTTTTTTCGTCACCACCTTGCAAATTCCAGCGATTTTTTTCCTAGGATTGTGGTTTGTTCAACAAGCCTTATATGGAATTGCCAGTCTACAAGTTCCTAGCAATATTGGCATGGAAAGTGGTGGTGTTGCTTACTGGGCGCACGCAGGAGGATTTGTATTTGGGGCAATTCTCGCACCGATGTTTGGCTTGTTGAAACGCGATTAATTGAGCAATCGAAATGTAGAGAGGTTACATGTAACCTCTCTACATTCTATTATTAAGACTTCGGCGATGCTGCGATCGCTTCTGGTTGTGCTAAATCCCGTTCTTTTGCTCTTTGAAATACAATTTGTAGCAAAGGCGGGGCGATAAATGTGGTGACGATTACCATGACAATAATTGCTGCATCTAAGGCTGGTGGTAATACCCCAGTAGCAGAACCAATGCCAGCAAAGACAAGTCCTACTTCACCTCTAGGAATCATTCCCACACCAATCGCTAAACGATTGAGTTTTTCTTGCCCGAATACAGTGAAGCCAGTCACGACTTTACCCAAAATTGCTACTACAACCAGAAAGCTTGCCATAATTAGCCCTTCCCGATTTGCTGGTACGGCTGGATTTAAAACACCAATGTCTGTTTTGGCACTGACGACTACAAAGAAAATCGGCACGAGAATATCCGCGATCGGTACGACCTGATTTTTCAATTCGCGGCATTTTTGCGTTTCTGCTAATACTAACCCAGCAGTAAAAGCACCCAAAATTGCTTCTAGCTTGATAACAGTAGCAATATAAGACAAAGCAAAAGCGAAAATCAGGGCTGGAATTAATAATTGACCGCGAGTTTTGAGGACATCTACTAACTGGACAAAGTAGGGATTGAGCCAGCGCCCGATTAAAATTGCCCCAACTAAGAACACAACTGAACTGATAATCAAATAGATAATATTTGTCAGTTCGACTTCTCCAGTTTTAGCAAGGCTAGCAACTACCGCTAGCACGATGATACCCAAAACATCATCCAGCACTGCCGCGCCGATAATAATTTGTCCTTCCGCGCGGTTGAGATAGTTAAGTTCTGCCAAAACTTTAGCAGTAATGCCAATGCTAGTTGCCGTCAAAGCCGCACCTGCGAAAATAGCTGGTACGGTGGAGATGTGGAATAAAGCAATTAAGCCTAAAGTACCGAATAAAAACGGTGTCACCACTCCGACGATCGCGACGATTGTAGCTTGAGTCCCAACGCGCAGCAGTTCTTGTAAATTGGACTCTAACCCAATTTCAAATAGCAAAATCACCACACCAATTTCTGACAGAACGGAAATCACTTCGCTATCTATCTGAAATGTTGTCGTCACTCCATCTACACTCAATCCCGCCGTAGCTTCTAAAAAACTCATTAACAGGGAATTAGAACTGTCGCCGCCGCCTTCTGGAAAAACCAATAGATGTAAAGCCGAGATCCCTACCACCAAGCCGCCAATCAGCTGCCCTAAAACTGGTGGTAAATTCAGCCGCGCGCATACTTCCCCGCCAATGGTACTGGCTAAGTAAATCACAACCAGACTAGCTAAGATGCCAGCGAAAATGAAGGGGGCATTGTCTGCTACTGATGCAGAGGCAAATAGAGAGATGCTACCGATACGGATCGGCTCGAACCAGGCGATCGCGTCAAATACTGGTGCTGGAGAAATCAGTCCACCAAAATTCATGCTTTAACCTCAAGTCACTTGTTCAATTGTGACGTTATTTCGGGAGTCGGGAGAGTACAAATGACCAATGACCAATGACCAATGACTACTCATTCAATCCTCAGATTGAAAGGCAAACGGGCGTATACTCCTAAAGGATCGTTCATCGCTTGCAGAATGGCAAGCTCGTCGCGCATTTTAGCAACTTCAGCCGCGATCGGGGCTGGTAGGGTTAGTTGGTTTGTAGCAGTATTGTTGCCCAACGCAGTTCTGACACCATCAGATACTCGCCCAAATAAGCGTTCTTCTAAAGAACGGGCTTCGGGATATTCTGCTACTTCCCAGTCATCGCCCAACTTGGCTTGTTTCGTAGCGTAGTCAATCGCAGCGTCCAAGCCGCCAATTTCATCCACTAACCCGATCTGTTTGGCGCTGACACCCGACCAAACTCGACCTTGGGCGATTTCCTCAACTGTCTGTTGTGGTAACTTTCGCCCTTGAACGACTTTTGATAAGAATGTGCTGTAGATGCGATCGACCGCACGTTGGTACACTGCTAACTCTGCTGGAGATTTGGGACGAGAAACAGTTTGACTGTCGGCATATTTACCAGTTTTAACTACATCCCAGGTAATACCGTTGTTATTTGCTAGCTTTTGAAAATTTGGCAGCAGTCCAAACACGCCGATAGAACCTGTAATTGTATTGGGTTCGGCAAAAATGCGGTTGGCATCAGTGACAATCCAGTAGCCGCCAGAAGCCGCAACATCGCCCATTGAGACAACTACTGGTTTGGATGCCCGCGTCAGACGGATCTCGCGTTGAATAATTTCTGAAGCTGTGGCGCTTCCACCAGGGCTATTTACCCGCAAGACAACAGCTTTGACATTTTGATTTTGTCGTAGTTGGCGGAAGATGCGAGCAAAGCGATCGCCTCCTACTTGTCCCGCTTCTCCTTGACCGTCAACAATATCACCCTCAGCGTAGACGATCGCCACTTTATTCTCTGAATTGCGTTCTACGCCCAAAGCTTTACCAGAAACTCCAGCATACGCACTCAAGCTGATTTGGCGGAAAGTTTTATTTTCTTTTTCCTCACCAGTTAGCTGCTTTAACTGCGCTAAGACGCGATCGAAATAGTCTACTTTGTCTACTAAGCCTTGTTTTTGGGCTGTTTCTGCTAGCAAGAAACCTTGACCGTCAGCGATCGCTTGTAACTTATTGGGGCTAATTTTACGGCTTTGACCCACTGCCGTGCGCCATTCTCCCCACACATCATTTAATAATTTCTGTGTTTGCTGCCGATTTTCCGGGCTGAGATTTTGGCGAATTAATGGCTCTACTGCGGCTTTAAACTTACCCACCCGGATCACTTGTATCCCCACGCCAAATTTTTCCAGCGCCCCAGTTAAGAATGGAGTTGAAGCACCCAAACCATTAATTTCCATTGCACCGAGGGGATTCAGCACCACAGTGTTTGCCACAGAACTGAGATAGTACTCTTTTTCTCCCCAACTTGAGCTGTATGCAATAATTTGTTTGCCAGCAGCACGAAATTTTTCTAACGCCCGTCGCACTTCTTTCAATTTGGCGTAACCACTGCTACCATCCGCCGCACTACTGCTGCCATCGAGATAAATTCCGATAATTTTAGGGTCGCGCCTTGCCTTTTCTATGGTATCTAGTAACGTGCGGAGGGCGATCGTGCGGTTACTTTCTCCTGAAAGAGCATTTTGAATCAAAGTGCTAGTACTAGAGTTACGCGGAGCATCGGTGATATTGAGGGATAGATCGTAAACTAAGACTGACCTATCCTTAACTTGTGGTTCGTTATCTTGGGCAGCCAATGCCACCAATACGACAAGCATTCCAGATACGCTCAGACCGAAAAATAGCAGCAGTCCAAGCAAGGTGCCAATGGCACTAGCAAAAGTTTGTTTGAGGAAGTTACGCATTTAACTAGGGAGTCGGGAGTCGGGAGTCGGGAGTCCGGGAGAAGAGAGCTGAGGGAGCAATTCAAAATTCAAAATTCAAAATTCAAAATTAAGACACGCACCACCCACCACCCACCACTTTCTTCTATTTTTCCCACAACTATCACTTATGCTACACGCTGCAAAGTTTGAGATTGTTTGAGTTGTTGTAAGTTGGCGTTACCAGTACAAAATAAGACGGTGGTAATTTCGGCAATTAAGACTTCTGCCAGGGCATGTAGGGTCAATTCGGATTCGGCAGCTGCTCTTAAAAACGGCATGGCAAGACCTGCAAGATCTGCTCCGAGAGCGATCGCTTTGGCAACTTCTAAACCATGTCTCAATCCACCAGAAGCAATCAGAGGAATATTGGGGGCAACCTGCCGCACGTTGGTAATGCATTCTGCCGTGGGAATACCCCAATCAGCAAAGGTGAGTCCGAGGCGGCGTTGCATGGCTGTTTCTGCCCGTTCGCTTTCTACTTTTGCCCAGGACGTACCACCTGCACCCGCTACGTCAATAGCTGCAATTCCCGCGTCAATTAGTTTTTGCGCCATTTCACCTGAAATACCATTACCGACTTCTTTGGCGATCGCAGGTACGGGTAATTTGATGCATAATTTTTCAATTTTGTCAAGCAAGCCTCGAAAGTTAACATCACCTCTTGGTTGAATGCACTCTTGTAGGGGATTGAGGTGCAAAATCAAGGCATCGGCTTCGAGGATGTCTACTACCCGCAGGCATTGTTCTAAGCCATATTCGTAGTTGAGTTGTACCGCACCCAAGTTAGCAAATAAGGGAATATCGGGAGCGATCGATCGCACGGCGAATGTATCGGCAACTTGCGGTTTTTCCACTGCTACCCGTTGAGAACCCACACCCATGGCGATTTTATAGTGTTGGGCAACTTCAGCCAAGCGTCGATTGATGATGCCTGCTTGTTCCGTACCACCAGTCATGGAGGAAATGAGTAAGGGTGCGCCTAACTGCTTGCCTAGGAAGGTAGTAGTTAAGTCAATGTCAGCACGATTCAGTTCTGGTAGACAGGAGTGGGTAAAGCGGTAGCGTTCTAGTCCATTTGTAATAGACTGGCACTGGACATCTTGTTCGATGCAAATTCGCAGGTGGTCTGCTTTACGAGATTCGGTAGCTGCTGGCAAATTGGTAGGAAGGTTCACGGGTGGATTTAAATCGAAGCATCATTCATTACCATTTTCTCAGGTTTGTCGAGATCCAAAATTTCGCATTCGTGCGATCCAACCTGCAAGCTACAGTAACTTACTACTTGGTTACGACCGGAATGCTTGGCAGCATATAAGGCTTGGTCGGCAGCACCGAGTAATTTTTCCTCTAAAATTGCATCTGTGGGAAAAGTTGCATGACCGATGCTGACTGTTACATTAATCGATCGTCCGAGAGAAATAGCGATCGCTTCAGCAGCCACGGCATGACGCAATCGTTCTGCGACAATCGCCGCACTCTCGTTGAGAGTTTCTGGTAAGATCGCGGCAAACTCTTCGCCACCATAACGTGCGAGTACATCCACGGGGCGGATTTCGCGTTTAATGATGCTGGCGACGGCTTTGAGTGCTTCGTCTCCTGCCTGGTGTCCGTAAGTGTCGTTCAGATGCTTGAAATAGTCGATATCCAACATAATTAGAGAGCAAGGATGCATGTAGCGGTGCGATCGCTCGATCTCTGTTTTGAGTTTTTGGTTGAACTCGCGACGGTTAAAAACCCCGGTTAATTCATCCAAAGTAGCTAAATTTCTCAAGGCTGTCTGACTCTGTTCCAGTTTTTCTGCCATTTGATTAAACATCATTGCCAATTGACCCAATTCATCCTGACTCGATAGGACAATTCGGTGAGAAAGATCTTCCTCGGCTAGGTGTTTTACTCCCTCTGCTAAAATCTGTAACGGGATTAACACAGAGCGAGCTAAGGTTAAACTGGCGATCGCCGCTACTCCCAATCCCAAACCAAACACAACAACTACAATCGTCTTCACCCAAAGTTTGGCGTTTTGCGCTTGTGCGACGTTATCAGATATTTGCAAATGGGTGAGGAGTTGTTGCAATCGATCTAGAGTTTCTGTAGCTTGTTCGATCTGTGCGTCCAGTTGCTTCTTTTCTTGGGTAGCTAGCGTAGATCCGACTAGATGAGGATTAGTACAAATCGCCTCGCCACTGCTTTTGGCTTGTTGCCATGCTTTTTGAGCTACGAGCAACAAAGCTGTTTTTTCTGGCGTATCTGTCGGGGTATTCAGAATTGTGATAAAAGCTTTGTCTACTTCACCACTTACCCGCAGAAAGCGATCGCGAGCATCTGACGTACCGTAGCTGAGATAATCATCAGCAGAAGTTGATGCCGTGACAATGAGTGTTTCTAGGTCGGTAACGGGAAAAAGTTCTTCTAAAGTTTCGTTTTCGCTTTTTTCAAACCGACTCAGCGCTTCTTCGATCGAGATAAAAGTCCCAAAACCAAGCAAAATCAACGGCAGCAGCATAGCTCCCATGCTGAAGGCAAAGCGATTGCGTATGGAGGTACTCGAACCCAAGATTTTCATCAGGTTTGGCAGCTGCTAGCTTTGTTACATTTAGTTTGCCCTCAGCCACCTGAATTGTTCGCTGTAATTACGCGCAGCGATATGTAATTTTTCTGTGAAATTGGTATAAGTAAAAACACGACTCGCTACTTACTGAATTTCCCGCAATAACTGCAAATGCTGGGATAATGGAGCAAGGGTATTTGCTGCGATCGCACCACTGGCGGCGACGGCGGGTAATCCAATACCAGGAAAGGTTGAGTCGCCACAACATAGTAACCCTGGAATCGGCGTAGTTGCACCAGGAAACAAACTCCCTGCAGCAATGGCAGGACCATAGGAACCTCGGTGACGGCGCAAGTAACGGGCGTGAGTTAAGGGTGTACCGACTAAAGTTACTTCACAACGGTTGTTGATATCGGGAATAATTCGTTTTAGGGCTTGCCACATGACTTCTGCCCGTTCCTGTTTTTGACGCGCGTACTCTTCACTTTTACGATCCATGTCTTGCCATAAAGTATAAGGTTCGCTACCAGGAGTATAGGCATGAATGACATGTTTTTCAGGTGGTGCTAGGGACGGATCTAAAACTGACGGAATCGATATCAACACCACATTCTGCGGTGCTGTGACTCCCCGTTCCCAATCATTCACTACAATGTAGTGACACGCCAAATCTGCCCGAATATTTGTAGCATCAATTCCCAAGTGCAGGTGCATGAAACTGTCGCACTCTGGAGTTGTTTGTCGTTCTTGCAAAGATTTTGGTACGGAATCTTGTGGAAGTAATTTCAACGTATCCCAGATAGAAGCATTCGAGATGACAGCTTGTCTTGCCCGTAATTCTTGACCACCACGTAATCGGACACCTTGAGCGCGGCTGTTGACTAAAATTTCCTCAACATGGGCATTCAACATCAGTTTGCCCCCATGTTTTTCTAATCCGCGTACCAAGGCAGCAACTAATGCTCCACTGCCACCTAGAGGGTAATCTAACATCACTCCAGGTTTGTACCAGTCGGCAAACATAAAAGCCATTTCTGCCGCACTCGTGCCGCTGGCAGGCAACCCTGAGAGCAGAAAACACAGTAAATCTAGCCAGTTACGTACGAACGGATCTGTCACGACACCATCCATAATCTGGCTAAATGCACCTGTCAATTTAAAAGCACTACCAACATGAGGTAGCAATGCAGGTAGATATTGCCCTAGAGAAATTACTGCACCTAAATCGAAACGCAAAGCAGTAGGAGGAATTGCCGTTGCAGCCTTAGCTAAAGGTTCCATCACTTGCTGAAGTTTCCGCCATTCAGCTACAGCATTCTCTCCTCGCAACCTCGCCAACACGTCACAAAATTGGTCTGCACCTACAGTAGTATCAAAATCTTTTTCCGGCAAACAGCAACCCCAAGTATCGTAATTGACACAAGGTAATTCTTCACCAATAGCATCTAAAACTTGTCTTAGCGGGTTGGGTGAAGGACTGTAAGATAAACCGGAGTATAGCGAAGGTCCGGAATCAAATTTAAACCCGTTGCGTTCAAAACTATGCGCTGCACCCCCAGGTGTTGAGTAGCTTTCGCAGACAATAACATTAAAACCGTACCGCGCCAAAATTGCCGCACAGCTCAAACCACCAATACCGCTACCGATGACGATGACATCTGTTTCCACTGCTTGAAATTTCCTTGCGTGAGTCCCTGGTTGCGTAAAAGTTGTCTCTAGCTTACTTATCGGAATTATCTTTTTGCTGTTGACGGTGTTTTTCTAGCAATTGAGGAAAATGTTTCAAATCGTCAATTGATTGTGGTGCGGGATATACTTCTGTAGGGGGTTCAGCATGAACTTTATCCATAAAAACGCGAAATGCTTCATCGTCATCTCGGTGTTCGAGCATATATGCTAATAACTCTTTGCGAGTCATAGCTCGAAAATTAGGTATTGTCATATAAATCTCCAAAGTCCATTACTAAAGATTAAAACTGCTGTTTCTTCTCCTGCCAAAAAGAACACTTCTCCCGTGCGTTCGTCTACACGGATTATGTATATAGGCAAGTACATTTTTGTCGCCCAATAGCTGAGGACGAAACAAGTAAACAATTGCGCTGTTGTAGGAATAACTTCTACTCCTTTGAACTCCTCACACTTAGTATTATGATAACTAAAACGTTAGTACGGTACGAATTGATTCTCCTTTGTGCATCAAATCGAAGGCATCATTGATCTTTTCTATCGGCATTGTGTGAGTAATTAGATCGTCAATATTAATTTTGCCTTCCATATACCAATCGACAATTTTAGGTACGTCCGTCCGCCCTCTCGCGCCACCAAAAGCCGATCCTTTCCAAACTCTTCCCGTAACTAATTGAAACGGACGGGTGCGAATTTCTTCACCCGCAGCAGCAACACCAATAATAATACTTTCACCCCAACCTTTATGACAGCATTCTAAAGCTTGACGCATCACATTTACATTACCAATGCATTCAAAACTGTAGTCAGCTCCACCTTTGGTTAGCTCTACTAAATAAGGAACTAAATCGCCTTCCACTTCTTTCGGATTGACAAAATGTGTCATGCCAAACTTTTCGGCGATCGCTCGCTTACTAGGATTAATATCTACACCAACGATCGTATCTGCGCCTACCATCCGCGCCGCTTGGATGACGTTTAAACCAATGCCACCCAAACCAAAAACCACAACCTTTGAGCCTGGTTCCACTTTTGCTGTATAAACCACTGCACCAATACCCGTAGTTACGCCACAGCCTATGTAACAAACTTTGTCAAAAGGTGCATCTTCACGGATTTTGGCAACAGCAATTTCTGGTAGTACTGTATAGTTAGCAAAAGTGGAAGTTCCCATGTAGTGGTGGAGCTTCGTGCTATTTAAGGAAAACCGACTTGTTCCATCGGGCATCAACCCTTTGCCTTGAGTCACGCGAATGGCTTGACAGAGATTTGTTTTACGACTGAGACAATATTCGCACTGACGGCATTCGGGAGTGTAAAGAGGAATGACGCGATCGCCCGCTTTAACGCTCTTGACTCCTTCCCCTACTTCTACGACAACCCCAGCACCTTCATGACCTAAAATTGCGGGAAATAAACCCTCTGGGTCTTTACCAGAAAGGGTATAAGCATCGGTATGGCAAACCCCAGTCGCTTTGATTTCTACTAAAACTTCCCCTGCTTTTGGTCCTTCTAGGTGTACTGTCTCCAGTTGCAAAGGTTTTCCAGGTTCGTAGGCAACAGCTGCTTTGACATCCATCATTCATTCTCCGATCGCTACTCATGACTATTCTGTCTAAAGAAAGAGGAGAACGCTAGGATATTTTGTCAACTTGAATACAAATATTTCAAGCGTTCAATTGCTTAGCATTACCAACTGCCGATCGCTAGAGTTTGCCAATCTTAATACCTGCATTTATACATAGGGAGCTGCTAGGATGTCTATTACAAAGCGAGAATCGGGAAGTGTTATTGTCTTTGAAGCTCACAATGGTGGTGTGGTGGCATTCTGCCGTCAGGGAGCTTGTTATGTAAATCCTCACTGTACGTCGGGCGTCAAGAGTAGTGTTTTAGCTCTGATGCCACAAGATGTAGTCGTAAAAGAGTTACAGACAACATCTGAGTTCTTGGAATTGCTGGCGAAGAAGTAGAGTAAAGGGTTGTGCTGGGTTAGTTTCTCATCAACTTAACCTGTTCGTGCCACCCTAGAGAGGACGATCGCGCTTGCTGAGTTGAACGAACAATCCAACAAGCGCGATTGCGGTTCGTGTCGCTAACAAATCTTGTCATAGCTAAATTTTTAAGTTTTTGTTCTTAAGTTTTTGTTAAATAAAATACTATTTTGACTTCAAGAGATTTGGTGTTATGTAACGTTGATGATTTTTGGTAAATATTAGTTATTTTTGATACAAATTATGCTGCGTTCTAATCCTTATGATGCGCTATGTCCGTGATGCGATCGCAGCTTGAGGGGAATTTGAATGCCGAAAACGCTTTTCAAAGTCGATCTAACTAAGCCAATGGATCAACAGGAACTGCCTGGGCACAACCGCTGGCATCCCGACATTCCTGCCGTAGTCTCTGTGAATCCAGGCGATGTCTTCCGCATTGAATGCAAAGATTGGACGGACGGACAAATCAAAAATAATGACAGCCCCGATGATATCCGCGATGTCGATCTCACCGTCGTTCACGTTTTGAGCGGTCCAATCTGGGTCAACGGCGCTCAACCAGGAGATATTTTAGTTGTCGATTTGCTCGATATTGGTGCTTTACAAGGCGATGAGTGGGGTTTCACGGGTATTTTTGCCAAAGAAAATGGCGGTGGGTTCCTCACAGACCACTTTCCCAAACCCGCCAAAGCAATTTGGGATTTAGAGGGAATTTATACCAGTTCCCGTCACATTCCCGGCGTACGCTTTGCTGGTATTACTCACCCTGGTTTAATCGGTTGCGCTCCTTCCCACGACTTACTGGCAACATGGAATAAACGGGAAGCAGAACTTGTTTCATCGGCTCCCGATTTAAGGACTTATGGAGCGGGATTAGCTGCGGATTTGCCTGTATATGCAGCACTACCAAACCCAAAAAATGCAATTTTAGGTCAGGTAGCACCAGAGGATTTCGATCGCATTGCGGCTGAAGGTGCGCGTACCGTCCCTCCGCGCGAACACGGTGGTAACTGCGATATCAAGAACCTATCCAAGGGGACGCGGATTTATTTCCCTGTTTATGTCGAGGGGGCAAAGCTATCGATGGGAGATATTCACTTCTCGCAAGGAGATGGAGAAATCTCGTTCTGTGGTGCAATTGAGATGTCTGGTTATATCGATCTCCATGTAGATATCATCAAGGGTGGCGTAGAAAAATACGGCATGGTCAACCCGATTTTCAAACCAGGTCCTGTAGAACCGCGCTATTCTGAGTATCTCGTATTTGAAGGGATTTCTGTGGACGAATATACAGGCAAGCAATACTTCATGGACGTGCATATTGCCTATCGCAGAGCTTGTCTAAATGCGATCGAATATCTGAAAAAATTCGGCTTTACGGGCGAACAAGCCTATTTATTACTTAGTTGTGCGCCAGTAGAAGGACGAATCAGCGGAATCGTCGATATTCCTAATGCTTGTTGTACGCTGGCAATTCCGACAGAGATTTTCGATAAAAATATTTTGCCTGTTTAGCCATTGCTCATTAGTCATTGGTCATTTGTAGTTAAGAGTAGTTAGTAGTGAGTAGTAAAAATTCTTTTAACTTTTGACTTTTGACTTCCCCTAGCCCCTAGCCCCTAGCTCCTAGTTATGCCTTTATACGAATTTCGTTGCGATGATTGCGGTGTATTTGATGAGTGGCGCACGATCGCTGAATGTAACAACCCCGCCAATTGTCCAACTTGTGAAGAACCTGCCAAAAAAGTTTTTGCGCCACCGATGTTATTGTCTGGTTCAATTCGCCTGAAGCAAGCAAATTCAGAACCAAAATTAGTCAAACGCGATCGCGAACCCGAACAACCCCGCCTGAGAAGTCATAATAACGGTCGCCCCTGGATGATTAACCATTAAAACTGGAAAAACAACGGGAGTGAAAATTTTGGAAATATGCTGCAAGTATGCAGTCTATTTATCTGAGTGGATGTGCTAGACTCTGTTAACTCTGCTGATGCAGCAGTAGGCTTCTATAAGAAAATTGGATTTATTCAAAGTGGCGATCGCTTCTACAAGAGTGGGGGATGGGGGACACCCATGAAGTGGGTGAATCATGGAATAAAGCATTAACTGAAGTTCGTATTTCAAGAGCTTTTTCGAGTCGCGCTCAACGTGCCTGAAAACGAAGATAATGAGAGAGGATACAGTTAGATAGTCAAAGTGTTGTAACTATGACTGAGTTACTGGAGCTGGCGATCGCTCGATTGAAAACCTTATCGGCTAGCGAGCAGGATGCGCTCGCTGCAATGATTCTGGAAGAACTTGAAGATGAACGCCGTTGGGATGAAGCATTTGCCCGTTCGCCAGATATTCTGGCAAAGCTTGCAAATGAGGCAATGGCTGAACACAGAGCAGGCAAAACTCTGGACTTAGATCCAGAAACAATGTGAAATCTCGTACCACCCATCGATTTCGCGAAATGTTTGCTGACTTGCCCGAACGAGTTCAAGAGCAAACTCGTGAGGCTTACCGTCAATTCAAACAAGATGCTAGTCATCCAAGTTTACGATTCAAAAAAGTCCACCCTAAATTGCCTATTTATTCTGCGCGGATCGGCAAGAGTTATCGTGCAGTGGGACAATTAGATGAAGGTACAGTTGTTTGGTTTTGGATCGGGTCACATGCAGAATACGATCGGTTACTCGACCAGTTGTAGAAACGCCAGCCAACGATTTTGCAATTTGGTTGCAGTTATGCGATCGATCCCCGATCGCCGCATTGAGAAGATTTTGAATCCGTAAAGAGGGCGATGGCTGTTTTCATGAGCTTAACTTGTCAACAACTCCTGCAAAAACATACTCAAGCATGGCAGGAAGCAACCATACATCCTTTCCTGCAAGAATGCCAACAAGGGACGATCCAGCCGCAACAGTTTAATACCTGGTTAGTACAAGACTATCTATTTGTGCTAGATTTTACCCGTTTTGTGGCAAAAATTTTGGCGATCGCACCCCCGCACGATTTCGATATCCTTTTAGCTGGTTTGAGCGCCCTCAAAGACGAACTCAATTGGTTTCAAGCCAAAGCCACAGAACGCCAACTCCAACTCGATACCGAAAAACAACCTACCTGTATCGAGTATTGCGACTACATGCAAAGTTTATCTGCAATGCCCTATGCCGTACAAGCTACGGCACTTTGGGCGATCGAGTTAGCCTACAATCAAGGTTGGCAGTTACCTGGAGCCATGCCCCCACCCTACACCGAATTTGCCGATCGCTGGGGCAATTCTGATTTTACTACCTACGTAGGCTGCTTAGAACAGCAAGCAGACGCAGCCTTAAGTGAAGCCTCAGAGGAAGTGCAACAACAAGCCGTAGCAGCTTTTTTGAATGTTGCTAAATTAGAAAAAGATTTTTGGCAAATGGCGTATAGGTTGACAGTCGATCGTTAACTGTCTTCATGCACGTAGTATTGACTACTAACTTCTAGAGAAGTTCATCTGTCTTAAGAAGGATCTTGAATCTACGATTGATAAATTCTTACCATGAGAAGATGAATTTAATATTTAATAGAGTAGGAGTTACTCCGCAAACAAAGTGCCCGCAGATGTAGGCGTAAGTTATGGGTAGCACCTCTTTCACTACCGATTCCGCCCTTATCCTCGTCGTAGACGACGATCGACTCATGCGGCAGCAAGTGCGCCGAGTGATGGAACAGGCTGGATATCAGATAGTAGAGGCGCAGAATGGCGAACAGGCAATAGCTGCTTATATTCAGTTCCGTCCTAGTCTCGTACTGCTAGATGCCGTCATGCCCGTAATGGATGGATTTATCTGCTGTCGGCATTTGCGCAGCCTTTCCGATGGCGATCGCGTGCCGATCTTAATCGTTACTAGGCTAGATGATGCGGAATCGCTGGAACTTGCTTTTGATGCAGGTGCAACTGATTTTATTACCAAACCAATTAACGAAACAGTTTTACGACAGCGGGTACGGCATCTATTACAAGCTAGTCAGGCGATGGCAGAGTTACGCGCCACTACGGACGCAGCCCAAGCATCGCGCCAACAAGTCACTAACATTTTAGAAAGTATCAGCGATGGCTTTTTTGCCTTAGACAATGAGTGGCGATTTACCTACATCAATCAACACGCTCAAGTATTTCTACAAAAAACGCAATCGGAATTACTTGGTAAAAGTGTCTGGGATGAATTTCCAGAGGCGGTAGGTTCTGTGTTTTATCAAGAGTATCACAAAGCCAGAGCGCAACAAATTGCAGTTACATTTGAAGAGTTTTATCCCCCTCTTGATACTTGGTTTGCCGTTAATGCCTATCCTGCAAAAGATGGCATCTCAGTATATTTCCAAAATATTACCGAGCGCAAACGGTTAGAGGAGATCGCCCGCACGCGAGAACAGGAACTCTCTGACTTTCTGGAAAATGCTAGCGTTGGCATACATTGGGTAGGAGCCGATGGAATTATTATCTGGGCAAACCAAGCCGAATTAGACCTTCTCGGCTACACTCGCGAAGAGTATATCGGTCAGCACATTGCCAAATTTCACGCTGACAGAGAAGCTATTGATGAGATTCTCCAGCGTCTCAACGCTGGCGAGACACTGTGCGACTACGGGGCACGATTGCTATGCAAGGATGGCTCTACTAGAGATGTGTTAATCAGCTCTAACGTCTTTTGGAAAGAGCGGCAATTTATTCACACGCGCTGCTTTACTCGCGACATCACCGATCGCAAAAGAATGGAAATTCAACTGCAACAAACCATGCAGTTGCAACAAGCGATTCTTAATAGTGCTAGCTATACGATTATTTCTACCACGGTTGACGGTACGATCCTCACTTTTAATGCTGCTGCCGAGAAATTATTAGGCTATTCTGCCTCAGAAGTCGTCGGCAAAACTACACCTGCAATCATCCACGACTGGGAAGAGGTTGTCACTCAGGCGCGAGAATTGACTCAAGAACTGGGAGTGTCTATCGAACCTGGGTTTGAGGTGTTTGTCGCCAAGGCAAGACGGGGAAAACCAACGGAACGAGAATGGACTTACATTCGCAAAGATGGCAGCCGCTTCCCCGTTTTACTATCGATTAGCGCCATGCACGATCCTAGCGGTAAGATTACAGGATTTTTAGGCATCGCTAGCGACATCACCGAGCGCAAACAAGCCGAAGCAGAACTGCAACGGCAAAATTCGCGATCGCAAATATTTGCCGAAATTACCCTGAAGATTCGTCAATCGCTCCAACTGGAATCGATCCTCCAAACCACTGTCAACGAAATTCAAAAATTTCTTCGCGCAGATCGAGTTGTTATCTTCCGCTTGTACTCGAATGGTTCTGGGGATGTCGTACGGGAAGCTGTGGTAACTGGCTACCCAGCAATTTGCGGACAACATATCTACGATCCTTGCTTTGGAGAGGAATACATTCAGAAATACCAACAAGGGCGCATCAGTGCTATTCACGATGTTGAGCAAGCAGAGATGCACGCTTGCCACAAAGAACTTCTACAACAATTTGGAGTCCGAGCTAATCTTGTCGTTCCGATTTTCCTCAAACAAGAACTCTGGGGTTTGCTAATTGCCCATCAGTGCAATAGTCCTCGCGTTTGGAGCAGTTTTGAAACCGAATTATTGCGTCAATTGAGCGATCAAATCGGTATTGCTCTCGCCCAAGCCCAAATGTTAGCCGAAGAAACCCGCTACTCGCGAGAACTAGCCCGTTCTAATGCGGAACTACAACAGTTTGCCTCGGTTGCTTCTCACGACTTGCAAGAGCCCCTGCGCAAAATTCAAGCCTTTGGCAACCGTTTGAAAGCCAGTTGTGGAGATGCTCTCAACGAGCAAGGACGAGATTCTCTAGAACGAATGCAGAATGCAGCCGGACGGATGCAAACTCTGATCGACGATCTATTAATGCTGTCCCGCGTCACGACCAGAGCGCAACCTTTTGTAACTGTCGATCTCAATCGAGTCGTAAACGAAGTATTATCCGATCTAGAGGTGAGGATACAGCAGACTGGGGGTAAGGTGGAAGTTAGTACCTTACCTAAAATTGATGCCGACCCAGTACAGATGCAGCAGTTATTACAAAATCTCTTGAGTAATGCACTGAAGTTTCACAAACAAGAAACCCCTCCAGTGGTTAAACTCTCTAGCCAACTATTCGATTCCCAACAGCAACCAGTTATGGATGGGGCGATCGCGACATCATGTCAAATTGTGGTGGAAGATAATGGGATTGGATTTGAGCAAAAGTATCTCGACCGGATATTCAATGTCTTTCAACGCTTACACAGTCGCAGTCAGTACGAAGGTACAGGCATAGGACTGGCAATTTGCCGTAAAATTGTCGAACGGCATCAAGGTAGTATTACAGCTCAAAGTAGCCTAGAGCAAGGGGCTAAATTTACTGTCACTCTGCCAATTAAACAACTCGTAGGAGATAAACCAGAGTGAAAGGGCGACGCACCACTGTCATAATTCTCATGGCTGACGACGACGAAGACGATTGCATGTTGGCAAGAGAAGCTTTGGCAGAAAGTCGGTTAGCTAATGCCCTCTATCTCGTGCGCGATGGCGAAGAATTGATGGACTATCTGCATCAGCGCGGTAAATATATCGATCGAAATCTTGCCCCCCGTCCGGGGTTAATTTTACTCGATCTCAACATGCCTAAAAAAGACGGACGCGAGGCACTGCGGGAAATCAAAACAGATCCACAATTGAAACATATCCCAATAGTAGTATTGACAACCTCAAAAGCAGAGGAAGACATTTATCGTAGTTATGAATTGGGCGCTAACTCATATATCACCAAGCCTGTCACTTTTGCTTCATTAGTAGAAGTCATGAGGACCATTGGCAAATATTGGTTTGAAATTGTAGAACTACCACTGGAGTCAGTGGGAAACGGACAACATGGACACTAAGCGAGTCAAAGTACTTTTAGTTGATGATGACGAGGATGATTATGTCTTGACGCGGGACTGGTTGGCAGCAGCTCAAGGCACTACATTCTCTCTAGATTGGGTAAGTTCTTATGACGAGGCAATAGAGACGATCGCCCAGTGTCAGCATGACGTTTACTTGCTCGACTACCGCTTGGGCGATCGCAATGGTTTAGAATTGCTTCAAACCGCCGTGGCTGAAGGTTGTGCCGCGCCAATAATTTTACTCACAGGCAAAGGCGATCGCGAAATCGACATTGAAGCGATGAAGGCAGGAGCAGCCGATTATCTAGAAAAAACTCAGTTGAGCGCCCCTTTACTAGAGCGTTCCATTCGCTACGCCCTCGAACGCCAGCACACTCAGCAACAAATTCGCGCTCAAGCCGAATTACTCGATGTTGCGACCGATGCCATTATAGTCAGATCGCTGGATGACAAAATTTTATATTGGAACAAGGGAGCAGAACGTCTCTATGGTTGGCAAGCACAAGAGGCGATCGGGCAAAACCCTAACTTATTAATCTACAACGAGAATCTCGTCGATCAACTTCTAGAAATTCAGTCAATCTTAAAGCAAACAGACACTTGGCAAGGCGAACTGCATCAAGTCACCAAAGACGGGAAGCCAATTATAGTCTACAGCCGTTGGACGTTAGTACGAGATCGCCACGCTCAGCCTAAGTCCATTCTTGTTGTCAATACTGACATTACCGAGAAAAAACTCTTAGAAGCTCAATTTTTACGCGCTCAACGTTTGGAAAGTATCGGTACTCTCGCCAGCGGTATCGCCCACGACTTGAATAATGTTCTCGCTCCAATTTTGATGACAGCGCAGCTGTTAGAATCTCAAATGCACGACGAGCGCAGTCAGCGACTTTTGCCAATCGTGATTACCAATGCCAAACGGGGTGCGGCTCTAGTCAAACAGGTACTCTCTTTTGCTCGGGGTTTGGAAGGAACGTATACAAACTTACAAATCAAGCATTTAATAGCGGAAATTCGCCAAATCGCCAAACAAACCTTTCCAAAATCGATCGAGATCCAGACTAATATTGCTCCTAACTTGTGGTCTGTGTCTGGGGATGCCACTCAACTGCATCAAGTATTAATGAATCTCTGCGTCAACGCTCGCGATGCCATGCCTAATGGTGGAATGTTGACAATTTCTGCTGAAAATTTTACAGCGGACGAACACTACGCTAGGATGAACCTGGAGGCGAAAGCTGGTTCCTATATCGTTGTTACCGTAAGGGATACAGGTCTGGGGATGTCGCTAGAAACCCAGGAAAGAATTTTTGAGCCATTTTTCACGACAAAAGAACTCGGCAAAGGTACGGGACTGGGACTATCCACTGTCATGGGTATTGTCAAAGGTCATAATGGATTTGTTCGCGTTTGGAGCGAACTAGGTAGAGGCACGGAATTTCAGATCTACCTGCCAGCCGTAGCAGCCGTGGAATATAATCGCCAGACAGAACAAGACGCGCCCTACGGAAACGGCGAGTTAATTTTGGTTGTGGATGATGAATCTGGCGTGCGCGAGGCAACAAAAACTTCTCTAGAGACTTTCAATTATCAAGTCGTCACTGCTGGCGACGGAATTGAGGCGATCGCCTCCTACGCCGAACACCGCGATCGCATAGATTTAATATTAATTGATATGCTGATGCCTGCAATGGATGGTATCACTACCATTCGGACTCTACAAAAACTCAACCCGCAAATTAAAATTATTGCCACTAGCGGATTAGCTGCCCAAGATAAATTTCATGGCATCGCAGATGTAGATGTAAAAGCCTTTTTAGCCAAACCCTACACCGCCCAAGAATTGTTGCAAACAATTCAACAAGTTCTTTGTTCGCAACCGAGTTATTGTTAGTTGGTCATTTGTCACGAGAAGCATTTCTTTTTATACTACTGCCATAGCGATCGAGTAGGGTTATGCGCCCCTGTGACTGATAACTGGTAACTGCTCCCTAGTCACTACTCACCGTTCTCGGTAATTCAATCAAAAATATCGAACCTTGTCCTAATTGACTTTCAACTGAAATTTTCCCTTGCATCATGTGTACCAGCGATTTGGTAATTGCTAAACCTAATCCAGTTCCGCCGTGCTTTCTGGTTATGGTTTGATCGACTTGCCGAAACTCTTCAAAAATATGCTCTAGTTCCGACGCAGCAATCCCAATCCCAGTATCCTTGACACTCAGTATAAATTGCGTATCAGAAAGTTCGCAAGTTTTGATTTCTATACAACCGGATTCAGTAAATTTAATTGCATTAGAAAGTAGGTTAACTAATACTTGGCGCAAGCGATTACTATCATTGACGATTGTCAGATTTTCTGTCTGCAAGTCGATATATATAGGTAACTGCTTTTGCTCTGCCAGAGGTCTGAGTTCGTCAACAGTTGATGAGACTAGACGATCTAAGTTAACTAATTCTAGCTGTAGTTCTAGCCGACCCGATTCAATTTTAGATAAGTCGAGAATATCGTTGATTAAAGCAAGAAGATGTTTGCCGTTACTCAAAATGCGTTCGATCATGCTAGATTGAGTTGCAGACAGAGCCGCAGAACGTTGACGTAAAAGGACTTGAGCAAAACCAATTACGGCATTCAAGGGCGTGCGAAGTTCGTGAGACATGGTAGCGAGAAACTGAGATTTCAGCCGCGCCGCTTCGATCAACTGGAGATTTTGCTGTTCGATCCGTTGTCTGGTTAACTCCAGTTCTCGATTTTGCTGAGCTAAAGTCAAGTTTTGGGCAGCTAGCCGTTCTTCCCGTTCCTCCAGAGCCTGAATTAATCGGGCATTCCCAATCGCGATCGCCGCCTGTTCTCCCACCGCTGCCAATAAATTTTGGTCTTCGCGATCGAAAGCATCAAGATTTTGCCAATTTCCTACCACCAGTACGCCCAAACGTTCCCCAGACATAGAGGCGATTGGTACTGCATATAAGGAACTAGGGGCTGGAGAGAATTTGGAATTCGGAACTCGGAAAAGCTCGGAAGTTTCTCCTCTACTCCCCTGCTCCTCTGCTCCCCTGGTTCCTTGTCTCCCTTGTCTCTCTTCCCGACTTCCCCGAATTAACTGCGCTTCTCCAGTCTCAAATACTTGCCTCAAGGCTCCCAGATCGGGATCGAAAATTTCGCTTAAGAGCAATCTTTCCCTACCAATACCTGCTGTGGCAGAAGTTTCTAATTCGTCAGTCGCAGGATTGTAAGTGGCGATCGCGGCAAAGTCTGCCTCGGGAATTCCGTCACAGACAGCTCCAACTATGACTTGTAGTAGCTCGGATACGTCAGTTAAGCGCTGGTTGAGCAAGTTGGCAATCCGCTGCAAGACGCGCAGTTGTTGTTGCTGCTCGCCCAAAATCACGATCGCCTGACGCAGATTTTCCCCAATTTCATTGGCTTCTTGGTAAAGTCGCCCGTTATCAACTGCCAATCCAGCCCGACGACCGAGATCCTCGGCAAATATCAAGTCGGCATGAGTATAGACTCGCTGTGACTCAGCCGCCACAAAGCTAATAGCTCCGAGCGTCCTGCCACGCGCTTGAATCGGGACGCACAAAGCCGATCTCATGCGAATTTGGCGCAAACTTTGCAAATGCTCGCGATCGCGAGCGAGATTTTGCAGTACATTCTCGTCAATTTCTGAGTATAAAACTGACTCCCCAGTTTGGATCGCTTCGGATACACCCAGCGTACTATTTGAACTGACTGGATAGTGGCAAGCTAAAGCTTCTAACCACCGTACCTGAGATAGAGCGGAATGAGCCACGCTCACTTGCCGGATCGAGCCGTCTGCTTCGAGAATATGAATGCTGCACCAATCTGCCAGTTGCGGCACGGTCAGTTGAGCCAGGTTATTCAAAATGGTTTGATAGTCTAAAGAAGCAGCCAGAATATTACTGGCTTCAACTAAAAATCGCTCTTGTTCCTCAATTCGCTTGCGCTCTGTAATATCTACAAACGCTCCTATACTGCCTCGGCATTGACCTTGTTCGTCAAATAATGGTGCGGCATTACCAAGTAATTTAACTGGTGGCGCACCTTCTTTTACTACCAGATCTAACTCCACATCCAACACAGGTTTGCCGCTGCTTGCTGCTTGTTGCATTGGTAACTCGGCAGCTGGAATTTCTTGACGTTGACGAAAAACTTTGTATGTTGGCTGTTCTTCTAGCGGCGCGCTTTTAGAAGCATTAGCAGTCGGTGACAGCTGCATTAGCCTTGCTAGAGCTGAGTTGACGCGAATATACTGGCATTTCGGATCTTGGGCGATCGCAATTCCCAGTGGAATCACGTCAAGTAGAGTTTCCAACTCGTTGACTCGCCGCGCCAAATCTCGGTTAAGGCTGATAATTTCGGCTTCCGAACGCTTGCGATCGCTCAAATCTACCGTAAAGCAAATTGCCGTGTCTGGCGACTGCTCTACAACTGCTGCACCCAATAGCACTGGCACTCGCGTTCCGTCTTTACGGATGTACTCTTTCTCATAATAATTAAAACTACCTGCTGTTCGTAGTTGTTCGACGACAAGTCGATTCTGCTCGGCATATTCTGGCGGTGTCATTTTCTGCCAGTGCAACTTTCCTGCCTTTAAGTCTTGCTGGGTGTAACCTACCATTTGTAAAAAAGCTTGATTTGCCTCCAGAATTTCGCCATTCAACTTCGTCAAAATTACACCCACGATATTTGTCTCTGCCAAGCGTTGAAACCGAGATTCACTTGCTTTTAAAGCAGCTCCCAGTTTCCTACTTTCCGTAACGTCGCTCACAACTCCCGACATCCGGTAGGGACAGCCTTGAGCATCTCTTTGAGCTTTTCCTCTAGCAACGCAATGGCGATACTCCCCAGAGGCATGAAGTATCCGAAATTCAGCTTCGCATTTTTGTCCGTGCAGCAGGTGATGTTTGACTACAGTTTTGATTTGGGGTAAATCTTCTGGGTGAATTAAATCGAGTAGTGCCGTAGGGGTGCAAGTAAATTCTGCCCGCTCGACACCAATAATTTCTAACAGCCGATCGTTACAATAAACTTCATCGGTCGTACAATACCAATCCCATACCCCATCGTTAGCAGCTTCTAATACCAATCGATAGCGTTCTTCACTTTCCCTTAACCTATTGTTTGCTTCTTGAGCTGCCATTTCTGCTTTATGCAGGCGGATAGCATTGCGGAGAGTTTGGCTTAGACTCTCTACCGATAGTTTAGATTTCGACAAATAGTCGTATGCCCCTGCTTTCATCAATTGGACGGCGATTTGTTCGTCTCCCTGTCCTGTCAATACCACTAAAGGAACGGTAAAGCCTAACGAGCGAATTTGCTGCACTAAACTCAACCCATCTCCATCGGGCAGGCGATAGTCTAAAAATACGCAGTCAAACTGCTGCTGTTGCAATGTAGCGATCGCTTCAGCACAGTCATTTGCTTCTGACAAATCTATCTTCACCCCAGCAGTTACTAGCGCTCGCCTCACTGCCATGCGATCGACTTCATCATCATCTACAACTAGAATTTTGACTGCTTCTTCCATAGGAATTGGGGAGTCGGGAATTGGGAGAAGTCGAGAGTAGAAACTAACGCTACTCACTACTCACTACTCACTCGTTTAAGGCATTTCACTTAAAGTCCAATAATTATTTAGCGTTGCCATGACTTTGGTAAAGTTATCGAACGTAACTGGTTTGAGAATGTATCCAGCAACATTCAAGTTATAAGCCTCAACTTTATCTCTGTCTTCATTGGATGTCGTTAACATGACAACAGGTATATGCCTGAGATTGGCATCGCCACGCAATTCTCGTAAAAATTCAATTCCATTCATTTTGGGCATATTTAAATCTAATAAAATTAGTCGCCGCTCTCGTGGAATCGGCGATGGTTCGCTGGCACTGCCTCGCAATATTGACAACGCCTCTATTCCATCACTAGCTGTATACAGTGGATTGGTAATGTTATTTTTTTTAAACGCTCTTTTGACGTTCATTACATCCACTTCGTCATCCTCGACAAGCAGAATGTGAATCATCTTTTCTTTCAGTATGAAGTTTTATATATTTCATAGTGACAGAAATTGGAGTCTATACGCCTCAATCGTTTGTAGTATTTTCAACTGAGGAGTGAGTGGTGACTAGCGATCGGTGACCGGCGATCGATGACCGGTGACCAATAACCGGTGGCCAATTACTTTTTCCAAGTAAAATAAAAAGCCGCTCCTTGTCCTGGCTGTGATTCTAGGCGAATAGTACCTCCTTGTTGTTCGACAATTTTTTTGACGATCGCCAAGCCAATTCCCGTGCTTTCGGTTGTGTCGCGGGGCGATAAGGTTTGGAAGATACCAAATATCTTGTCGTGATACTCGGGCGCAATTCCGTCCCCATCGTCGGCTACGACAAATTCATAGTTTGAGGCATACTCTTGCACGGAAATACTGACCCTGCCATCCTGCCTGGGGTGGTATTTAATGGCATTGCTAATTAGATTCGTAAAAACTTGCTCTAAAGGCAATTTTTCAGTAAGAATTGTCGGCATGGGTGCGATCTCAATTGAGAATGTTTCAGGTGGAGAGAGGGAGTCAACGACCTCTGCTAACAACTCTCCTACCGAGACTTGAGATTTTGGTGCGCCCAACCGTCCGACGCGGGAATACTGCAGCAATCCGTTAATTAAGGCTTCCATGCGGTGGACGCGCCCCCGTAGTAGGTTCATTTGGTGGCGCGTCTCGGCTGTCAGTTTGTCTGATAGATCTTCTTCAATCCATTCCGATAAATTGGCGATCGCCCTCAATGGTGCTTTGAGGTCGTGAGAAGCAACGTAAGCAAACTGATCTAATTCTTGATTGCGTTTTTCTAACGTCACGTTGGTTTGTGCGAGTACGGTTGTGAGGTAAGTTAATTCCTCTGCCCGTGTTTTGAGCGCTTCTTCAGAAACTTTGCGATCGCTAATATCCAGACAGCAGCCAATATATCCGGCAAAACTCCCCTCGGGAGTAAACCGAGGACTGCCTTTTTCAAAGATCCAACGGTACGTACCATCCGCCCGTCGCAGGCGAAATTCTTGAGCAAACTCTTGCCGATTGTGAAAAGCTGATAAATAAGTTGCCATGCAGTGGGAGAGATCTTGAGGGTGTACTGCTTCAGTCCAACCTTCGCCTAATTCCTGTTTTAAGCTGCGTCCGGTAAAATTTAACCAAGATTGGTTGGCGAACTCCCACAAACTGTCGGTTCCAGCCATCCAAATCATCACGGGGGCGCTATTTGCCATCGTGCGAAATCGCGCTTCGCTTTCCCGCAATTCTGCTTCTGCTTGCTTGGCGGCGGTGATGTCCAACATCAATCCCCGCAGTTT
>ERZ1066118.615-NODE-615-length-30704-cov-11.262064_pt1 | contig 30704 bp, 29 predicted proteins | sample MGYA00382765_ERZ1066118 | MGnify/ENA primary metagenome ERZ1066118 (study PRJEB33369, sample SAMEA5778348) | biofilm metagenome | biome: Industrial cooling water; feature: Water cooling tower basin; material: Biofilm | place: United Arab Emirates | collected...
CGACGAGCTACCAGGCTGCTCTATCCCGCGTCAACTTTTCTAGTATAACCATAAGTTTTAGTAATTTGCAACTATAACAGCGACAATTCTCCCAAAACTTCTAGGCGCTTATACTTACCGAACTCCATAAAGCTTTCAGCGAGAGTTTCCGCTGCTGAGGGACTGAGCCAACCCATTTGCTTGAGCAGGTGAATCGCTACAGCGTGTTTAGCACGTTTAGATCCATCGATTGCCTTGATTGCCAAACCCATGCCCTCACCAACTCTACCGATACACTGCACGCCTTCTGCACCCGCCTTGCTCACGAGTTCCCCTTGCGTCAGGCGCATGATTTCTGTATCAAATTCCCCTTCTCCTGCAACCAAGGTAGGATGATAAGTCATGGCACGCACAATCCGCTCCAGATCTAAACTGCTACCAGAAGCAAGCTGAGCGTATAAAGATGCCATTTGCCCCAATTGCATGAAATAGGTAGGCGCACCACAATCATCGTGAGCGCAGATAAATTCCTCAGCTGGCATCCGCAGCATTTCCGCTACTTTAGCGAGGATTAATTGCTGTACGGGATGGTTGCGTTGAAGGTAGCTATTGAGCGCCCAGCGCCGTTGCTGACACACGGCTAACATTCCGGCGTGTTTACCAGAACAATTGTATTCTAGAGGGCTACGCTTGCCTGCAGGTGTAGGACATTGCAACGCTGAGGGATCGATATCTGCCCGCCAAAGAATATTAAAAACTTGTCGTACTTGGGCGATCGCGCCTTTATGCGAACTACAAATAATAGCTAAATCTCTATCTGTGAGGTCGTAGCGTTCTAAAGTGCCTGTCGTTGTCACGCCTAATGCCTGAAATGGCTTGAGAGCAGAACGCACGAAAGTTGCTGTTTCCGCATTGCCAGCCACAGATAACACTCGTCCTCGGTCGTCACATACAACTGCTTGGACGTGATGGATCGATTCAACGATTCCTTCCCGCAGCAACCGGACTTCCAGTTCTGCGGCTTGAGTTCTTTTTCCCCTTGTCATGGGTTAGAATGTATCACCTTTTGGATCTGAATTCGTCATTTATCATTCGTCATTGGTCATTTGTGACTTGCGATCCGAATGACCAATGACTGATGATGACCAGTGACAATTTATAAAAAATACCAGATTAAGCCCCCAGAAAGGAGAAGTAGACCTAGCCAGGCAAAAGTGCGGCGGAGTCTTTGCAGGATCGGTTTAACTTGGTAGCTGACAATAAGACGATCGCGAGTCAGAATTTCTAGCGGTTTCGTCCAGTTCTGACCGTCGTACCAACCCGTTTCCTCGTAAAATATCGTCTGATTCATCAGGCGATCGCGCACGTAAGACCAACCGAGATACAGCCGGGCAACTGCTAAGATTACCCCCAGACTCGCACCTATTGAACCGCAAAGCAAGAACTGGGCTGCATGTTTGATGGGTGGAAAACTAGCAGCGGCAATTGGTCCCGCCACTATCCACGACCAACACCAAACCCATATGAGTTTGCCAACATACTGCCGTAGCTCTAAAGTGGCAGTGCGAAAAAAACCAGATGATTTGAGCTGTTCGTACTCGTTGAGCGGTTGTTGTTCGTCAGGAACTGGACAGACAGAAACAGGTAATTCCATCATTTTGTTATTCTCCCATCGCCACTGGCGGTTGGAAAATTGATGCGTTCGGCATGACCCCAGAATGCTTCTAAGTTATAAAACTCTCGTTCGCTGGGCATCATAATATGAACCAAGACGTCGCCATAGTCTTGTAACACCCAAGTTCCTTCATTCTTACCTTCCGTCCGCAGTAGCTTTCTGTGCCATTCCTTGACAACTTTATCCTCAATTGCATCTGCGATTGCTCTCACCTGTACCCTAGAATAGCCCGTGACGATCGCGAAGTAATCGGCTAAGTAAGAGACATCAGCGACATGCAAAAGGACAATATCGCCTGCTTTGCGATCGGCAGCAGCCTCCGCAATTGCCAAGGCTAATTCCCGACTATCATCGACATGACTAGCACTGACTTTACTAGAGTTAAGAAAAGCGGACTGAGAGATTGAATTTGCTTGGGTATATTCAGACATTAAACCTCATTTTTCGAGCTATGTTTTACAAATCAACTATCTAAAACAAATGAGCAACTATGCTCATAATAGTTGTCAAATGTACGACTTCACATAGAGCAGAACTATTTCTTCATGTAAGTGTGTGTGAGGAGCGTTGCGTGCTTTTTGCCCAGTTGAGAAACCAATTTCGAGTTGCGATCGTGCGCGGATGAATTAAACAATGGGTTTCTAGTAAAAATTTTAAAGAATAATCGCAGGTACGCCAAACAGCTCGATCTAAATTTTGATAGCTCATCTGTCGTAAAGCGGCTAACTCAGGAGTATCTCCCCTACCTGGCTCGATGCTATCGGCTAAGAACACGATACAGCTTAATGCCGACATTCCTGGTCTGCCCAAGGTATGGTTGGCGATCGCCTGCAATACTTCTTCATCTTGCACCCCAAAAGTATCTCTAGCAACGATAGCGCTGACATCAGCATGTAGTAAATGAGGATGCAATTCCATCACGGCATCGACTTCTAACCCCTCAGCACGCGCCATTTCTAGCAGTTTGGCGGGCTTAAAATATTTTGCCAAGTCGTGCATCAACCCAGACTGCGCCGCTTTCTCCACATTTTGACGGTGATGCTCAGCCAATTCTACCGCCATCTGCTCTACCCTGAGAATATGGTCGATGCGGGACTGCGGTACGTGTTCTGATAGCCAGGTTAAAACCCGTTCCCGCTTTACTGTGGTGTACTCCGAAGCTCGGTTGAGATTTATCACAATAAGAGAGTTAATCTCGACTCTATTGCCAATTTTATTGTAGCGAAGCCTAGGAGTAGGCGCGAGGAGTTAAAACATGACAACTGCCCGTCTCATTGAAATTTTCTCCGCTATTCAAGGGGAAGGATTGAATGTAGGAACGCGCCAAATCTTTATCCGTTTCGCCTTGTGCGATTTACGCTGCCATTTTTGCGATAGCGCCCATACTTGGAGCGTACCATCAACATGTCGGGTGGAGAGATCGCCTGGACTGCGAGACTTTGAAACTCATCTCAACCCTGTACCTCTCAATACTTTACTAACTTGGGTAGAACGGCAGAACTCCCCAGGCTTGCACGACAGCATCAGCCTGACGGGGGGCGAACCCCTGTTACACGCCTCGTTTTTGGTAGAGTTTTTACCTTTAGCACGTCGTGCAACTGGACTACCCATTTATCTCGAAACAGGCGGTCATCGTCCGCAACAACTGCAACTCATCCTACCTTACCTTGACTCGGTAGGTATGGATATCAAACTACCCAGCGTCAGTGGCGAAGATCGCTGGAACGAACACGCAGAATTTCTGCAAGCCTGTCACCATGCAGGGGTTGAAGTATTTATCAAAGCGATCGTCTCCAGTCAAACGGATACTCAAGATTTAGCAAAGGCATCCGAACTTGTTGCATCTGTCGATCCAGAAATTCCTGTATTTCTTCAGCCTGCTACTCCACTAACACCATCGCAGCAGTTTGGAGGTATTCCAATCGAAGCACCAACTCCAGCACGAGTATTGCATTGGCAAGCCATGATGAAACGAGAACTCAAACGAGTCCGCGTTATTCCCCAAACTCACAAAATGCTCAACCAACTATAAAAGACGCGAAATTTCGCGTCTCTACAACTACATCATGTCATCCGGCGCAGCTTTCGATTTGGCTTTTGCCTTGTTAGCACTGCGCTTGAGTGCCTGTAAGCGTCCTTCGTATTTGGCTTTTTGCCGCTTGCCTGGTGCTTGCTCGATTAAGGTTTTTAAAGCGCTACCGAGACTTTTGTAAGCATTGGGCAGAGTATAACCGAAACGAGTTGCCAAGGCGATCGCCTTTTCGTCTGCCTCTATTGCCTCTTTGATCTGCTTTTCGCCATTATTCTTTTGATATAGCCTGTATCCCGACACGCCGCACAACGCCACTGCTAGCAACAATAACAAACCATCCTGTACCCAAAGTTCGCCGACCGCGCCACCCAAACCAATCGCTAGCGCTGCCATTTCCCAACCATCTTTGGGAATGGTGTCATTTTGAATTCGCGCCACTTCGTGCCAAAACAGCAAGTTCCGCTGATCGATCGCCAGCGCATCCCACTTAATCAAGTCGATTTGAATTTCCACCTGATCGCTGCCAATTTCTTCACTCCGAATCAGGGGGGGGTTAACTTCCGTCGTTCCCTCGACAGTTACCCAACTTTGCAGTTCTGGGGGCAGTATACCCTTGAGTCGCCGCAATTCGCTCATTTCGGCTTTAGCCGAGGAGGTTGCATAGGATGTCATAACAGGATTCCAACAAGTGGCTAAGAATGCTTCTACTCTCATTTTGGAGTATAGCGAATCACATCGTCCAAATTTGGGAAAACCTTCTACACGTCAGCGGTGACTAGTTCTGCCATCTCCTGTAGAGATTGCCACCCAGCCTGCCACTGAGAACGGTCTTTTAGCAAATTGGCATTGAGCCAAAACCTCGCACCAGGATCGCAGGCGGCAACCATTTCCGCAAACACCCACTTACCCTGATTTTTGCGATTGACAACTTGAAAATGCCGCCAGCCGAACATTTGCTGCTGGGAAGTCCATTTAGAACCAACGAGGTAGGGAAATTTTTGCTTTTTCGGCATGGATAGCAACGAGAAATATCGTAAAGACGCAATGCGTCGCGTCTCTATAACTCTTAGTTTAATTACAGTTTAATTACACCGCCATATTTTTACAGTGTTGTCAGCACTACCAGAAGCGATCGCTTGTTCGTTAGGACTGAGAGCAATTGACCAAATAGCATCGTTATGGCTGCCGATAGTTTTAATAAACTTACCATTTTCAGATTGCCAAATTTTGAGCGTTTTATCGCCACTGCCACTGACAATAATTTTACCAAGCGGACTCAAAGCAACACCGCTGACACGGCTAGTATGACCTTCTAGCGTGTGAGTCAGCTTACTATCATGCCACATTTTGATCGTTCCATCTTCGCTACCAGAGACGATGGTACGTCCATCTTTACTAAAGACAATTGATCGCACCCAACCAGAATGTCCCGTCAAATCGCCAATCCATTTTTCTTTGTGTAGATCCCATAAACGGATCGCTTCACCGCAGCCTCCTGCCAAAACTTTGCCATCTGGACTATTGGCAACCGACAGCACATAACCGGAGTGTCCTGTCAAGGTGTACGTGAGATTACCCGTGTATAAATCCCACAACTTCACCGTGCCATCGTCACTACCGCTAAAAATAACCTTGCCGTCACGACTAGTAGCGATCGCGCTGACTCCATTTGCGTGTCCCGCTAGAGTTTGAATCAGTTTGCCACTATTGACATTCCAGATCTTGACAGTTTTATCAGCACTGCAGCTAACCAGGGTTTTTCCGTCAGGGCTAAAAGCCAATCCCCGCACCCAGTTGCTATGGTCTCTGAGACAGTAAACTAAACTGCCGCTATCCAACTCCCAGATATTAATTGTTTTGTCCGCACTGCCGCTGGCGACTAATTGTCCATCTGGGCTAATAGCAATTGCTCTAATCTGCCCAGAGTGCCCGGTTAGAGTATGCACGCACTGCCAATTTTTAATTTCTGCTGGCGGTGGTGGCGGTGGTGGTGGCGGTGGTGGTGGCGGTGGTAGTGCTGTGGCTACTATTGTGGCTGCTGGTGCTGTTGATACAACAACTGGTTCGCTAAGGTCTTTGAGTACCTCTTCTGCTGATTGATAGCGACGCTGAACGTACTCTTGCAGCATTCGATCGAGAATGTCACTTAATCGATCCGATACATCAATACCTTTTTGCTTAAGGTACGGTCGCCACATCCAGTTACCTTCTAAAGGATTGTAAATTTCATCTAGTTCTGCATTTGTCATCAGGCGAATGCAGGTGACACCCAAGCTGTAAATGTCGCTAGCAGGAAATGCCCTACCACCGCGCAGTTGCTCGATGGGGGCATATCCTTCCGTTCCTGGTTTAGTACTAGCAGCAGAGATACTCGTCCCCGCAAGTTGTTTTGCCACGCCAAAATCGATTAAGACAAATTTGTTATCAACTTTATGACGTAAAATATTTGTCGGTTTGATATCTCGATGAATCACTTCGCGATCGTGGATGAATTGCAGTACAGGCAGTAAACTATTCATCAGCGCCCGAATTTGTTCCTCACTAAACGATCCTTGCTGTTCTAATTCTTTTTCTAAATCTTGCCCATCAATATATTGCTGTACCAGGTACAAGCGTTGCTCTTGTTCAAAATAACCGAATAAAGTAGGAATTTGGGGATGTTTCTCCCCCAGTTCTAATAATTGCCTGGCCTCTTGCTTGAACAACAGGGTAGCTTTTGCCATTGCTTCAATATTGCCTTGAATGTGAGGCAGAGGAAAAAACTGCTTGATCACGCAAAGAGCATTCAGGCGATTGGCATCTTCCGCCAAAAATGTGCGTCCAAAGCCACCATTGCCGATTGGTTTAATCGCTTGATACTGGTCTTTGAGCAGCAACTTGGAGCCACAGACGAGACAATACTTTCTCCCATCTAAATTTTGGGGGTTCTGGCAGTCTGGATTCAAGCAGTAACTCATATCTGGGGATCGGCTTATAGAATCTGTATTTAGTCTTCCCAGATTGAATAGGCAATTAGCTATTGAGCAAAAACTACGTCTAGGTAAAGGTCAAGTTAGTTTAGCTGAGCCCGAAAGCGAATAAATCCGTAGGACTTTGTTAAAGTACCAGGCGTAATAGCATTGGATAAATCGCCTAAATTGACCGCAATCGCCCCAGTAGAATTGCTACCTTGACAATGAAGATTAGGGTAAACATGACTCGGCTCCTTGAGCTGAGCAGCCGTAGCAAAATAAACGTTTTCTAGAAATCCCCACTCGGTGGAGCAAATTTTATTCTTGAAGTAGAGGGTGAATTTACCACCAACTTTTCTTGTCTGAGATGATTTTAGTATAGTTCTATGCTATCTAAATATAAATACTGAACTTGTTTTGAATAGATATACTTCGATCGCGTCTGAATTCTACATAAGTGAGTTTAGTTTCTGCTAAAAATTCAGGGCAATTACCGAGCGTTTTCCATAAATGTCTATAAGATCGTGCAACTTGCACGTTTGGCAAATAACAGTCGCGATCGCCACTGAGATATATGCAGACTACACTTATGTATTTGCACTACAGTTAAGAATTAATCTTAGCAAATTGCGGATTCTATCTAAAAGTAAATTTTTTCATCAAAATCTCATCCTTCAAAATAGAACTCGACCTCAGTAGAATCACACAAGTTGGCATAGATTTAATGGCGATCGCTAGAGAATTTTTACTATTTTTTAAGTTTTTTCAAAACCAATCTTTCTCTTCACAAATTCTTTAACAAAAAACACAAACATTCAAGTACTTCTACCGAACTAAATCGATACATTACAAAGCCATGATGTTTTTTAACAAAACTTTTACATTTCTCGCCGCACCATGTTACTCGCACCTCCATCCTTGAGTCACTCGGTCACAATCGTAATTCCTTGCTTGAATGAAGAAGGTAATTTGGAAAAACTTTTCCAGACGCTCGAGCGAACTTTTCAAAATCTAGGCTTCTCTCTACCAGTACTTTTAATCGACGATGGTAGTACGGACAGCACCCCTCAAATTCTGACGCAGTTATGCAGCCAATTTTCTTATTTAAAAACGATCCGGCATCCCCAAAAGCGGGGTGTTACCGGAGTTTGGAAAACTGCGATCGCCCACGTTACTACAGAATGGGTATTTTGGGGACAAGCCGATCTAGAGTCTGATTTTCAAACCGATCTACCGTTACTACTAGAAGCTTGTACGCCAGGAGTTGATGGCGTTGCCGGATGGCGGCAGCAGCGCGGCGATGGTAAAGTCATGGCTTCTAAATTTGCTAATCTTGCGTGTCGGATGTCCTTCGGTTTAAAAATCCACGATATGAACTGGATCAAACTCGTACGCCGCGATATTCTCACCAAAGTTCCATTTGACGTTGTTACCCATCGCTACCTTTTGGCAATTTTGGCAGGTTGGGGCTATAACATTACAGAGGTTCCTACTCCTTGGCATCCACGTTTTTCTGGTCAGAGTAAATTTGGACGCGGACGACTGGTGACATCTGCAATGAACTTTTCTCGCACTTGGTGGTGGTTTCATGTGGAAAATCGCTTGCTCGTACCGTTCCAATACGTTCCAGCGATGTTCAAAGCAATTGATGTTGGGTTCCGTGCCGGTAAAGAAGCGTTCGATCTACAAGTTAATCGCGATCGCGTAGCGAGTAATTCTTAATTTATTTAGAGACGTTAATGTAACGTCTCTATTCCCGACTCCCCACTTCCGACTTCCGACTCCCCAATGAACAAACATATCCTCGTTATCAGTTCGGTATATCCGCAAAATGTGGAGGGCAATCATGGAGCCTTTGTGCGAGAAGCGCTCTTACGCTGCCAATCTGCAGAAACCACGTTCTCAGTTTTTGCCCCAGCCTACGAAGGCAGTCAAAGTTACATACTAGATGGCGTGAAAGTTCATCGCTTTCGTTACTGTATCAAGCGGTTTGAAAATCTCGTCCGCGATGGAGCTCCTACTAAGTTGCAAAAACAGCCGCTTTATTTACTAGCTGCGGCTCTTTACATTTTTCTAGGTACAATTCAGTTATTTTGGGTGTGTTGTCAAGAAAAACCAGCTCTACTTCACGTCCACTGGGCTTTTCCGCACGGATTGATGGCATTTCCCGCTAGTAAGATTTTAGGCATTCCGATGGTGTTCAGTTTTCATGGAGCCGAACTTCTACTCGCAAATAAATTCCGCTTTGTCTCGACAATCCTGCGCTGGCTTACGCCTCATGCAAAAAGCGTCACTGCCAATTCTTCTTTCACGCTGGGATTGGTACGCAAAATTTATTCTGGCGCAGTCACCGTGATTCCATACGGTCTGACGATTGAAGCAAAACCGCCTAAACAACGTCCAGAAGGAGAGATACCTCAATTACTTTTTGTTGGCAGACTGGACGAACGTAAGGGATTGCGATATCTGTTGGAAGCTTTGACACTAATTTTAAAACAACAGCCAGTGTGCTTGCGAGTGGTTGGTAAGGGAATCCTAGAAACAGAGATCAAATCTCAGTGCCATGCTTTGGGTTTAGATAAAGTGGTAGACTTCCTCGGTTTTGTCAGTAAAGAAGAATTAGCAGATGCATATGCTACCTGCGATATCTTTGTTCTGCCTGCCATTGTAGATAGCAAAGGCGATACCGAAGGCTTAGGAATTGTGATGATAGAAGCCTTAGCCCACGAAAAGCCTGTAATTGCTAGTGCCGTGGGTGGTATTAGTGATGTCATCCGTTCTGAAGTCACTGGTCTATTAGTACCGGAAAAAGACCCTTACGCGCTGGCAGCAGCGATTTTGAAATTGCTGGCTGACCCCAATCTAGCTCAACAGCTAGGACGGCAAGGCTTACAGGATGTTCAAGTTCGGTTTGGTTGGTCGCGGATCGTTCCTCTGTGGCAAGAGGTGTTTAGCTCCGCTTTGGCTAATACTGTGCCGACGCTCTCTCAAACAGTGAAATTATGATTCGTTCTCATCCACTATTTTCTCGCGCTGTTTTGACGACTTTAGTAGCAGCACCACTAGGCATTATGGCGATTCTAGCGATTGCCGTACTCGTACCAGCTACCAAAAATCCAGAGTCGAAAATCTACGCTTCTGGAATTGGTTATCCAGCGTTGCAACGATTAACTGGTAAACCGATCGCGGTTGAGACTATACCCGTAGCGTCAAAAACTTTAGAAAATAACGTAGCCGCTCCTGGGGAGTCGGTGGCGTTGCATAAGGTAGACCTCCGCCCGCAAGTATCAGGACCAGTAGAACAGGTCTACGTTGAGGAAGGGCAGTCAGTACGACGAGGGCAGCCATTGGTTCAGTTTCAGCAAGAACCTTACAAAAATGCTGTCGATGCTGCCCGTAATAATGCCGCTATTTCTGAAATGGCTCTGCTGAACTTACAAAAGTCAGCGCCAATGAAATTAGCAAAGCTAAAAACTGATGTTGAACTTGCCAAACATCGGCTGGCGATCGCCTCAACTAAAGTGCAAGAGATGAATTCCTTAGTTGAGGAAGAACTCAAAGACCAAATTGCCGATGGCGAACATAGGCTGGCGATCGCTGAAAAGAAAATGCAACAAGTAAACTCATTAGTACAAGAGGGAGCTATTTCTAAATTCCAACTCTACGATATTCAAGATCGATATCTAGCCCGGAAGAAAGACCTAGATTCAACGAAACGGCAAACGATTAACGCCCAACTTCAGCTATACGGTAGTCAGGACTTTTATACGACCTTGCAACAAAACTTGCTTACCGCTCAGCAAGAACTAGCACATACACAACAAGAGATCGATAAAGAGCTGAGCAATGCTCGTCTGAAACTGCAAAACAACAAAATAGCACTACAAAATGCTTTAAAAAATTTACACAATACAGTCCTCTATGCACCGATGGATGGTCTAATTAGTTGGGTCAATATCGATCGCGGAGAGTTGGCAGGGGTACGTGCCAGCCGTCCGCTTGTCAGTATATCTAAAGATTTTGCGATTAGAGCCTATCTCGACCAAGCGCAAACTAACGCTATTAAAGTTGGAGACCTCGCGACAGTACGTTTGATGGCTTATCCCGGTCGCACCTATCAAGGAAAAGTGATTCGGCTCAATCCAACCATTTTAACTAGTGCGGGCAGACGTCCCAAAGGTGGGATCGACCGGCGGTATACCTACTCGGTCTGGATTGCGGTTGAAGATCTGCAAATGGCAGCTGGTTTGCAGGGATACGTTCAGTTCAATAAGGACAAAGCTAATTTAGCGATTCCAGAAAGTGCAGTCATCCATTTATCTGGTGGCGAAGGCATGGTAATGGTTGCCGAGGCAGGTCAGGCAGTTGTCAAACCTGTCCAGATGGGCAGAATATTCGATAACCAACGGGAGATCCTCGCGGGTTTAACGCCAGGCGAACAGGTCGTACTTTCTCCTAGAGGGATAAATCCAGGCGATCGCTTGAAAGTTCAGTCCAATGGAGAGAAATAACCAGTGCAAGAAGGCAGGGGAGCAGAGGAGACTAGGAGCAGAGGGAGAGAATAACGCTCGTCACTCGCTACTTCTAATCACTACTCACTACTCACTACTCACTACTCACTTCTTATGAAGAATTTGCTTCATTACCTGAATACCATTGTATCAATCTTTGCTAGTAGATTACCTGTTACCGAACCAGTAATAAATAGTCAATCTCAAGGTAAGAAAGAAGTTTGGTATAACTTGTTTGAGCGCACGAGAATTACTTTTTTGGTTGCATCTTTTGCTCTATTTTTAGGGGGAAAATCTCCTTGGTATAGTTTACCTCCCGAAGCTTTAAAGACATTTGACGCCAATCTCAGTATCGCCAATACAGGCAGAGTTATTGCTCTGTTGTTTGCTCTTTTGGCTGGGGCGATCGCCTTCTGGTATAGTCGCAGTCGCACTGCTCGAATGCTGTTCTGGAGCGGATTAGTTGCCGTGCTACTTTTTCCTTACTTCATCACTACCTGGTCGCCTACTGTGGCTTTTTTGAGTGCAGCTTATTATAAGCAAGGGGTAGAAGCCACTCAGCACGTCCAAAGAAACTTTCCTAGAATTCAGTCTCAATGGAAACAAAATATAACATTGAGTCAACCAGATCCAATCAAATCAATCGCTTATTTTTCTATTCAAGATAGTCGTTTTTTTCAAATGTCATCCTGGGATCGAATTTTGGTCGAGGGATTTGGATATAGTAACAATTTTTTTGCCTACATCGGTCGCGGTTGGAGTTCTACTGTTGCGGGTTTAGCCATTGGTTTAATCGCATTTTATTTAGGATTAGCAGACCGAAGTTTCAACGCTTTGATAACAGACATGGGTAAGTTTTTACCTTGGGCGGGACTAGCAATCGCCTTACTCGTCCTGTCAATGCTCTTGCCTAACTTTATCGATCGCCACCTAGATACGCTATATGCTCAAGGTCAGTATCGCCCAGCGATCGCCATTAGTAAGATTTTAAAAACTTGGTATCCTCCCCTGCAAGGCGACACGGAATTTCTGCGACGTATGGCAGAAGCCGGATTTTACGCTAACCAATCGAAGCCAGATGAGATCGAATTTGTGAAGGGATTAGAAAGCTATCGACGCAAAGATTTTATCCGCGCCGAAGACCATTTCCAAAATGCGTTAGCAATGCAACCGCAAAACTTTTTGGTGAGGGAATATCTCACGACAACTCTCTTAAACCAAGGAGTGACTTATTTTAATGGTGCGAATAGCCCCACAAACCACCAGACAGGCTTAGCCATAGAACGTTTTGAACGGGCATTGCAGATTTTTCCGGCTCATATCGAAGCACTTTACGACTTAATGCTGGCTAGAGCTGCTAATGGTGAATTCGATCGCTCGGCATCAGCTGCAAGACAAATCATCGAGACGCAAGAGTATCCCCAGCAAAGCAATTTGGCTTTACTGGGGCAAGCTTATCTGCACGACTCTTGGGCGAGCTACCATGATGGCAATGTTGAAAAAGCCTGGGAGCAGTATCGCCAATCTATTGACAACAAAGCTTGGAAGGAATCTGGCGAGGCTCAAGAATGAAGCGTTTAAATCGTTGGTTATCGATTGGATTAGTCGTAATCCTAGGCTTTTTGTTGGGCATGACGGGCTTTTCTGTTTGGGATAAAAGTCCTGCTGCTGCCGATCGCGTTGCTTGGTCTGCCCAAACGCAGTGGATTGCTCCTCAAGAACCAACTTATCGTTTTTATGCTCGTCGGTCTTTTTTCTTGAATGACGTTCCTCAGGCAGGCTGGCTGCGATTGAGCGCCGACAACGATTTCATTCTTTATGTCAACGGACGGGCGATCGCCAGAGACAGAAATATTCTCTACCATTCTCTGGGCTTAGGGAGTCGGTTCACTGAAGATTTTCAAAGGGCGAATGATAGTGTTGCTTACCGTTCGCGGGGTTACGATTGGATTCAGCTTGCCAATGCTCAAGATTGGAAATTAACCACCTATGTTGACTTGACTCGTCACCTCCAATCTGGAAGAAATACAATCGCGATCGAGGTGCAAAAAAGTCGGCAAAATCCGCGTGTAGTAGTTGAGGGTGCTGTCTATCCCTTATCTCCATCACCCGCGATCGATCTGGCGACGGGAACAACACCTTGGTTAGTCTCAAATCTTAACGAAGCCCAGAATGGTAAGCTTTGGTTCGATCGCGACTTTTCTGATGAAACTTGGTCTTCAGCTAGGGCAATCGGTTCGGTGCGAGAAGGAACTTATAATCGCCTCAGTCCAAGACTGTTCGATCGCTTGCTAGAGGGCAATTGGATTACCGGAATTGAAAGTTTCCCAGGAGAGGTGTGGCTGAGAAGTGATTGGCTGATACCGCAACGTCAGTTCTCCCGGGCTTTCATTCGGTTTGCAGGAGATGGGAAGTATGCTTTGCTGATCAATGGTTTATTGGTCAACCGCTACGAGGCTGAGGATAGCAACCACTTACACATGTATGAGGTGACAAATTTTCTCCGACCTGGCAGCAATACTCTAGCTGTACATTTGTCCCGCCCCTTGCATCAAGTTGGCGCGGCGGCTTCTTTTAATCCGCTCGGATTTTTCTTAGATGGTTGGGCAGAAACTAAGTCGCACGCAGCGATCGCACCCATTGCCACAAATAACACTTGGAAGACTCTGGAGCAACCTGTATCTGGTTGGTTCAATAGTGAGGGTGAAGCACTAGCAGCACAGGTTTTGGGTTTACCAGATGCGCAAAAATTAGAACGCACGTTTGAGGGTGATGCTTATCTACTCAATTATCCCGATTACCTCTGGCACTTTTGGCTGTGGCAGTTGGTCGGTATAGGTTGTGCTTTAGTTAGCGCCTGGAGTCTCGGTAGATTTTGGCTGAGCGATCGCCATAGCTGGTGGAATAGCTTGGGCGCTGGAGCAGAGCTATTGTTGCCTGGAACGCTCTTTTTAATTGGAATTGGTTTACTCAAGCACCGCTATGCAGAAGCAGAACGGGGACTGCTGTTTTTTCAACAACAGAGCGATTCACTCATCTTGCTAGGGTTTTTGGTTATCGTGTTGCTAACGCTCCTTTGGAGTTGGCGGGAAAGAAAACGAGCCTGCTTGGGGTTGTGGTTACCTGTGGGGTTAACTGCCTTTGTCAGCTTGAGTTTAGTAGGCAGTATTGGGGCATCCCCAATCAGTATGTGCTCAATTTTATTCGGGTTTGGGGCGATCTCTCTACTGATTTTACTTCCCAGCCGCACGCGACATAACTTCATAAATCGATTGACGGCAGTTTGTCAGGCGTGGTCTCCTGCTGGGAATCAATGGTTAATTCTAGGCGCGATCGTCGCGATCGGTTTTATTGTGAGAGCCTATAATCTTGGTTTTGTAGACCTCGATGCGGATGAAAATACTTCTTTAGATGCAACTAGGGGAATTCTCCGCACAGGTGCGCCCCAAGCGACATCTGGTATTTGGTACACCCGCTCTCCAGCCTATCACTATATGCTGGCTCTTTGGCTCCGGCTCTTAGGGGACTCAGTTGTGAATGCTCGCTTTTTGTCTGTACTTTGGGGTACAGCCACCCTATTTTTAGTCTTTATCCTCACCCGCAAAATTACCGGAAAAGCTTGGATAGCTCTCATCGTCACGGCAATCTTAGCTTTCGATCCTTCACAAGTATATTTTTCTCGCTTTATTCGGTTTTATCAAGTCGTTCAATGTCTGAGCATTTTAAGTTTCTGGTTGTTCCTCAAAGGATTTGTCGATCGCAGTGGTAGAGCCTACCAATATGGATTCTTTATTGCTCTAACTCTAACGATCTTAAATCAAGAGGTAACTGTAACTCTATTACCTTGCTTTTTGGTAGGATTTCTCTTTTTCTATCGACCTTTTCGCTGGTCGGACGATTGGCAAATTGTTGCCAGTAGCATCGTTTCAATGGGGATTGTTGCTTACGACCTTGTTTTCTTTTCGATTCGGTGTTTGACTCCTTGGGTAGCTCTATCTGACAGTACGGATGCTTATCTCAAAGTTCATTTTTTTAGCATTTCAGGACTGACAAATAATTTCTTTGTTGGCCCTAGTCGAATGCATATTATTTATAGTTTCTTCTTTTTGTTGGGTTGGGTATACTTCCTCAAGCGTCGAGATGGAAAAACATTGTTCTTGTTCAGCAGTGTCTCAATCAACTTGATACTACTAACTATTTTGATTTATCAAATTGCCACGAGATACACCTATCAAATTTATCCCGTATTTATTTTACTTGCTGTTTATAGCGCCGCTTGTATTGCAGAAAGTTTAGCTAGCAAGTATGAGGTGTTTACGAGGAATTTGTTACCGATTAGAAGGATTGCGATCGCTAGCATTGTCTTACTTTTAATCCTGAATGTAGAACCAAATCGAGTTTTAGCTAGCTATCACGACGCACTTACTAGGCGTAACAATGAAGCATTTGCATATATTAGCAGTCACAGAAAAGCAGGCGATGTTGTGATTTCGACTTCTCCAGCTGCTGCTTCAACTGGTTTAGGTGGTTTAGATTACTTTATTCCTGGCAATATACGCTTCGATGTTTTCTACTGGAATAACGGTCGGGTGATCGATCGCTGGGGTGGTGGCCAATTAATTAGTAATTTAGATCAAATGAGTCATGTTTTAGAAAATTCTAAGCGCGTATGGTTGCATGTAGATAACCATACAGAAGGCAGATTTGAACCTGTATTTCGCCACTACATAGAAACCCTAGGTCAACCAGTTATGGAAACTTTCGGAGCGCGGGTACGGTTGTGGAAACCAGAAGATGGGGTATTTCCGCGCGTGCCTTATCAAGGGGGAGACTTAGGAGTTTATTGAACTTGTAGCTACTGGTAATTTTCCTTCAATTAATTCAAAAGTTACGCAGTCGCTTCCGCAACTTTCTTAAAAAGGAGGGAGGCATGATTTTCACCTTTTTAAAGGGGTAGGAAGAATCGAAATTTGCAACTTTCTCGCGTGTAATTTCTGGAATTATTATCGCGATTCGTCATTCTTTGAGGTAGCTAAATGAAACTAAAACCAATATTTTTAATCAAAGTCATCGTTAGTGCCGGAGTACTAGCTTTAGTATTAACTCGGATGGACTTTTATCAAGTATGGGTACAATTTCAGTACCTTTCTCCATCTTTTATTATCTTTGCCTTGCTATTCTACACGGGTTGTCAATTACTGAGTTGTTGGCGTTGGCAAGTTGTTTTGTGGTCTAGCGGACATGCTGCACCAATGAGTAGTTTGCTCAGTAGCTATTTTGCCGGAATGTTTTTGAATATTTTCCTCCCAGGCGCACTAGGCGGAGATGTCTATAGAGTTTATCGAGTTGCACAGTCAACTAAAGATTCAGAGGTAGCACTCGTATCTGTTTTTCTAGAAAGATTTACAGGACTTGCTGCTCTTTCTGGTCTGGCAGTCATTGGTTTAGTTCCTGCTTTTAGATCGATCGGCCGCTGGGATATTATTCTCTTATTTGCGGCTTGTGTTGGCTCGCTAGTAGGGGCAGTTTTACTAATAGCAAGTCCAAAGCTATTAATTTGGGCAGAGCCTTGGCTCATCAAGTTTCGTCTGAGTACAGTAGCAGCTCGGTTTGCAAAAATTCAGCTTCTCTTACGCACATTTGCCCAACATCGCCAAGCTTTATTTTTATCAATGGGGCTATCACTCTTACTACAACTAGCTATAGTTTATTACCATTACTTAGTTGCTCATCAACTAAAAATTCCTATTTCTTACTTAGAACTTTTAGTTTTTATTCCAATTACCGTAGTTGTGACATTACTGCCCATATCTCTGGGTGGAATTGGGCTTAAAGAAGGATTATGGGCTTATTTATTTAGTCGAATTGGTCTTTCAGTAGAGCAAGCTCTGTTATTATCTCTCACAATAACAGTTTTAGGTTGGCTGTTAAGTTTACCTGGAGCGGTGGTTTTGCTACTAGACTCTACTGGATTTGAACAAGTTAGACAAGGAAATAAGTAGGTAGCAAAAAGTGAAATTACGTAGTCTAGCAGCGACAGCACTGTTGCTGATCGCAACAGCGATAGGGGAAAAAGCGATCGCTACTCCATTAATTTTTGCAGATACACCCAAGCGATCGCCTCACGTTAATGTAGCTAAACGCCCGACCTCAACTTCCTTTAGTCGGCAAAATAAGAGTCGTACAGACTTTAACTACGAATCGTCTAATCTAATTAGCAATTATCTCTACAGTCGTCTTTCTCGGTCGTATAACACTATATCGCCGAGTGGCGCACATAGTGCCAACATTGATTGGGAACGCCACCGGACAAACAAATGGTATATTGAAGCACAGCGCTACGGTGAAGGATTAGTAATTGGTGGGTTAGTCAGCAACAATCCTAAAGCTATACAGGCGGGATTCAAAATGTTTGACTGGGGATTTAAGCAACAGGCTGCGGATGGTAGTTTCAAAGGAACGGGCGATCCCTTTCACAGTACTTCGTTTTTCGTACAGGCAGTTGCCCATAGTCTTCTGGTCATACAGCAATCTCCCCATGCAAATAAGTATGCCGCACAAATAGCACGCTACAAGCCTTTGGTTAGACGTGCTGCCCTTTGGATGATTTCTAAAGATGTTTGGAAACAGGGAACTAGGCGGAACCAGCCTTACACTCATCGCCGATATTCAGTTGCAGTAGCCTTAGGGTTGACAAGCAAACTCACTGGGGATGCAGAGTTGATGAAATATGCTCGCCAGTCACTCCAGGAAGGCTTAGCTTTGCAGCGTCCAAATGGGGTTAACCCAGAAAAAGGCGGCTATGACAGTAGTTATCAAATGGTAGGTGTAGTGTATGCCCAGCGGTGGGCGATCTACTTTCCAGACGATCCCCTCACGCCAAAAGTAAAAACAGCGATTGAGAAAGCCTTGGCATGGCAACAAACTAGAGTTTTAGCTTCAGGAGAAATTAGTACTAAGGGAAATACTCGTACTGCGGGACAGGAAACTGGACGAACTGGCAAGGTAAAGGCAGTTGACTACAATATGGCAATTCGCGGGTTTGCTTATTGGGCGGCTGTGACGAAAAATCCAAAGTGGAGTGCGATCGCCCAAAAAATTGCTAAATTTTATTACTAATTCTGGCAGTCGATGAACTGCAAATCCTATTTGAGTTAATAGAAGATGTCATTCAGGATTTGTCTTTTGTTCTCTGAAGAAACACACTCCGTGGCAGTAGGTTGAGCAACAAGGTCAAAGCCGAGAGAGTGAGCCTTATTCCTCAGATGGTTGAGGACTTTGTTTGAGAAACTGTCATGCGCAACATTTTCTGCAATTTAAAACGAGAGCTTTTGCAAAAGCTTTTACTATTGTTTCTTGTAAGTCTGCTTGGCTTTTTTGGCATCGCGATCGCGAGTTATTCACCAGTTTATGCAGCAACTTTAGAAGAAACAAAACTCATTCCTCCAGAATATAAACCTACTCCAGAAGAGAAAATCGAACGGGCGTATGAGTATAGTGAAGCTACGGGATTGATGGAAGAGGCTAAGCAAGCCAGAACCAATTCTAATCAGAAGTTCGATCCAAATCTCAAAGCAAATATCAAAAATATTGATGCTCAAGCACAAGAAGGTAAAACTAGCCTCAAAGATCAGACGAAAGGGTTACTGGAAAAAATAGCAAAATAGCAAATACGTAGAGATGTTCTCAGGAGAACATCTCTATGCGTTATTTATTCACTTTGTTCGGGTAGAGTAGCGTGCTTTGCACTTCTACTTTTACCTCTGATTCTGCGCTCGTACCAATTCATTAAAGGTGTGGCACTAATTCCATGTAAAACGACAGAAATAACGATTGTCGTAAAAGTAATCCAGGCAATTTGTTCTGCCGCAGCGTCTTTTAAACCTTCACCAAAGGCGTAGAAAAGGTAGTATAAAGAACCAACACCGCGAATACCAAACCAACCAAAAAGCCAACGACTGGCAGGATGCAGGCGACGGCGATCGCATTCTACCGGAGGATTTGCCCCAATCGTACTAATCCACGCTCCCACGGGACGGATGACAAAGAGTAATAAACCTGCCACAATCAGCGAATTTCCGAGATATTGCAGCAAGGGTTGTCCTCTCAGCAACGACCCGAGTAGCAGAATTGTGCCGACTTCCATTAACTTTTCAATTCGTTCGACGAATTCTAATTCAGAATGGCGTTTTTCTGGATCTGTGTAATTTCGCTGAACGACTAACCCCGCCACGAATACGGCGATAAATCCATAGCCGTTAACAATTTCTGTTAGGGAATAGGTAACCAAAATTGTTCCTAAAGCAACAAAATCTTCCATCAAAACATCAGCAGGACGACGTTTTTGTAGCTGGCGATCGATCCAAGTAATAGCTTTAGCTACGGCAATTCCCACAATAATTCCAGCCGCGATCGCCCAAATTAAATCTACGGCTACCCATTGTTTAAACCAGTTATCTAAATTGGGGTCTTTGAATAAATGCAAACCAAAATAAACAAAGGGAAATGCTAGTGCATCATTCAAACCTCCTTCGGAAGTTAGACCAAAACGTAATTCATCCTCATCATCAATATCTGCTAACTGTACTTCCGACGCTAATACAGGGTCGGTAGGGGCGAGAATTGCACCCAGTAACACGGCTGCACCCCAATTCATCCCTAACAACCAGTGTCCTACTGCCGCGATCGCTACAATTGAAATAGGCATGAGAAACCCAATCAATCTGGCTGTAATTTGCCACGCTCGCAGTTGTAAGGGGCGGTTCATTTTTAAGCCGCAACTGAACACTGAGACAATCACGACAAATTCTGCCAGTCGTTCTAAAAACTCCGCATTTGGTTGCACTTGAATTAGTTTGAAGCCGTAAGGACCGAGAATAATCCCCACAATTAAGTAAATTAGGGCAAAAGAAAAAGGTAAGCGGGAAATCCAACCCGAACCAAGAGTGACTGCTAGTAGGAGCAACCCAATGACCAGCAGATCGAGAATATAAATATCCACCATAGCGATCGCTAACTAGAAAACGCTAGGAAAGTTTAAGGCGATCGCGGTTGACTATACATCTGCTTGCGGTAGATTATCTCAGTAATGCAGTATCTGTCATTTGACGACTTGAGGCTGGTGTAACAATAAAAAAGATTCAGAGAAAAAGATTATGTCCCTACCCCAAGGTCCAAAAACTCTACCGATCGTTCAACTGCTTCAATGGATCGCTAATCCCTTTGCTTTAATGGAATCCTGCGCCCAACACTACGGCGACTGGTTCACTCTCAAGGTAGGTTTAAATTATCGTCCTCTTGTCTATGTCAGCAGTCCTCAACTGTTACAGGAGATATTGACAAACGACCATTACAAGCAGTTTGACGCACCTGGAGAGATCAACAGCATTTTCACTCCATTATTAGGGGATTATGGAGTCATTATGCAAAGTGGCGATCGCCACCGCCGCCAGCGCCAACTGATGGTTCCTCCATTTCATGGCGATCGGATGAAGGCATACGGTGAAATTATTACTGAGATTACCAAGCAAGTCATCAGCTGCTGGAACCCGAATCAGCCTTTTTCCGTGCGGGATTCCATGCAAGCCATTTCCTTCAGTGTCATTTTGCAAGCAGTTTTCGGCTTGAGGGAAGGAGAACGCTACCGACAGATTGAAAAACTTCTCTACAATTTGCTGGAGTTAACTAATTCGCCCCTCAAAGCCAGCCTCTTATTCTTTCCCTTCTTACAACGAGATTTAGGTGCATGGAGTCCGTGGGGGAACTTTTTGCGTCAAAAACAACAACTCGATCGACTACTACATGCTGAAATAGAAGTACGTCGCGCCAATCCCGATCCCGATCGTACCGATATCCTCAGCTTACTGATGGCGGCGCGGGATGAAGCCGGAGAACCGATGAAAGATGAGGAACTACGCGATGAGTTGATGACGCTGCTGGTTGCAGGTCACGAAACCACCGCTACAGCTTTGACATGGGCATTATATTGGATTCACAAACTGCCCGATGTCCGGCGAAAGTTGCTGGCAGAACTTGAGAGTCTGGGCGATACACCAGACCAAAACGCGATCGTGCGACTGCCCTATCTCAACGCCGTCTGTTCCGAAACTCTGCGGATCTATCCTGTGGGAATGCTAACTTTCCCTAGAGTTGTGCGATCGCCCGTTACTCTTTTAGGACAACAGTTAGAACCAGGTACAGTCTTGGTAGGTAGTATCTATCTCACCCATCAGCGCCAAGATATTTACCCCGAACCAAAGCAATTTAAGCCAGAACGCTTCTTAGAACGGCAATTTTCTCCCTACGAGTATTTACCCTTCGGTGGTGGCGTGCGGCGCTGTATTGGAGCGGCTTTTGCCATGTTTGAGATGAAACTAGTCCTAGCTACCATCCTATCTAACTTAGATCTCTCGCTAGCCAACAGCCGCCCAGTGCATCCCGTAAGGCGGGGTTTAGTCTCAGCCCCTACCAAAGTTGAAATGGTTATGACTGGAGGGACTGAAGGAGACAAGAGAGACAAGGAAAACAAGGAAGCAATTCCAGTCACCAGTTATTGATCGCTCTTTCCACGCACCACTCACCACTTACCGAATATCCCGATACAGTCGCTTTAAATATGTGGGGGAAATACCAAATCCCCACAAAAAACCGACATGTAGATATATTGCTGTTGCTGGCCAAAATCCCCAACGGGCAACTCGGCGATCGCTACTTTGAACGATGCGATTGACTTGCCGAATGCGCCCTTGCCGGACTAATTTTAAGCAAAAATCAGCTTCTTCCATGATTGCCAGCGCGCGATCGAAGCCCCCACATTGCCAAAAATCAGATCGACGACAGAAGATCGCCTGATCGCCAAATAGTAACCTCAAACCCTGAAAAAATAAATGGGGACGAAACAGTAACGGTGCGTAATAAGTTTTAAGAAAATTGTGCAGAGACATCCACCAACGAGTTTTGTAGGAACCTGCCATGAGGGAAACAAAACCCCCACCTGCAACTTTAGGATCTGCCAAAGTCCGCTCGATTATCTCGACGAGATCGTCTGGAACACAAGTATCGGCGTGGACAAAACAAAGAACTTCTCCAGTAGCAGCTTTTGCCCCCTGGTTCATTTGAATTGCGCGTCCCCTTTCCGTGCATAATAAAACCTGCACTCCCGCAGCCTGAGCGATCGCTACCGTACTATCCTCGCTGCCACCATCCACAACTAACACTTCCCATGCTGGAGGATCGAGTATGCTTAACTGCCGCAGAGTACGCTCAATATAGCCTGCTTCATTTAACGTGGGAACAATAATTGAAATACGAGTCACAAAAAGAGAAAGTAGGGAATAGTTATCAGTTATCAGAGGAATCGGTAATTGGTAATTGGTAATTGGTAGTTGCTGCCCCTGCTGCCCCTGCTTCCCTATTCCCTGCTCCTATCTTTGAATAATTGGTCGTTCTACAGAGTCGCGGAAGGGTAGAACTTCATCTGTAAAACCAATTGGTAGTACGACTTCTACGTTTTCGTGCGGGCGCGGAATGATCACCCAGGATTCAAGCGTGCCTCCGTATACATTTTCTACTGCCTCAATTCCTGCTGCAACGGCAGTTTTGACCTCTTGAACATCACCCCGTACGTTGACAGTAAAACGAGCGCTACCAACTCGGATATATCCAACTAATGTTACTCGTCCGGCTTTAACCATTGCATCTGCTGCGGCTAGCACAGCAGGAAAACCCTTCGTTTCAATCGATCCAACTGCCTGTGGCACTGCTATCTCTCCAATATAGATGGTGGCAAGAATTTAAAGTATAGAGCTTAAGAAATACATTCTATAAATGCTCATCCTATATTTTGACAGAGCGAAGGCATTTTGTGTCACCTCTCATTTGTCAATAGTTATTTATTCCTAATTTTAACGATAAGTTCTGACAAGCGATCGCACCCTCGCTTTAAAATTAAAACGTTAAAACGTGCGGAACTGCTCCACTTTTTGAGTGTATTGAATCGGCAACACCGTCTCTATGTTTTCTGTCGGGTTGGGAATGATGTAGTGAGCGATGACTTGAGCGCCAAAGACTTCTTCAGCGGCTGCAATTCCCGCTGCTACAGATCTGTTTACCTCTGCTACTTTACCGCGAACCGCGACTAAAAACTCTCCCTTTTCGGCAATGCCATAGTAAACCAGGGTGACTTCGCCCGCTTTTACCATTGCATCTGCTGCGGCTAGGACTGCTGGAAAACCCAAAGTTTCAATGACTCCTACTGCTGCTGGCACGATCGCGACTCCTACATCAATTGCATCAATGCATTTTATTGTAAGTGCCGCGATCGCAAAATTGACGAGTGGCGATCGCTAGCTTTCTAAAGTACCGCACTCTCGCTCCGATCCCTTAACGTATTACAACAGCATATTACAGATAGCAAACAAAAAATGACAAATATCCCACCTCGAAATATCTCCGAGATGGGCGTCACTTTTTCTGCAAAGTTAAATTAATCTCTGAGGCTCTTTTTATGCTCTATCCAAGTAGCTTCGACCTTGAAGATTGAATTTCAAAGTTGCATTTTAGCAACCTAGCTATCTCTAAGGTTTTTCTGCGTGTCTGCATGATGTTGTAGCTGAGTTACAACATTGTATACTTCCTGATCTCTTGGTGCTTGAGACTCAACAATCCCTTCGGTAGGACCTGCGATCGCCTTCCAAGCAGGAAAACCGCCTTTAAGTTCTGCTACATGCTCAAATCCTGCCGCACGGAGACTTTGAGCAGCTTCAGCAGTTTGCTCGTCTGTTTCACCATAAACGTAAATATCGCGGCTCGATGCTAGGGAAGATTTTGCCCGTTCTGCTAAATTTTCCATGGGCATGGGCATAGCTCCCATAATGTGACCATCGTTATATGCGTTTCGAGGGCGCACGTCGAGGATTGTGAAAGCAGGCTCTCCCCATTCCAAGCGCGACTTAAGTTCATGCACGCCCGACTGAGCGTGAATGGGAGGCTCAGGTGGAATCACCCCTTGCATAAGATTATCTTTATCCATTAGGCTTCCTCTCTTTACAAAACTAACCGCAATGTACCAAGGAAAACACAGTGAAACGATCTTTCTTTAGCAGGAACTTTTCTACGTTCATCCTAAAGATAGAATATGAACTCAAACATTTACCAGCAGCCTATCTTCATCTAGAAGTAGAATCTACAGCATAGATAACCGCTAGCACCGCGACCAAATTGAAGCTAATTCGCTATTTAAGGTAATAAAATCACACTTTGTCATCCCTGAGAAACAATCCTAGAAAATATTCATAAATAAGGGACAAGGGGCACTCTTTTCCCCCTCAGCCTTAGCCTCCCCAGCTCCCTCAGCTCTCTTCTTTCCCTTGTCACCCCTCACTCCTCGCTCCTCCGATAGACTAGATCGTATGAAATCTGGGATTTTGCCTTTACCTACTGAGGTCGTACATCTAATCGCTGCTGGAGAGGTCATTGATTCTCTGGCTGCTGTAGTGCGGGAACTTGTAGAAAACTCTTTGGATGCTGGAGCAACGCGGATAGTTATTTACCTTTATCCGCAACAGTGGCGCGTTCGCATTACTGATAATGGCTGCGGCATGGATTTAGATAATTTGCAAGCGTGCGCTACTGCCCATAGCACTAGTAAAATTCGTAGTTGTGAAGATTTGTGGCAAGTTACGAGTTTGGGGTTTCGCGGCGAGGCGTTACATAGTCTGGCTCAACTTGCTGAATTAGAAATTTTGAGTCGTGCTGCTGAGGCTAGCGAGGCATGGCGCGTGAAATACAGCGATCGCGGTGAAGCCGTAGAGACAGAAACAGTGGCGATCGCTCCCGGTACAGTCGTCACCGTCTCCAGTTTATTTGCGACTTGGGCAGAACGCCGTCAGGGAATGCCTTCTCTCAGTCAACAAATGAGAGCGATCCAAAATACAATCCAGCAAATAGCCCTGTGTCATCCGCACGTCGCTTGGCAAGTCTGGCAAGACGATCGCGAATGGTTTACCCTCTCCCCAGGGGCTACTACCCAGCATCTAATCCCACAAATTCTGCGCCAAGTAAGTTTGAGCGACTTGCAATATCTTAAAGTCGAAGTGCCAACGCCTTTGGGTGAGTCGGGAGTCGGGAGTCGGGAGTCAGAATTCCGAATTCCGAATTCTCATCTCTCATCTCTCCAACTAGTCCTCGGTTTGCCCGATCGCTGTCATCGTCACCGCCCAGATTGGGTGAGGATAGCGGTAAATGGTAGGATGGTGAAATTTGCCGAGCTGGAACAAACGATCTTTTCAGCGATGGCACGGACGCTACCCCGCGATCGCTATCCGGTTTGTTTTCTCCATTTGCGAGTTGCGCCTTGGCAGATTGATTGGAACCGCCAACCAGCGAAAACAGAAATTTACCTACACCACCTGAGTCATTGGCAAGAACACGCAGCAGTTGCTATAGAACAAATCCTACGGCTCAATAGCAACAGCGTGTCTGACTCGGCTCATAATACCCGAGTAACTCAACTTATTAAAGTTGCGGAAGCAAAAGGCGTATATAGTACGAGTCGGGCGATCGCGGAAAACGGAAGTCGGGAGTCGGGAGTCGAGAGTCGGGAAAAGAGAGCTGAGGAAGACAAGGAAACTGAGGGAAGATCGACCCAACACCCAACACCCCACACCCTACACCCTTTTCTGAAAGCGATCGCCCAAGTACACAATATGTATATTTTGGTAGAACATCCTGGTGGCATGTGGTTGGTAGAACAGCACATAGCTCACGAACGAGTTTTGTACGAGCAACTATGCGATCGCTGGCAACTCGTCCCCCTAGAACCACCAGTCATTCTAAATCATCTCTCGCTGGCTCAAATTGCTCAATTGCAACGTTTGAATTTAGAAGTCGAACCGTTTGGCGATCGCTTGTGGGCAGTCCGCAGTGCCCCAGCAATGCTAGCACAGCGCGACGACTGCGCCGATGCCCTGCTAGAACTAAGTTTAGGTGGAGACTTACAAGCGGCTCAGGTAGCGACTGCTTGTCGTTGTGCCATCCGCAACGGCACGCCTTTGAGTATAGAAGAAATGCAAACGCTACTCAACCAGTGGCAGCGTAGCCGCAACCCCCGCACCTGTCCCCACGGTCGCCCGATTTATTTATCTTTGGAAGAATCGGCTTTATCGCGTTTTTTCCGCCGTCATTGGGTAATCGGCAAAAGCCACGGAATTTAAGAGGGGCTGTGGGAAATTTATACTTCACGCTTGCTGCTGTCGTTTTAATTCTTGAATCAGAGTTTGATATCGCTTGCTTGCTTCTTTGGCTTGAAGCATTAAGATTCTGCCTTGTTCGCGATCGCTTTTGCCAACCTCTACTGCTTGTCGGCTCAACTGGATTGCCTGTTTACCAAGCTCTTTGATTCGAGTTTTCAACTGTTCGGCTGTTTTCATTCTTCCTCCAGCTCTGAAATCAGAATGTCTAAATTTTCCGCCTCTTCATAAAGTTTATCGGCTCTACTGGCAAGTAAACTAGCATCATCAAAGTCATTTTTTCTAACGCTGCTTCTGCTGCTTTGTATAACTCGGCTGCTATCTATTGCAGCTGCGTATATGCTTGCAACAAAGCGAAAATTGTGTTTTGCTTCATTCTTAAACACGGTTGAATGGAGAGGAATATTTAACCATACCGCTAATTCCAGTTAATGCCCCAGCTACGAGTTCCAGTACCATAAATGTCTCATCTGGAACTGAAAAAGGCGATCGCATCCCTTTACCGATCGCGGGAACAAAACCAAAGCGACTGTAGAAGTTTGGATGACCCAGAACAATAACAATTTTGTATCCTAAAATTTGACATTGTTTCAATCCTGCTCTTACAAGCTGAGAACCGATACCTCGATTTTGAAATTCTGGTAGGACAGCCAATGGTGCTAAAGCCAATGCTGTCATATCACCTCGAAAACTAGCGATCGCGATTTCGCTAAATAAAATATGCCCGACGAGGCGATCGCTTTCAACTGCTACCAAAGATAGGGCAGAGTTAAAATTAGGTATGTAGCGAATATTTTCGACCAATTTTGCTTCATCTTCTTGTCCAAATGCAAGTCGATTTACCTCAAAAATATCAGCATATTCTGTAAAATTTTCAGGACGGATTACGACCATAAGTTCTATTGAAACAAAAAATAATATAAATCAATTATCCCCAATCCTGAGAACCTTGTTATCTTTCTATCTACCATTCTCGTAACAAATTGCAAAAATACGAGTTACCCTTTGCCTCTTCGCGTGACAAAATTCTTCCAAACTACAAATTACAAACGGTTCTTTTTGTTCTTAAACTAGAAACAAAACCTTTACCTGTACGATTGTGAGATTCGCCTATGTCTGAAGTCATCCCCAACCCGATCGCTAATACAGCCGAACTCCTAAGCCAATATGCGGCTGGAAGACGTGACTTTACAAGCATTGAACTGAGTGCAGTTGACCTAAGAAGCGCCAATTTAAAAGGTGCGGACTTGAGTTATGCGGAACTAAGCGGAGCTGACTTGAGCGGTGCAAACTTGCGGGGAGTAGACCTAAGCTATGCTAACCTCAACGAAGTAGATCTTAGCGGAGCCAATTTGCGCGGAGCAATCCTCATTGGCACAGATTTACGCCACACCAAGCTAGAAACAGCAGACTTACGCGAAGCAGATTACGACCCCGATACCACTCACTTTCCCCCGGGATTCGACCCAATTCAAGCAGGAATGCGATCGGATCGCCCTAACTAGTACGAGTCGGTAATAAAAGCATTTTAGGATAAAAGGAGATAATCGTGAATCTACAAGGTAAAAAGAGAATTGAAGCAGTTTTAGCGATCGCGGGTTATGCTGCCAGTGGTGGAGCCGTGTCAGCTTTACCTTCTCCTGGTGTAGAAGTGCCAAAACAATTTGCTTTAACTGCTGCTGATATTGGCATGTACACCTTAATTTGGAAAATTTATTTTGAAGAAGAGCTGTCGCACAAAAATCTCTTGGAAATCTTGGCAGAATTGGGCATGGTTACTATTGGTGCTATAGGAACAGCCTACATTGTTGGTAAAGTGAGTACGGCAATCTTAAGCGAAATTAACGATTGGTTGGGACCCGTGGGCTGGGGCGTCAAAGCAGCGATCGCAGGTTCGCTATCGAGTTTATTTGGTCTAGCTTGGATGCTCTATTGCGATCGACTTTACTCGCAAAAAGAGGTAGCTTTTTAATATTTCATAATTGGGATTTCATAACGATGATTTCATAACTACGAACTTCTAACTGCTTTAGCAGTCACCTTTTTTCGCAGCTTAGGACTTTTATCTCGCTCTCGCAGCCATTGTAGAGAAATAATATTTAACAACAATCCATTGACGAATAACAAGAAAACTAACACGATTTGATGCCAAGCAATCGGCTGTATTGATAGATCGAAGACAAAATGAATCAAATTTACGACAGTGAACAAAACTGTCAGGCAAAAATGTATGAGTCTGTATCGCCTCGAACTATTAAATGCAGTCGCCACAATTGCGATCGCAGGCAAGACAAACAAGCCTAACATCAGCCATGACTCGAATGCAGGCATTCTTCCCTGAGTATTAGGCATAACTACATTTTCACCATAAAGCAGCGGCATTAAAGCCAACTGCGTATGAAAAACAGTTCCGAGTAGAAATATTATCCAAAGAGCAATTATTTTCCCTTGCTTACTGATGCTCATATGTAGGGGTGAAGGGTGAAGGATAAGTAGAGACGCGATATACCGCGTCTCTACAGCGATAACCGATCGCCAATCGCTGGTTACTGCTTCCATTCTCCTTGCTAAAAGCTACCAACCTACAAAATATTGACTATCTTTTAATCAATAGTTCAGAAGCATTGGCTCGATTCCAGACCGATTGACCTGTAATTAATTCAACCACATCCATCCCATTGCCGATCACGCCTGGGACACTGGGATATCCAGCACTAGCACCGACGAAGAATAGGTTGGGCAATTCAGTTGTATATCCTAAACGATTCAAGCCGACTTGTTTAGGTATTAACTTCGCACCGTAAATGTTTCCCTGCGGTTGTCCGAGATAGTATTCGCTAGTAGTAGGAGTACCAGAAACTTTCATGCGAGTATAAGCATTCACATCAGGAATCAAATCTCGCACGCTTGTCATCATGTCTTGATAAAATTGCCGTTTTTGCGCCTTGTAAGCTTTGAGATCTGTAGAGTGCAACTGTTTGAAAGGTTCGTAGGGACACACAGTAGCAATTTCTAACACGTGATGTCCTGGAGGAGCCATACCACCTGCTGAAGATTTCATTGTGGGACAAGAGAGAAAAATCCAAGGGTGGTGTAAGTCACCCAGCAATTGCTGGCGATAGGCTTGATTTAGATCGCCATTGGGATAATACCAAATATTCCAATTGCCAATCCCATATTTTTCTGGCTCGAAACGGCTATCTAAGCCTAAATAGATATTAAAAGCACTGGCAGAATATTCGTAACCAGTCAGGCGATAGCGCTCCCGTTTGCTTATTTCCTCGACGGTTTCGTGCATTAACTGTAAAGTTAATTTGGGGTCTAGGTCACTGATATAAGCGCGAGTAGCCTGATAAGTTCTACCTCCAGCAATGACTTTTTGAACTTGACGGTCTTCAACTTCGATATATTCCACTGGAGTTGAAAATTGCACGATGCTACCACCAGAGGTAATGGCTTCAACAATTTCATCAACCAAGTGTTTGAAGTGATGCTGAGGATAGTACGCTCCTTCTGAGTAATCCCATACTAAGGAAGTATGAGTAAAAAGGGCGATTTCCTCGGGTGGTAAAGCATAGTCTCCGCTTTGTCCTGCCAATATTGTTTGTAGTGGAGGTGATAAACCGACGCGATTGTAGAGATCTTGTAGCGTCCAATTTCGCCTCACAAACAAATTCCAATATTTGGGTAACTTCAACCAGTCTGACAAGTGGCGATTGTACCAACGGACTTCTTGAACTAAGCTGCGGATTTCTTGATGTAGTTGCTTAATCTCATCACAATAGCGATTAATTGGTGTGGCTTGCTCTGGATAAGTTGAGAGTAAGCGCTGACGCAGGTTTTCCCAGCCTAAGGGAATTCTAAAATCAATTTCTGGGGCAATAACGCGATCGATGCAATCAGGATTGAGGGAAACAAAGGGGACATCCCGCTCGATGTAATTGAGAAACTGCCCGATCGCCTGACCCGATCCACACTGGGAAATATAATGTACGTCAGCACAAAATCTATATTCCCCGTAATCAAACGTATGACAGCATCCTCCAGCTAAGTAATGCTGTTCTAAAACCACAACTCGATATCCTTGCCGAGTCAAACAAGCGGCAGCTGATAGTCCCCCTAGTCCAGCTCCCAAAATGACAAAATCGAAGCTTTCCATATTGGACTCTCCCAGAAATATGTCTACATTTACACTAAGTAGAAAAGTTGAGAAACTTGTGAGTATATTTCAACTTAATGAAGTTAATTGAATAAATATGTATAACAAAGAAGTCAGAAGTAGAAAGTCGCAATTTGCTTCTTACTCTC
>ERZ1066118.617-NODE-617-length-30672-cov-20.727178_pt1 | contig 30672 bp, 27 predicted proteins | sample MGYA00382765_ERZ1066118 | MGnify/ENA primary metagenome ERZ1066118 (study PRJEB33369, sample SAMEA5778348) | biofilm metagenome | biome: Industrial cooling water; feature: Water cooling tower basin; material: Biofilm | place: United Arab Emirates | collected...
TGGCGCAGGGCGTCACCGTCTTCATGGTGAGCTGGAAATCGGCCGATGCCAGCATGAAGGACGTGATCTGGGACGATTATGTTCGCGCCCAGATCGCTGTCATCGACCATGTGCGGGAGCGCCTGGGCGTCGCGGCCGTCCACGCTATCGGCTATTGCGTCGCCGGTACGACGCTCGCCGCCACACTGGCGCTGCTGGCGCGGCGGGGCGAAGCGGAGAAGGTCAAGAGCGCCACTTTTTTCACTGCACAGGTCGACTTTGAAGCAGCCGGCGATCTGCTGCATTTCGTCGACGATCAGCAGCTCGCCACGATCGAAGCGATCAGTCCCGAGGGTTATCTCGACGGGCGCTACATGGCCGCGACCTTCAACCTGCTGCGCGGCACCGACCTTATCTGGAATTATGTCGTCAACAACTACATGCTTGGCGAGGACTACCCGGCCTTTGACCTGCTTTACTGGAATGGCGACACCACCAATCTTCCGAGCAAATGGCATCTTGCCTATCTGCGCGACCTCTATCGCGACAATCGGTTGGTGCAGAAGGACTCGCTCAGCGTCGACAACACGCCGATCGACCTGACCCTGGTCGAAACCCCGACCTACGTTCAGGCGGGGCGCGAGGATCACATTGCCCCGGCGCCGAGCGTCTGGCGACTGACCGAGCACTTTCGCGGCCCGCTCCGCTTCGTCCTTGCGGGATCGGGGCACATCGCCGGTGTCGTCAATCCGCCGGAGGCGCAGAAATACCAATATTGGACCAACACTGGCCCCGTGCGTAGCTTCGACGAATTCGTCGCGGGGGCCACGGAGCATAAGGGGAGCTGGTGGCCCGACTGGATAGCATGGCTCAATGCGCAGGACGCGCAAACCGTTGCCGCAACTGGCAAGCGGGCGCCTGGCGGCAAGGGAGACAAGATCATCGAAGACGCCCCCGGTCGTTACGTTAAGGCCGCCTGATCAGCAGCTTACAACGATATTGTGCACTGCACAAAAATCCTTGATCTCTTGTTGCGATGCACTATATTGTGCAGTGCAACACGATTGAGGTGCCCATGCCCGATAGCAAGAGTAAGATCGACGCTGCTGCGGAGAAGGCCTTCGCGCAGGCCGCTGAGAAGAAGGCTGCGGACAGCAGTGGCCGCGCGCTTGCTGACGACAAGCCGGAGGTGTCGGTCAAGGCAGTAGCCGAGGCGGTTGCTGCGCCGACCAAGCTTGCAGGCAAGAAGAAGACCGCTTCGAAGAAAGCGGCTTCCCCAGAGCCGGCATCGCCCCGCGCGCCCGGTCAAGCTCCCAAGGCGGCGGCCGAACCGGCGACAAAGCTGCCAGTGCCCATCTCCCCGGTCGAGACCATCAAGCCAACCACTACTATCAAGCAATTGAAGGACAAGATTATGGAAACTACGAACACCAAGACCGCCGATTTCACTGCCAAGATGCAGGATACCGCTGCCGAGATGCAGAACCGCGCCAAGGCTGCCTATGACAAGGGCGCCGAGCTGACCGCCGACATGACCGCCTTCCACAAGGGCAACTTCGAAGCCCTCGTCGAATCGGGCAAGGTCCTCGCGGCCACCATGCAGGATCTGGGCCGCACCGCTGTCGAAGATGCGAAGGCTGCTGCCGAGACCGTGACCGCCGATGTCAAAGCGATGGCCGCCGTGAGGTCGCCGACCGAGCTGTTTCAGCTTCAGGGCGAAATCGCACGCCGCAACCTCGACACGCTGGTTGCCCGCACTTCGAAGAATGCGGAAATCATGATGAAGCTCGCCAATGACATGTTTGCGCCGATTTCGACCCGCGCCAGCGTGGCGATGGAGCGCCTGAACAAGGCCGCCTGAGTTGCTTCATTAATCCGCTCCGGGCGATCTCCTCTCCCCCTTGTTAGCCCGGGGCATCCAAGCGGGCCGGACTGCGCAAGCGCGGTCCGGCCCGTTTCCTTTGGCAGACGCCCGCTTCGCTAGCCCTCGCGCCTTGCGCCGGGCGGGCGCCATACGATATTGAACCCCGGATGGTCCTTTCAATCTATTACGACGCGCGCCGGGTTCTTGCCGCCGCTGGCGAACCGCTGGACACTGATGGCGATGCCCAAATCGGCGTCGCCACCAAGACCCGCGCCAAGCCCAAGAAGCCAAGCCAGTACAAGGTGCTGCTCTTGAACGACGACTACACCCCGATGGAATTCGTGGTGATCGTCCTTAAGCGTTTCTTCCGCATGGATATGGAGGAAGCAACGCGCGTGATGCTTCACGTTCACCAGCGCGGGGTCGGCGTTTGCGGCATTTTCCCCTATGAGGTGGCCGAGACGAAGGTGAACCTGGTGATGGACTTCGCCCGCGCCAATCAGCACCCTCTGCAATGTACGCTGGAGAAGGCATGAGCCGCCCTTATTCAGCTGGAACTGTCTCCATCACCGTAGGGTAATCGATGTAACCGGCCGGTCCCGGCAGGTACCAGCTTTGCGGCGCATTGACGTTTGGCGCCCATTCGGCGCCTGTGCGGATGCGTTCGGCTAGGTCTGGATTGGAAATATAGGGTCGACCGAAGCTGACGGCGTCGCAGCGCGCATCGGCCACCGCGCGTTCCGCCTCGGCGGCGGTGTAATCGGAATTGAGAATAAGCGCGCCGGAGTAGATGCTGCGGATCAGCGGGCTTTGCTTCGGCACTTCGGTCTTGCCGAACGTGCCATCGGGGCCGGGCTCGCGCAGTTCCAAGAATGCGAGGCCGAGCTCTTCGACCACCCCGGCCGCTGCGCCGAAGATCGCCGCGGGATCGCTGTCGTCGCAGCCTTGGGTCTCCCCGTTTGGGCTGAGGCGCAGGCCGGTGCGGTCCGCACCCCAGATGCCGATCAACGCCTCGAGCACCTCGCGCAAGAAGCGCGTGCGGTTCTCGACACTCCCGCCATAGCGGTCGGTCCGGAGATTGGTGCTCTCGCGCAAGAACTGATCGACCAGATAGCCATTGGCGCCGTGGAGCTGCACTCCGTCGAAGCCGGCCTTCTTCGCGTTCTCAGCGGCCCGGGCGTAGTCGTCGACCACGCGAGCAATCTCGTCGGTTTCAAGCGCGCGGGCGGGCTCGTAATCCTTGCGCCCTTCGAAGGTGTGGGCGTGGCCGGGCGCCGTGGTCGCGCTGGCCGAGACGGGCGCCGCGCCGCCGAGAAAATCGGGGTGGACCAGCCGGCCCATGTGCCAGAGCTGAAGCACGATGGCGCCGCCCTCCTCATGGACCGCGCGGGTGATCGGCTTCCAGCCTTCGACCTGTTCCTCGCTCCAGATACCGGGCGCAGCCGGCCAGCCGAGGCCCTCGACGCTGATCCCCGTCGCCTCGGTAATGATAAGCCCGGCCCCTGCACGCTGGCGGTAATAGGTTTCCATCATCGCGTTCGGTACCGAGCCCGGCTGGGTGGAGCGCCCGCGAGTAAGCGGGGCCATGAAGATGCGATTTTTGGCCTCGATCGCGCCCATGCGCAGCGGCTGGAAGAGGGTTTCGTGCATGAGCGGCGGTCCTTGGGGCTGGTTTCGAATGGCAACTTAGCTAGGGGCGGCGCATGGCAACGGCAACCGACGGGCAGGCGGAGAAAATCTATCCGGGGGGTGCGTGGCCCTTTGCGGCGTTGCTGTTGGGCAATGCCGCGCTCGCTCTGGGCCCATGGCTCGTGCGGCTGACCGATACCGGGCCGGTCGCCGCTGGCTTCTGGCGCATGGTCCTGCCTCTGCCGCTATTCGCCTGGCTGGCCTGGCGCGAGATCGGCCGGGGGGAGGGCGCGGCCCCTAGCCGCCGCATCATCTGGATGCTGCTCGCTGCCGGAGCCTTCTTCGCATTCGACCTGGCGAGCTGGCACCTCGGCATCGAGCTGACCAAGCTCGGCAATGCCACGCTGTTCGGCAATTCGGGCAGCCTGTTGCTGATGGCCTGGGGCCTCTTCGCCCTGCGCCGAGCCCCCAACCGGCCCGAGATGCTGGCGCTTGCCGCCGCGCTCACCGGCGCCGCGATCCTGCTTGGCCGCAGCCTGGAAGTGAGCACCAGCACGCTGATAGGCGACCTGCTTTGCGTGCTCGCTGGCGTGTTCTACGTCCTCTACCTCATTCCCGCCCAGAGCGCTCGCGCAACCATGGGGCAATGGAGCGTCCTCGCCCTGATCTGCGCCAGCGCCGCGCCTACGCTGCTGGTCATCGCTCTTGTTCTTGGCGAGCCGATCTGGCCGGGCGGAGCGGGCTGGACCCCCGTGCTCGGCCTTGCGCTGTCGAGCCAGATCGTGGGCCAAGGGCTCCTCGTCTACGCGCTCAAGAGCTTCAGCCCGCTCATCGTCGGCATGGCCCTGCTGACCCAGCCCGCCATCGCCGCCCTGACCGGCTGGCTCGCATTCGACGAAGTGCTCGGCTGGCCCGACATCTTCGGCATGGCGTTGGTGGCGGCTGCTTTGGTCATTGCCCGCGGACGGGCCGCTCCATCGCCTGGCAGAAGCTGACGTACCGCGCTTCGAGCTCGACCAGATCCGGCCCCTCGAGCTTGGTGCGAATCTGCTCGATCAGCAGATCGCCCTGCTGGCCCAAGACCTTGCGGCGTGCGCCGTCATCGACGGCCTCGGCGGCATGGCGCAGCGTGTCGAACATGACCAGTGCGGCGGTGTGGCTGGTCGCGACGGCACTCCGCATCGCGCCAAACCCCCGCATCACATAGTGCGAAAAGTCGTCGGGCAAGGGGACGACGCGTTGAGGGTCTCCCCGTTTGGTCTCGCCCCATGCTTTCATCTTGAGCAGATCGCGCCTCCCAAGGTCGGCAGTCGCGGCGCCCAACCAGTGCAGCGCCGTGATTGCGGTGAAGGGATCGTTGATGCCCGGTGACAGCGCGCGCAAGCCGATCTCGACCAGTTCGTCGATCAGAAACTGCGGGTCCTGCTCGGGAGTGCGCGAGGCGCCCAGCGTGTAGCAACCGGAAAGATCGGGCAGGGCACCCGTCATTCCCGCGATCGTGGCGAAGACCATTCCGGGGTGCAGAAAATCGCCTGTGCGTACTTGCAGGGTGAGGGTGCAATCGTGCTTCCGGGCAAGGGCGCACAAGCCCTCGAAATCGATGATCTGCACATATCCCGTGCCGGCGACCGGAACAGCTCGCCCGTCGTCGGGCCCGCGTGCGGGCTCTTCTCCCGTGTGCTCATCCGGATAAACCTCTTCGATCCCCCGCAACAGGCGACGGCCGATGCCGTGCAGCACGGTGTTGATCCGGATTGAGCTGGGAATGTGGTTCAGGAAGTAGACCAGCACCGCGACGGAGATCACCATCAGGAGGTAGGCGGTCAGCAGCGAGAGCTGCGGCACAAATCCCGGCAGGGCGGTGTCGGCGGCATTGGCTGCATTCGCGGCAACTTCGTCTTCGGCACGAACCGTCCTCAATACTGTGATCGAATAGACGAAGGTGCCGATGAAGGTGGCTAGCGAGAGCTGGTTGCCCTTGTCCTCCATGAAATTGGTGAGGAGACGTGGGCCATAGGTGCCGCTGGCGTAGGCCACGGCCGCGATGGTGATGGAGAACACGGTGGAGGCGACCGCGATGGTCGAGGCGGCAATGACCTGCAGCATGTTGCTGGCCGATTGCGGGCGTGCGGGCACGATGGCCTCGACCGAATTCAGGAACTCGGCAAAACCATTGCGATCCAGCCATACCAGCAAGAACGCGAGTGCACCGCCGGTTATCGAAAACAGCGCCGGGTAGAACCAGTAATTGGCGTTGAGGCGCGACAGCAGCCAGCGGACGTGAGTTGTCACCGCCTCTAGGCTCGAGCCCCGAGATCGCCCTTGCCGATGGTGCCGCTGGCCATTTCCAGCATGCGGTCGAGGCTGCGCCGGGCGGCGAGGCGGAGGCCCTCTTCGATCTCGATGCGCGGCTCGAGGTCGCGGAGTGCCACGTAAAGCTTCTCCAGCGTGTTGAGCGCCATATAGGGGCAGATGTTGCAGTTGCAGTTGCCGTCGCCGCCGGGGGCGCCGATGAAGCGCTTCTCAGGGATGGCGAGCTCCATCTGGTGCATGATGTGCGGCTCGGTGGCCACGATCAGCGTGTCGCCCTCGAACGTCTTGGCGAATTGCAGGATCCCGCTGGTCGAGCCGACGTAATCGGCATGATCGATGATTGCGGGCGGGCATTCCGGGTGCGCGGCCACCGGCGCGCCGGGATGCTGGGCCTTGAGCTTCAACAGCTCGGTCTCGCTAAAGGCTTCGTGGACGATGCACACGCCCGGCCACAGCAGCATCACGCGGTTGAACTTGCGGCTGAGATAGCCGCCAAGGTGGCGGTCGGGCCCGAAGATGATCTTCTGTTCGGGCGGGATCTGGCTGATGATCGTCTCGGCGCTGGAGCTGGTGACGATGATGTCGCTGAGCGCCTTCACCTCGGTCGAGCAGTTGATGTAGGTCAGCGCGATGTGGTCGGGATGCGCCTCGCGGAAAGCCTTGAACTTTTCAGGCGGGCAGGAATCCTCGAGGCTGCAACCGGCATCCATGTCGGGCAGCACTACGATCTTGTCGGGCGAGAGGATCTTCGCGGTGTCGGCCATGAACTTGACGCCGCAGAAGGCGATGACATCGGCATCGGTTTCCGCCGCCTTGCGGCTGAGCTCCAGGCTGTCGCCGACGAAGTCGGCGATGTCCTGGATTTGCGGCTTCTGGTAATAATGCGCCAGGATCACGGCGTTGCGCTCGCGGCGCAGCCGGTCGATCTCGTCCAGCAAATCCGTGCCCACCGGCAGCCGCGATTCGGCGCTCACTTGGCATCTCCGTTCATGAAAGTGGCGTGGTTCCTGTGAGACATGGACCGGGTGTTACACGGTTCAAGGGAAAAATTGTTCACCTTGCGCACAAAGCCGTCGCCTTGTGGATGTTGGCCGCAACCTTGCGAGCTCGAAGCGCCACCATTCGCGGCCAAAGCGCCACCTTGTTCGCCGGAAGCGTTACCTACCCTTCGTGGTGGAACGGCAAAGACGGCATAGCTACGGGCAGACGCCTGAACCGACGTGGCGGAGTTGTGCGGTGACATTACCGCCGCATGGCACGCCGCGCCGCTTGTAGGAAAGTATTTTGCGATACCGAGCTTACATCTTGAAACCGGGCGGCAGAAACGCTGCCATCGGCCGCTCCGCGCCCGGTGTTCCGGCGATCACTGCCTCGGTTAGTGAATAGCCTATGGGCGAGAAGGCAAGCAGCATCGAGCCCAGGAAGGTCGCGGCGTAGAGACCTGTGCCCCACCAATAGGCGGGATGGACCCGGCCACGCCGGCGCATGTCGGCGGCGATCGCGATAGCGGGAAAGATTAGCGTCGAGAGGAAGCCGATCGTCCAGGCCCATTCCATGAACAGCGGCATCGGCAGCAGGCGGCCAAGGCCCGGCCCAGTTAAAATCGCCATGGCGCAAAGCATCAGCCGGCGATGCCATCCATTGTGCCGCTGGCGCCGCAGCGCCCACATCGCGAGCCCGCCGAAGCACAACAGAAGCGCGACGTTGCTGATAAGAAATTCGTTGACGGCGAAGAAGAAGGGCCCGCCCGTCCGCCGTGCCACCGTGACCATGATGACTATGCCCATGGCCACCATGAGCGGGATCCAGAGATAGGCAATCTTGCCAAGCCGGATGTGCAATTCGCGACGCCCGCTGGCGATGGTCGCGGCTTGCGCGAGGTAGAGCGCGATCCACCCCATGAACACCACAGCATGCACATGATAGGCGGCGGGCACCGCGAAGCTCGATCGTCCCATTGCCAGATTGACCACGAAGCCGGCGACAGTAATCGCCGACATCGCCAGAGCCATAATCAGGAAAAAGCGCCGTTCGGCTTGTTCGACATTATGCGGGCGCGCTCCCGCGTGCACAGTGGCCATCGTGATCCCCTCCATCCGATGCGACCCTATGCCGGGCCTTTCGCCCGTGCTGGCAAGCCCTTAGCATAGCAACGGCCGGCGAGCCAGCGCCTGGTCGATGCGAGAGCGACCCCGGTCGGCTGGTCAGCGGGCTATGGCTTCGCCATCGAAACGCACGGTGACCTTGGCATCCCTATAGCCGGCAACCTGAAGAGGAATGGCGAGGTTTTGACGCACGGCTTCCCGCGCCGCATTGCGCGCCAAGTCGAGCACCTGCGGGTTCTTGGCGAACTCCGCTGCCTTGCGCTCGGCCTGGAGGGAATTGTTTCGCGCCAGCGCTTGTGCCGCGCCTCCGGTGACGAAATTGCCCTCCGTGAAGACCCGGGCCTGCGCCTCGTCGAGGTTCGGCCGCGAAATGCGCAGCGTCGGCAAAGTCACGGCCAGCGTGCTGGTGTCATCATTCCATTGGAATCGGTCGCGATCCATCCTGCTCAGGTCGAGCCGGTATTCGACCATGGCCGGGATGATGGCGGCCTGCCGGCTCTTGAGCAGATCGATGCCGAGCACGCCTTGCGAATTGGTGCTTTCGGCCACGACCTCGAAGCGGCTGGAAAAGACGGTCAGCGAATTCTGCTTCTCGAAGGCGAGCATCGCGCTTGCCACCGGATCGCCCTCGGTGCGCTCGAAAAACGCCTTCCAACCCAGCCAGGCGACAAGGGCGAGCAGCCCGATGACGATCAGCCACGGCACCGCCTGGATGCGGGCCAATGATTTTTCGCGGTGCACAGCCGGTCCGGCATCGGTGCGGGGGTGGTCTTTCAGTTCCTGCGCCATATGTCTGCCGAACGGGCGACCAGCCCGCGGCGTTCCAGGTCGATGCAATGTGCCAGAACGGAGAGGCCGGCGGCTTTCGCCAGGCGCGGGTCGAGGCCCTTGTACATCTGCGGAACAAGGGCTTCCACGCTCTGCGCCGCTTCGCCCAACAAGCGCAGAATCTGGTTCTCGCGCTGCTTGCGATGGCCGATCATTCCGCGCACGAGCTGGCGCGGCTTTTCCACTGCTGGCCCGTGCGCGGGATAATAAACGCGATCCTCGCGCCCATGCAGCAATTCCAGACTGCGCATATAGGCGCCCATGTCGCCGTCGGGCGGCACCACCACGCTGGTTGACCAGCCCATCACGTGATCGCCGGTGAACAGCGCGCCGCTTTCTTCCAGCGCATAGCACAAGTGATTGGAGACATGACCGGGCGTGGCGACGGCACGCAGGGTCCAGCCGGGACCGGTCATCGCTTCGCCATCGGCGAGCACGCGGTCGGCCTCATAATCCGGATCGAAGCCCTCGTCGGCGCGCGGGCCGGAGGTATCGAAGGTCAGCGGGGCGCAGCCGACGATCGGCGCGCCGGTGCGCCTGGCCAGCGACCGCGCGCCAGGCGAATGGTCGCGATGCGTGTGAGTGCACATGATCGCGCAGACATGCTCACCGCCGAGCGCTGCCTCCAGGGCATCGAGATGCGCGGCATCGTCCGGGCCCGGATCGATCACCGCGCAGCCATCGCCCATGCCGACGATATAGGTTTGCGTGCCCGTGTAGGTGAACGGCGAGGGGTTCGGCGCAAGCACGCGCCGCACCAGCGGCTCCAGCTGCTCGCACGTGCCCGTTGGCCAGGGCTTTGGGGGCGGGGACGCCATGCGCGCGATATGGCGGCGGGGGCCGGCGAAGTCGAGCCATCCTCCCCGGAACGGGGAGGGGAACCATGCGAAGCATGGTGGAGGGGCACCTTCGGAAAAGTCAGCCTATGCGGCCCGTGCCCCTCCACCAGCCTGCGGCTGGTCCCCCTCCCCTTGCAGGGGAGGATGGCTCTCGCTCGACTTCGCGCCGCGCGCTCGGCACAAGCCGCATCATGGGAGACAATATCCTCGTCATCGACGCGGGCACTACATCGACCCGCGCGATGGTTTTCGATCCGCATGGCGGCCTGCTTCGCGTGGCACAGGCCGAACTTACGCAGCATTATCCGCGGCCCGGCTGGGTTGAGCATGATGCGGCCGAGATCTGGACGCGCACGCTACGCTGCCTGCGCGAAGTGGCGGGCGAGGGTGCGCCGGGCATCGCCGCTATTGGAATTACCAACCAGCGCGAGACGGTGGTGGCCTGGGACCGTGCCAGCGGCGAACCGCTCGCCCGCGCGATCGTATGGCAGGACCGCCGTACCGCCGAAACCTGCGCCGCGCTCAAGGATGCGGGGCATGAGAGTGCGGTCCAGGCCGCCACGGGGCTACTGCTCGATCCCTATTTCTCCGCAACCAAAATGCGCTGGCTACTCGACAATGACGGCCAGGTGCGCGCCGCGCATGAGGGCGGACGGCTGGCCTTGGGTACTATCGAGAGCTGGCTGACCTTCAAGCTGACGGGCGGGGCGCACATCACCGATGCCAGCAACGCGAGCCGCACTTTGTTGCTGCCGCTCGCCAGCGCGCAGTTCGACGCCGGGCTGTGCGATCTGTTCGGCGTGCCGCGCGGCGCACTGCCCGAGGTCGTCGACACGCATGGCACCCTCGCCGAGGCTGACCCGCGCTGGCTGGGCCGTTCTATCCCCATTTGCGGCCTGATCGGCGACCAGCAGGCCGCAACCGTGGGGCAGGGCTGTCTCAAGCCGGGCGAGACCAAGGCAACCTATGGCACCGGCGCCTTCGTGCTCACCAACGCTGGAGCAGGGGTGCCGCGTTCGGAGCATCGCTTGCTGGGGACGGTGCTGACGCAGGCCGGTGGCGAGCGGCGCTATGCGCTGGAAGGGTCGGTGTTCGTAGCCGGCAGCTTGGTGAAATGGCTGCGCGACAGCCTGGGGGTCATCTCCAGCGCTGCGGAGACCGAGGCGCTGGCGCGATCCATACCCGACAGCGGCGGCGTGACGATCGTGCCCGCACTCGCAGGGCTCGGCGCGCCGCACTGGCGGCCGGAGGCGCGCGGGATCGTCACCGGACTAAGCTTTGCCAGCGGGCGAGCGCAGATTGCCCGCGCCGCGCTCGAGGCGATGGCGCATCAGACGAGCGATCTCGCCCGAGCCTTCGCCGCCGACGGCGCGGCGTGGCGCAATCTCCGGATCGATGGCGGCATGAGTGCCAACGACTGGATGGCGCAGGATCTGGCAGACCTGCTCGGCTTGCCGGTCGAGAGGCCCGACTTCGTAGAGACTACGGCGCTTGGCGCGGCACTATGCGCGGCTGTCGGGGCGGGGCTTTATCCCTCGCTCGAGCTTGCGGCGGAAACGATGCGTGGGCTTACTCGCGACTTTGCCCCAGCGATGGAAAGGGATGTGCGTGAAGAGCGGCTGGCTCGCTGGCGTCTCGCGCTAGCTGCGAGTTAGCCCTGGCCGAAGGCGTTCGACAGCTTGCCCTGAAGCGCCCGCGCCGGCCCATCTTCCAATTCGCTGCGCAATTGCCCGTCAAGGCGCTGCGCACGCGCATAGAGCCGCTCGCTCTCCCGGATCAGCGCCCGGGTGGTGGGCAGCAATTGCGCCATCTGCACCGCGTCGGAATTGCGATCCTGGGCGAGCGTTCCGCAACGCTTGACCTGCGCCTCCGACAGTTCGCCGGCGAAATAGGCGCGTTGATTGAGCAACCAGGCGAGCAGGTTCATCAGCCGCGTCGTCGTGCGCAGTCCTTCGATCGAGAGTGCCACGCGCGCGGCGTCGCCAGCCTTTTCCTCGGGATCGCGGGTGCGCAGGTCGAAGACCGCTCGCGCCTCGTCGGCGAGAAGCAGAGTCTCCTCGTAGAGTTCCTCCACGACCTGGCGGCGGATGCGATGTGCGCTCATGGCCGTCCCCCTAATATGTCCGCGCCCGGCAATCTAGCATTCGGCCAGCGCCGTCTCAATCATGGACAATGCGATGCGTTCCCGATGGTTACGACCGCCTTACTGACTAAGCGATAATGTCGGGTAGCAGATTGTCTTCGATCACGAAAATTTGATCGCGGATCGCCAGCTTGCGCTTCTTCAGCCGCGCGATCTGGAGCTGGTCGCCGCCGCCGCTCGCTTGCCCCGCCGCGGTCAGGGCCGCGATCGCCGCATCGAGGTCGCGATGCTCGATCCGCAGGTGCTCCAGCCGCTTCCTCAGTTCCTGCTCGTTCACCCGCTCATCCCGCTGCGTCCGGCGAATCCGCTCGTCGCGTTTTTGAAGCGGCGCGCTGCTTATCGAAGCATCGGGGGTTCGCAAAGGGCCTAGCATATGGTTTCTTCAGCAGTCCGCCGCCTGCTCTCCGGAGTGAGTCGGCGGATCAGCGGGAGGGGTCGCCTCTAACCCTAGGAGACATGCTCATGCATACATCCCACGTCGATGCGCTTCAGACCAAACACGCCGGGCTCGATGCCCGCTTGCGGGCGGAACTGGCCCGCCCCGCGCCCGACGCTGCGATGATCCAGGACATCAAGAAGCAAAAGCTCAAGATAAAGGAAGAAATCTCCCGGCTCTGACCGGCCAAACGGGACGGAGGCGGCCTTTTCCGCCGCCTCCACCCTGCTATAGCGGCGCGCCATGACCGCCGCATCCAGCGCCCGACTGATCCTGACGCGCCTGCATGAGGTCATGGCCTCGCGTGCGCCGGCGCAGCGCAAGCTCGATCAGGTTGTCGAAATCGTCGGTGAGAGCCTCGATAGCGAGGTTTGCTCGATCTATCTCCTGCGCGACGGGGCACTCGAACTCTTCGCCACGCGCGGCCTCAACCCAGATGCGGTGCACGTTACCCGGCTAGGTGTCGGCGAGGGCCTGGTGGGCAGCATCGCCGCCAATATCGAAACGCTGAACCTGGCCGAGGCGGCATCCCACCCCGATTTCGTCTATCGGCCGGAAACGGGCGAGGACAAGTTCCACTCCTTTGCCGGCGTGCCGATCATCTATCGCGAGCGGGCGGTCGGGGCCTTGACCGTCCAGCATGCCGATCCGCGCCGCTACGAAGATATCGAGATCGAGGCGCTGCAGACCACCGCCATGGTCCTGTCCGAGCTCATCGCTCACAATTCGTTGGTCGATGACGAGCACGGGCTGGAGAACGACGGCGGCCCGCGCATCCTGCCGGGACTCACGCTCGTCAAGGGGCTGGCAGCGGGCGTGGCGGTGTTCCACCAGCCGCGCATCACCATCGACCAAGTCGTGGCAGAGGACGTCGAGGCCGAACGCCAGCGGGTCTATCGCGCCTTCGACAAGATGCGCGACCAGATCGAGAATTTGGCCAATCAGGCCGAATTCGGGGCGGGGGGCGAGCATGACGAGGTTCTCGAGACCTACAAGATGTTCGCCTATGACGAGGGCTGGGGCCGGCGCATCAACGAAGCGATCGACTCTGGTCTCACCGCCGAGGCCGCGATCGAGCGCGTGCAACAGCGCACCCGGATGCGGATGCGCGAGATCGACGACCCGCTGCTCGCCGATCGCATGCACGATCTCGAGGATCTTTCGAACCGGCTGCTGCGGATCGTTTCCGGCAAGATGGGCACGGCGGCGACGCAGGGCCTCAGGCGCGATACGATCCTGATCGCGCGCAATCTCGGCCCCGCCGAGCTCCTCGAATACGACCGCCGGCGCCTCAAGGGCGTGGTGCTGCAGGAAGGCTCGCTGACCGCGCATGTGGTGATCGTAGCGCGCGCCATGGGCGTGCCTGTGCTGGGCCGCTGCGAGGGCATTCTGCGCCAGGTGGCCGATGGCGACGAGGTGCTGCTCGATGCCGACAAGGGCACGGTTACCCTGCGGCCCAGCCAGTCCATGGTCGAGGTGTTCGACGCGCGCTTCGCCAAAAGCCGCGAACGTCAGGCGGCTTATGCTGGTCTGCGCGATGTCGAGCCCTTCACGCGCTGCGGCACCCGCATCCAGGTCATGATCAATGCCGGCCTGCGTGACGACATCTCGATGCTGGCGATGACTGGAGCGGACGGGGTCGGCCTGTTCCGCACCGAGTTTCAGTTCCTCGTCTCCGCCACCCTACCCGCGCGCGAGCGCCAGACCCGCCTCTATCGCGACGTGCTCGATGCGGCGGGCGACAAGCCGGTAGTGTTCCGCACCGTCGATATCGGCGGAGACAAGGCAGTTCCCTATCTCACCAGCGAGCATGTCGAGCGCGAAGAGAACCCGGCGATGGGCTGGCGCGCACTGCGGCTGGCGCTGGAGCGGGAGGCTTTGCTCAAGGCGCAGGCGCGTTCCTTGCTGGAGGCGGCTGCGGGGCGGAGCCTAAACGTGATGTTCCCGATGGTCAGCGAGCCATGGGAATTCGACGCCGCCAAGCAGGTCTTCGACGAGCAGCTCGTCTACCTCAAAACGCGGCGCAAGCAGTTGCCCGAGGCGATCCGCTACGGCGCTATGCTGGAGGTGCCCGCCCTTGCCGAAGTGCTGGAGCAGCTCACCGGGCGCCTGTCGTTCCTGTCGGTCGGCACCAATGACCTTACCCAGTTCCTCTTTGCCGCCGACCGGGCCAACCCAAAGCTCGCGGCGCGTTACGACTGGCTGAGTCCGGCGATCCTGCGCTTTCTCGACCGGGTGGCCAGGGGGCTGGTGGGCAGCGGCATCGACCTCGGTGTCTGCGGCGAGATGGGCGGACGCCGGCTGGAGGCGCTGGCGCTGATGGGCATTGGTTACCGCCGTCTGTCGATCACTCCCGCCGCAGTGGGACCGATCAAGGAATTGGTGCGCAAGATCGACCTCAAGGAGCTCTCGGCGGCCATGCAGGCCTGGCTGGCCAAGCCGCCGTCCAGCATGCGCGCGGCGCTAACCGAATGGGCTGAGGCGCGCGGAATCGACACGGAATAGGCCATTTTCGTCGCGCGCGGGGTGCAACTGGCCGTCCCGGCGCGGATATTTCCCTGCATAGGTTGACACTTGCGATGTTCGGCCGCTTTCATGAAGCAGACAGGGGCCGGGGCTTACCATCAAGGATCGCATGGAAGAGGAAGTCGGGTCTGAAGCGCAAGCTGCGCCGCGCCAGCATGCCGGGACAATGCTGGCCAAAGCGCGCCAGGCCGCCAAGTTGGATTTGGCGGAAGTCAGCGCGCGTACGCGCATTCCTCAACGCCACCTCGCGGCAATCGAGGATGGCGATTACGGGCGGCTTCCCAGTCGCACCTACGCGGTGGGCTTCAGCCGGACCTATGCAAGGCTGCTCGGGCTCGACGAGCGCGCAATCACCGAACAGGTTCGGCTGGACCTCGCTGACGGAATTCATGACGGACCGGTGCGCCCGGATCGGTTCGAGCCCGGCGATCCGGCCCGCATCCCGTCGCGCCGCTTGGCTTGGTTTTCTGCGCTCGCCGTGGTCTTGCTGGTGGTGGGCGCCTTTACCTTTTATCGCACCTATTTCTCCCCGGGGCTCGGCCCACCGCCGCTGACTTCGCCGACGCCCGTTGAGACGGTCGCCGCCGCATCCGCTGCGCCGCGCCCAGCTGCGCCGACCGCCGCCCCCACCGGGCCGGTGGTCTTCACCAGCTTGGCCGACGGCACCTGGGTGAAGTTCTACGACGGCGCGGGAAAGCGCCTGTTCGAAGGGCAGATGGCGCGCGGCCAGACCTTTACGGTGCCAGCAGACGCTCAGGCGCCACAGGTTTGGACCGGACGGCCCAATGCGCTGGCTATCACCATCGGCGGGCAGACGGTGCCCAAGCTGGCCGAAACCGAAACGGTCGTCCGCGATGTGCCGGTAACGGCCGAAGCGCTGCTGGGGCGTCAGGCTGCCCCGAGCCCCGGCCCCACCCCCACTGCGGCGCAGGCGACCCCCGCGGCGTAGGAAAAGCGGCTTCATCCTCTCGACAGGCTGGCTGCGCTAGGTCACTCGAGAGATCGATTACCGATGGGAGCAGACGCGTGCGATTGAAGGCGAATGGAGTTCGTGGCTGGGCGCTGGCGGCCGCCGCTGCCGGCTTGGCGGTTGTGAGCGTACCGGTTGCGGCGCAGAGCGATGCCGAGGCACGGCTGAAGAAGGTCGAGGCCGAAGTCAGGGCCTTGCAGCGCAAGGTCTTTCCCGGCGGCGACGGCAAATTCTTCGAGCCGGAGATCACCGCGGCAACGCCCGCCACGACCCAGCCGGCGGGCGCTCCCAGCACCACGGCCGTGACGGACATCCTGGCCCGGCTCGACGCGCTCGAAGGCCAGTTGCGGCAATTGACCGCCGGGAACGAGGAAAACGCCAACGCCTTGCGGCTGCTTCAGGACCGGGTCGCCAAGCTCGAAGGTGGCTCCTTGCCCGAGCCGGTTCCGCAGGCCGGAGTTTCCGCTACAATCCCGAGTGGGCCGGTCAGCGGCAACGCCGTCCGCACCCCGGCGGCGGTCACGACCACGACGACGACCGCCACCACGCCCCGCCCTGCCGGCCCCAGCGCCGCACGGCTGGCCGGGGTCCAGGCCATCGAAAGGCCTTCAACGGGTGACGCCGGGGCTGACGCCTATTCCTATGGCTTCCGCCTCTGGGAAGCGAAGTTCTACCCCGAGGCCGTGCAGGCGCTGACGATTTATGTCGAAAAGCACCCGAACCATTCGCAGATCAGCTATGGCCGCAATCTGCTCGGCCGGGCCTATCTCGACGACGGCAAGCCCCGCGAGGCGGCGCCATGGTTCCTGCGTAACTACCAGGCCGATAAAACCGGCGCGCGCGCCGGAGATAGCCTGCTCTATTTGGCGCAGTCGATGATCGCGCTCAAGGATACCAAGCGCGCCTGCATCGCGCTGGCGGAATTCTCCGAAACCTATCCCGCGCTCGCCACCGGGCGACTGAAGAGCCAGTTCGATGCGGCGCGGCGCGAGGGCAAGTGCAATTAAGGGCAAGATGACACTATCCTGACCCGTCGTGACGGAGCCGATTTTGGCCGAGCGCGAGGAGTGAGGAGGAAGCCATGCCTAAGCATAGGGACCGACGAAGGACGCTGCGATCGGCCAAAAGCGGCCCGCCGCTTCGCGGTTGGCGCAGGAACCCCCTCGGACGGCGCCGCGCCGCTTGTCCGGGCAACCAACCCGGCCGGCGCGCCACTCCTTGCCGAGAAGGTTCCTGCGCCAATCACGCTGGATTAGGATAGTGTCATCTTGCCCTCCGACGCCCGATGCGCAGCTGACAACGCGCTTCGCCGCCGACCTCGCCCGGCTCTGGCCGGAGGGGGCGGGCGGCGGTGCGCGGCTCGGACTGGCGGTGTCGGGCGGGCCGGATAGCCTGGCGCTGCTGCTGCTTGCCGCAGCGGCCATGCCGGGGCGGGTCGAAGCGGCGACGGTGGATCATGGGTTGCGGCCGGAGAGCGCGGACGAGGCTGCGATGGTCGCGCGTGTCTGCGCGGAACTTGGCGTGGCGCATGAGACCCTCCGAGTCACGCTTGCGCCCGGCAATCTCCAGGATCGAGCCAGGACCGCTCGCTACGCCGCGCTGGGCGACTGGTGCGCACGCCGCGATCTCGCTGCTCTCGCGACCGGGCACCAGCGCGACGACCAAGCCGAAACACTGCTCATGCGGCTCAACCGAGGCAGCGGGCTTGCCGGGCTTGCGGGGGTCCGGGCGAGGGGAAGCCTTCCGGGCGGCGACCTGCCGCTGTTGCGCCCGCTGCTGGGATGGCCACGCGTCCGGCTGGCCGAAATCGTTTTGGCCGCCAGCCTTGATCCGGCGCTCGATCCATCCAACGAAAGCGATCGCTTCGACCGGGTGCGGGTGCGGCGCGCACTGGCGGATACGGACTGGCTCGATCCCAATGGTCTGGCGCGCAGCGCAGCGCTGCTCGCCGAGGCGGAGGGGTTCGTGGCTGAATGCGTGCGTGAACTGGCCCGGGACTGCGTTCGCCCGCTCGAGGAAGGGTTTGCGTTGCGACCGCCACTATCCGATTTTGCTGCGACCGAGCTTTGTGTTGCGCTCATCGCGCAGCTCTGTGGCGGGGTATCGCGAAGCGACGCCGCCAGCCTGGTCGCGCGGCTCCGGCGAGGCGAAAATGCTTCGCTCGGCGGCGTGCTGGCGCGGGTGGAGGTTGGGGAGTGGGTGTTCGCTAAAGAGCCGCCGCGAGCGCTTCCATCGGCGGAGCGAAGATAGGCTGGCGCTTCGCGTAATCGCCCTTCGACAGGCTCAGGGCGAACGGAGTTGAGCATTCGTGCGATCCCCGTCCGTGGTGAGCTTGTCGAACCAGGACTGGCACTAAGACCGCAACCCCGCTGCTTCGCGCGCCAGGCGCTCGACCCCGGCTTCGTCGACTTCGCCCTTGGGCACGACCCAGCTCCCGCCAACGCAGAGCACCGGATCGAAAGCCAGCCATTCAGCCGCGGTGTCTGGCCCGATCCCGCCGGTGGGGCAAAAGCGGCATTGGCCGAAGGGGGCCGCCAAAGCCTTCAACGCGGGTAGCCCGCCCGCGGCCATGGCAGGGAAGAATTTGAAGTGCGTCAGCCCCAGATCCAGCCCGCGCATAATGTCCCCGGCGGTGGCGATTCCCGGCAGAAAGGGCACGCCCTCGCGGATGGCGGCGTGGCCGAGCGGCTCGGTGAGGCCAGGCGAGACGATGAATTCGCTGCCCGCGTCGAGCGCGGCGTCGAGCTCGGCCTCATTGGTTACGGTTCCGGCGCCAACGATTGCGCCGGGCACCGCCTTCATCGCGCGGATGGCGTCGAGAGCGACCGGCGTGCGCAGCGTCACCTCCAGCACTGGCAAGCCGCCTGCGACGAGAGCGCGCGCCAGCGGCTCGGCCTGGGCAAGCTGGTCGACAACGATCACCGGAATGACCGGCGCGGTGCGCATGATCTCGGAGATTGTATTCATGCGGCAACTCCATGTTCGGCGGCAAAGGCGGCGGCGGCGCCGAAAAGGCCGGGTTGCGGATGGATGATCAGCTTCACCGGGATCGCAGCCATGAGTTCGGCGAAACGGCCCTTGGCCCGGAAGCGCTCCGCAAAGCCCGAATGTGGCAGATGGTCACGGAGGCGGTAGCCGAGCCCGCCCGCAATGACCACGCCGCCGAAGCCCCCTTGCGCCAGTGCGATGTCTCCTGCCACGCTCCCCAGCGAGAGGCAGAAGCGATCGACTGCGGCGGCGGCGAGGCTGTCCCGATCCTCGAGCCCGCGGGTCCAGAGCGTGACGTCGTCTTCCTCGGTCACTGCCTTGCCTTCCATCGCCGCGAGCACGCGGCGGATGGGGCCGATGGCCGGGCCGGAGACCACGCGCTCGATGGAGACGCGGGTGTGGCTCCTGCGGAAATGCGCGAGGATGGCGTCCTCGATGCTGTCGAGCGGCGCGAAATCGATATGGCCGCCCTCTGTGGCGGTGACGCGATACTCGCCGCGCCCCGAGCGCCACAGGTGCGCGACGCCAAGTCCGGTGCCGGGGCCAAGCACGCTGATAGTGCCATCTGCCGCCAGCGGCCGGTCGGGGCCCGTAAGGCGCAGGAATTGTTCGTCCGGCGCCCGCGCCACTGCGTGGGCCACGGCGGCGAAATCGTTGACGATGGTCCACTTCTCCACGCCGAGCTTGGCTTCCATCAGCGCCGGGCGAATGATCCAGGGGTTGTTGGTGAAGCGGATGACATCGCCGCCCACCGGCCCGGCCACCGAAAGGCTGACGCGTGGGGGGAGGCTGCCGCCCTGGCGCTCGCGAAAGTCCTCCCAGGCGGTCTGGAAGCTGGCGTGGTCCCTGGTGTGGAGCGTCTCGGGCTCGCCCAAGTTGATGGCGCCATCTGTCGCGACGCTGGCGATCACGAATCGCGCATGAGTGCCGCCAATGTCGACCGCGACCAGATCCATTAGAGCTGTGCCTGCGCCAGCATGGCCGAGGCGCCGCTTTCCGCGCCGTCCGCAAAGTCGCGGAACATGGCGAAGATCTCGCGCCCCGTGCCGTCCTGCCGTTCCGCCATTACGGCAGGCTCGCGCGCCGCGAGGTCGGCGGTGGTCGAAAGCTCGCCGGTTTCTGCGCTGAGACGGATGAAGTCCCCGTCGCGCAGCCGGCTCAAAGGGCCGCCGCCGAGCGCCTCGGGCGTGCAGTGGATTGCTGCGGGCACCTTGCCGCTTGCCCCGGACATGCGCCCGTCGGTGATGAGCGCAACGCGGAAGCCGCGGTCCTGCAGTACGCCGAGAACGGGCGTCAGCTTGTGCAGCTCGGGCATGCCATTGGCGCGCGGGCCCTGGAAGCGGACCACCACCACCACATCGCGGTCGAGCTCTCCGGCAGCGAAAGCTTCGGCCACCGCCGGCTGGTTGTCGAACACGCGGCAGGGGGCCTCGATGGTCCAGCGCGACGGCTCGACAGCGCTGGTCTTGAAGCAGGCGCGGCCGAGATTGCCCTCGACGAGCCGCATCCCGCCCTCGGGCTGGAAGGGGTCAGCGGCGCCGCGCAGGATTGTCTCGTCCCCGCTCGCACCGGGGTCGCGCCAGGCGAGTTCGTCTTCATCGAGCCAAGGCTCGAGCGCGTAATCATCCAGGCTTTCGCCGAAGACGGTCATGATGTCGCGGTGGGCCAGCCCCGCATCGAGCAGTTCGCGGACCACGAAGCCGAGGCCGCCCGCGGCCTGGAACTGGTTCACGTCCTGCGCGCCATTGGGATAAACACGAGCGAGCAGAGGCACCGCCTGGCTCATTTCCGCCATGTCGCTCCAGTCGACCAGCACCCCAGCGGCGCGTGCAAACGCCGGGATATGGAGCGCGTGATTGGTGGAGCCGCCCGTGGCGAGCAGACCGACGATGGCGTTGACGATCGCCTTTTCGTCCACGCATTTCGCCAGCGGGCGGTAGTCGTTGCCGCCACGGCTGATCGCGGCCAGCCGGTGAACTGAAGCGCGGCTCAGCGCCTGGCGCAGCGGCGTGCCCGGGTTGATGAAAGCAGCGCCGGGCAGCGCCAGTCCCATCAAATCCAGCATCATCTGGTTCGAATTGGCCGTGCCGTAGAAGGTGCAGACGCCCGGCGAATGATAGCTCGCCGCCTCGCTTTGAAGCAGCTCGGCTCGCGTCGCCTTGCCCTCGGCATAAAGCTGGCGGACGCGCTGCTTCTCCTTGTTCGAGATCCCGGTCGGCATCGCGCCAGCGGAGAGGAATAGGGTCGGAAGATGCCCGAAGCGAAGCGCGCCGATCAGCAGCCCAGGCACGATCTTGTCGCACATGCCCAGCATCGCCACTGAGTCATACATGGCGTGGCTGAGGCTCACCGCGGTGGCGAGAGCGATCACGTCGCGGCTGAACAGCGAGAGCTCCATGCCGTCGGTGCCCTGGGTTACACCGTCGCACATGGCCGGAGTTGCGCCTGCGACCTGGCAGGTGGCCCCCACCTCGCGCGCCCAAATCTTCATCTGCGCGGGATAAGCGCCGAATGGCTGATGGGCCGAGATGGTGTCGTTATAAGCGGTGACGATGCCGATGTTGGGCCCGGCGCGGGTGGCGATGGACTCCTTGTCCTCCTCGCTGGCGGCGAAGCCGTGGGCGAGGTTGGAGCAGGGCAGCGCCGTGTTGCGGTCAGCGTGCCGGTCGCCCTCGCGTTCCATCAGCTCAAGGTAACGCCGCCGGCTGTCGCGCGACCGTTCGACGATGCGCTGGGTCACGCGGTGAATGGTGTCGTTGAGCGGTTTACTCGTCATGCCAGCTCACTCCATCGCGTTCGGCGAGCGCGATCGCCGCACTCGGGCCCCAGCTCCCTGCCGTGTAGGGTTTGGGCTCGCGCCCCGCCTCTCGCCACGCCGCGCGAATGGCATCGATCCACTCCCACTGCGCCTCAACCTCGTCGCGCCGCACGAAGAGCGTCTGATCGCCCTCGATAAGGTCCAGAAGCAATCTTTCGTAGGCGATGCGCCGCTCCTTGCCCGAAAAGGCATCTGGCATGGCGATATCGAGCGGCACGCGGCGCAGGCGGATGCCTTCGCGATCGAGGCCGGGCAGCTTGGCCATCAGCGAGAGCTGGATATTCTCTTCCGGCTGGATGCCGATGACGAGCCGATTGGGCTTGGTGGTCGCCCCGCGACTGGCGAAGATCGAGAAAGGCACATCGCGGAACTGCACCACGATCTCTGTCACGCGCTCGGGCAAGCGCTTGCCGGTCCTTAGGTAAAAGGGAACGCCCTTCCAGCGCCAATTGTCGACATGCGCCTTCACCGCCACGAATGTCTCCGTGTCGGAGGGCTTGCTCAACTCCTCGTCATAACCCGGCACGGCCTGCCCACCGATCGCGCCGGCGCGGTACTGGCCCGTCACGGTCTCGGCCACATCGACCTTTCGCAGCGCGCGTAGAACCTTGACCTTCTCGTCGCGCACGGCGGTGGCATCGAAACTGGTCGGCGGTTCCATGCAGACGAGGGCCAGAAGCTGGAGCATGTGGTTCTGCACCATGTCCCTGAGCGCGCCCGAATCATCGTAATAGGCGACGCGCGATTCCAGGCCCACCGTCTCGGCGACGGTGATCTGCACGTTCTCGATGTAGTTGGCGTTCCACACTGGCTCGAACAGAATGTTCGCAAAGCGCAGGGCGAGCAGGTTCTGCACCGTCTCCTTGCCGAGATAGTGATCGATGCGGAAGATGCGCTCTTCCGGAAAGGCCGCGGCGACCGCGTCGTTGATTTCGCGGCTGGATTCCAGATCGGTGCCGAGCGGCTTTTCCAGGCCGATGCGGACATTGCCGTCAGTGAGCCCGGCGTGGGTCAGCCCGGCTATGGTTGGCTCGAACAGGCTGGGCGCCGTGGACAGGAAAATCGCGAGGCCCTTGCTCCCGCGTTCCGCCTTGCTGGCAAGCTCGCTGTAGCCATCGAGCGTGGTCGCATCGAGCGGCTGGTAGAACAGGCGCTCGAGAAATGCGTCTACGCCGTCGCGCCGGTCGGCCGGCAGATGCTTTTCCAGCGCCTCGCGGGCGAAGCTGCGATAGGCCGCATCATCGAGGTCCGAGCGCGCCGTGCCAACGATCCTCAACTCATTCGGCAGCAGACCATCGCCATGAAGCGCTGCGAGCGATGGCAGCAGCATGCGCTGGGCGAGGTCGCCGGTGGCACCGAAGAGGATCAGGCTTTCGGCAGTGAAGCTCATGATATGCGCCGTCTCCCGGACAATCGCTTTGGCCGCGCCTAACAGCCCGGCCGTGCGCATGCCAGTGCAACGCATAGCTATGCGTGCGTAACCGACACCTCCTTTTCCAGGAACTCCACCGGCCCGAAGCTGGTCATGAAGCTGACATCGGCAGCATCGCGCCCAACCCCGATTTTTACGGTCTGATCAGCGCGTGCCATTCCGGTTGCGTCGACAAGGTGCCAGCATCCTGCGCCAGCAGTGTCGGGATCGGCCAGGAAGACCTCCGCGACTGCGTGGAAGTCCTGTGGTGTGACCCCTGGCGCGTAACAGCTGACATAGCGCGCAGGAATGCCGGCGGCGCGAGCGAAGGTGACGAGCACATGAGCATAATCACGGCACACACCGCGCCGCTCGACGAAGCTGTCCAAGGCCGTCGTTGTCGGCCCGCTCGAGCCCGGAGTGTAGGTCAGATGGGCCGCGATCCAATCGCGCATAGCCACAACCGCCGCTCCGCCGCTCAACTGTTGGAATTGTTCGCTCACGAAGGACTGAAATCGGTCCGCCGGGCAGTACCGACTGTCGAACAGATATTCGACGGCCTCGCCAGGCAGATCCCTGGGCGCGAGCTGGCCAAGCGGTGCCAGATCGCACAGCATACGCTTCAGCGTTATCTGGGCACGATGAGTGACCTGCAGTTCGCCTTCCGCGCGCACCCAAATCCGATCGCCAATGGCATTATGGGCATGGACGCGGGTCATATTTGCAGCCGGCGAGAGCTCGGTTTCCACGCCGCTCAGGCTCTGCTCGGGAATCGCGGCCGCTTCGAACTGGAGCAGGACATCCGTCGTCTGCTCGGCGCGGAAGGCGAAGCGGGTTTCGATGGCGATGGTCATGGAGCGGAGCGACACGGCATGGAGCCGAGGCCCTAAGCGATACGCAGCCTTGTGAAAAGAAAAAGGGGCCCGGTTTCCCGGACCCCTTCGAAACTTTGGTTATCGTAGCGAACAGCTTAGCCGTTCGCCATCCAGCGCCAAAAGCTCCACATGGCTGACCCTCCTGTTGGTTTGCCAGGGTCAACCATTTCTTAACCAAGTTTGTTTGTAAAGCGTAAACTATTGCACGGCCCGCGCTTCTTTTTCGCTTCCAATGAAATTCAACAGGTTAGTCAAAGGCATCGGTTTGGCGAGCGCATAGCCCTGGACCTGCCAGCATCCGATGTCGCGCAACATCTGCAGATCAGCCGCTGTTTCAGCACCTTCCGCGACGACCGCGATTCGCGCGGTTGCGCCGAGTTCGACGAGGCTTGCCGTGATGGCGCGCGACTTCGAACTTGTCGCGGCGCGAGAGACAAATTGGCGGTCGATCTTGATCTCGTCGAAGGGCAGGGCTTGCAGGGTTTCAAAGTTCGCCGAACCCACGCCGAAGTCGTCCATCGACAGATGCGTGCCGAGCGCCTTGAGCGCTTTGAGCACGATGCGGGCTTGTTTGAGGTCACGGATGCGGGCGGTTTCCGTGATTTCGAGCACCAGATAATTGGGGTCGAAGTCAGTGGCCTGCAGCACATTGCGAACAATCCCGACGATCCGCATATCGGTCAGCAGCGTGGCGGATATGTTCACCGACATGGTGATGCGGCTGCCCCGGAAATGCAGCAGCCGGCCGGCCGAGCAGGCGGATTGCAGAACGTAGCGGGTGAGATATTCCATCCGCCCGGCTTTCTCGCACTGCATGACAAAATGCATCGGCGGAATGAAGCCGCGTTCGGGGTCTTCCCAGCGGACCAGCGCCTCGACGCCGACGATGCGATCGGCGGAGATATCCATCTTCGGCTGATAGACGCAGAAGACTTCCCCTGCTTCCATCGCGGCATCGATACGCGATCTGAGCGAGAGATCCCAAAGCGTGTCGCCCTCGGGCATTTCCGCGGCGAGCTTGATCGGCTCGAGCGCCTCGTTGGTATCCTCGACCGCTGCCAATGCGGCAGCGAGGCTTCGCTCTGCCTGATTTGGGTCGATCCGCCCAGCGCCAAAGGTGATGCCGACGTCGATGCTGTGACTGCCCACTGCCACCGGTGCGGCGAAAATCGCACGCAGGCCTTCGAGGTGGCCGCGCAGCTTCTGCTCGTCTTCGTGATCGACTCGCCAGGCAAGATAATGGCCGTCGATATAGACCGCTAGCCGCGGATCGGCGACGCGTAGCCTTTCGACGAGCTTGCGGACATATGCCGCCCGCTGCGCACTATCGAGGGTCTTCAGGATAGCCTCGTAGCCATGAATTTTCGCCACAACTGCATGGCCGCCTCCCGCAGCTTGACGAGCAAGCGTGAGAGCGAAGGCTCGCATGGTCGGCAAACCCGTATCGGGGTCGATTTGCGCGATGCGCCGCTTCCAGTTGGCGCGCCAGCGCAGTATGCCGAACACCATAAGCAGCGGGAGGCAATACGAAAGCTCGAGCCGCAGCCCGATGGTAGGTGCCATATAGGCGGCGTAACACGGGGCGGCGATCGCTGCGGCATACCCGAGGTAGCGGCGTTCGCGGCGGGTCGATACTGCCGCTGCAGCAAGCAAACCGGCTACCAAGATCACCAAGGATAGGCCGGGGACATAGCCGGGAGGGGCTCCGCGCAACAAGGTTTCGGCCGCCAGGATCGGCACGAAGCTCGGCGGGGAGGTGATCTGACCCGGGACGTGATTTTCCGGGAATGCGGGATCCCGCTTCGTTCCGATCACTATGGTTTTGCCGGCTAGCTGAGGCGGGGCATTTGCAGCGCTGGAACTGGCGAGCTGGTCGAGCCGCAGGCTTTGAATTGAGCGGCTGCGGAAGCCGTAATCGATTTGAAACTCTTTCAACGATGAAACATCACGATCCGCGATCGAAGCTGCCATGGACGGCGCGATTCCATCGCGTGTATTATAGGCATACGGCATTCGGAAGATGAAGCCGGGCCAGGTCGAAGTGACACCCTTCCACACCAGGGCGCTGTGAGCCGACAGCGCGGGAATGGTACGGAACTCGTCACGCTTGCCTTCCGGGGCTACGTCGATCCGGTTTACGAATGCCGCATTCGTCCCCCAGCCATCCAAAGCGGCAAGGAGCCGGACGTCCGCGCTGCTGTCTATCGATGGTTCGGAGAATACCACGTCGATATATACCTTGGCGGCTCCGGCGCTACGGAGCCGGTCGAGCGCGTTTGCCAGTTTCACGCGCTGTAAAGGCAAACCTGGGTCGGGCAGGCTGACATGCCCCTCAACGAAGACAACATTTCCCGATGGCGTCTGATCGCTGATGCGCGACTGGAAGTTCCAGATCGCCCAATCCAATGGCTCGAGAAAGAGCGTCACCGCCATGATGGCAGATAGTATCAGGGACCAGGCAAGCTGGTGTAATCGTTCGCGGGGGGAAGCGGCGACAGGAAGCAAGGCCTTGCCGGCCTCTCCCCCTCCAACTCGTGTTCCGGTCCCGTCCATAAGAGCGATAATGCTGCGGTAAGTTTAAAAAAGTCTTAGCATCGATCAAGCGAGGCGCCGGACACCTCGGTTTTCTGCGCCTTCGGCTGGTTAACGGCGCGTTAGGATTTTCGGAAGTGGCGGCGAGAAAATGTACGCTCGCCACAGAAAGTCCAATTTGGACAGATCGCTAGCCGCTGTAGCCGGCCCGGTGGGGAATGATCCCATAAAGGTCGTGCGCATCGGAGAGCTCGATTTTAGCCACGACGACATCGCCCGGCTTTAGCGTGCCGGGCACATCGCGCAGGAACACCTGGCCGTCGATCTCGGGCGCATCGGCCTGGCTGCGGCCGGTGGCGCCGATGTCGCCGTCCTCATCCGGCTCACCCACCTCGTCGATGATTACGGGGATCGTGCGGCCCACCTTGGCGGCGAGCTTTTCGGCCGAGATCCGCTCGGTTACTTCCATGATCCGGGCGTAGCGCTCTTCCTTGACCGCCTCGGGCACCGGACCGGGCAGGAGGTTGGCCTGCGCGCCCGCCACCGGCTCGAAGCGGAAGGCACCCACGCGATCGAGCTGTGCTTCCTCCAGCCAGTCGAGAAGATAGCGGAAATCCTCTTCGGTCTCGCCGGGGAAGCCGACGACGAAGCTGGAGCGGATGGTCAGCTCGGGAGCTATGGCGCGCCACGCCTTGATGCGCTCCAGAACACGGGCCTCGTTGGCGGGGCGCTTCATGGCCCGCAGCACATTTGGGCTGGCATGTTGAAAGGGGATGTCGAGATAGGGGGTCAGCAGCCCCTCGGCCATAAGCGGGATCACCGCATCGACATGTGGGTAGGGATAGACGTAGTGCAGCCGGACCCAAGGCGGCGCCCCTTCAGGTGTGCGGAGCTGCCCCAGTTCGCGCGCAAGATCGGTCATATGCGCACGCACCTCGCGGCCCTTCCACACGCGCGGTTCGTGGCGGATATCGACGCCGTAAGCTGACGTGTCCTGGCTGATCACCAGCAGCTCCTTCGTCCCCGCGGCGACCAGTTTCTCCGCCTCGCGCAGCACCGCATCCACCCGCCGGCTGGCAAGCCGCCCGCGCAATTGCGGGATGATGCAGAAGGCGCAGGAATGGTTGCAGCCCTCAGAGATTTTCAGATAACTGTAGTGCCTGGGCGTCAGCTTGATGTCCGGTTGGGGAATGAGGTCGATAAAGGGCCCCTGCGTCGGTGGCGCGGCCTCGTGTACCGCCTCGACCACCGCTTCATATTGATGCGCCCCAGTGACCGCGAGTACCTGCGGGAAGCGCGCACGGATCGCCGCAGCCTCTTCGCCCATACAGCCGGTTACGATCACGCGGCCATTCTCGGCGATGGCCTCGCCAATGGCCTCCAGGCTCTCCTCCTTGGCGCTGTCGAGGAAGCCGCAGGTGTTGACCAGCACCACATCGGCACCGGCGTAATCGGGGCTCATGGCATAGCCATCGGCGCGCAAGCGCGTGAGGATGCGCTCACTGTCGACCAGCGCCTTGGGACAGCCAAGCGAGACCATCCCGACCTTCTTCTGGTCGGGGATCGTAAGAGGTGTGGCAAGCATGATTGCGCGCGCCCCTACACCAAGAGCGGCGGATTCGCTACCACCGCCGCGCAAGGGAGTTTTTTGGGCATGGGCGCGATCGATCTGGCGGCGGTTTTTCTAGGCGCTGCGGCCTTCTTCGTCGTCGGGATGGCATGGTATGGTGTACTGTTTGCGCAGGCCTGGACGCGCGCGATGGGCCGGCAGCCGCGCGATTTCACCGGCGATCGGCCGCTGTGGCTGGTGTTCTCGCTGACCTTCGCCTTCGCGCTGCTCATCGCGCTCACGCTGGCGCATCAATATGCCATGACCTCGCCGAGCCCACGCGCAATGATGATGATCGCGGTGGGCTACGGCCTGACGCTGATGGTGCCGGCGGTCGGCATCCGCTATCTCTACCTCAACGTGCCAGGCAAGGTGTTTGCCATCGACGCGGGCTTCCTCGTGACGGCCATGGCGGCGATGGGCGGCGTGTTCCTGCTGCTAAGCTGAGCGATCAGCTTTCCGACTGTTCGGTCGGCACGATTTCGACGATCATGTCTCCTGCCTGGAGTGTCGTCGCCGCATCGCCTTCCCAAAAGCCAATCGCCTTCTCGTCGCGATAAATGCGCAGGCCCACGCCGCCGCTCTCGAGATCGCACAGACGCTTGCCAAGCTCGCTCGGCTTCGCCTGGCGCTCGACCAATTGCACCCGCCCGCCGACCGAGGCGAGATCCGCCAGATAGTCCGCGGTGTGCGCGCCATTGGCGCTGCCTGCCAGCAGCAGGCCTGTAAAGCGCACCGGATTGATAACGTTGTCGGCCCCCGCCTGGCGCGCCAGCAGCTCGTTGTCCCCAGCGCGCACCACCACGCTGATCGGCACCCGGGGTGCCAGATGGCGAACGGTCAGCACGATCAGGATGGAGGTATCGTCCCGCCCGGCGGACACCAGCACGCTCGCCGCTTCGCCGATGCGCACGGCTTCCAATGTATCGTCGCGGCTGGCATCGCCAACCAGCACGTTGCAGCCCAGCTTTTCGGCATGCTCCAACCGTTCCTCGCTTGGATCGATCACCACGATGCAATGCGGATCGGTGCCGCGTTCGATGATCTCCGCCACCGCCTGCGAGCCCGAGATGCCATAACCCAGCACCACGATATGGCCGGTGAGTTGCTCCTGAATGCGCGCCATGCGCCACTTCTCCCAGCTTCTGCGGATGATGAATTGATAGGCCGTGCCCACGAAGATGAAGAACACGGCGAAGCGGATGGGCGTCACGATGATTGCTTCCACCAGCCGGGCGCTGTCGCTGATCGGCGCGATATCGCCAAAGCCGGTCGTGGTGACCGAGATCATGGTGAAATAAACCACGTCGAGGAAGCTCACCTCGCCGTCGTAATGATCGATCAGCCCGTCACGGTCGAACCAGTGAATGAGCACCACGATCATGATGAGCGCGATGGCGAGCGCAAGGCGAATGCCCAGATCGCCCCACACCGGAATGCGCGTCGCGCGGCGCAGCGGCTGGATGCCGAGATGATGCCCCCGCAACTGGCGCCTGGAAGATTTGCGGCTTTTTTGCGGTCGACCCATTACCAGCTCTTGTGTCAGCCCCCGTAGCGCTCGGCAAGATTGGCGAGCGAGGCGTGATGCGTGAGGTCGAGCTGGAGCGGCGTCACCGAGATGTGCCCCTCGGCAATCGCTTCCAGATCGGTCCCGTGGTCGAGCGTGTGCTCGATCGCCTCCAGTCCGAACCAGTAATATTTGAACCCGCGGGGGTCGCGCCCTTCCACCACCGTGCCGCGCGCGTAATCGTGAAAGCCCTGCCGCACCGCGCGGATGCCGCGCACCTCACTTGCGGGCAGGGCTGGGAAGTTCACATTTATGAGCGTGCGTTCCGGCAGGGGCGTGTCGAGCAGGGGCGCGAGCACCCGCGCGCCCCATTCGCGTGCCGCGTCGAAGGTGTCGGCGCCCGCCTCTCCCTCGCGTGCAGTGACCTGGCTGAGCGCGATCGCGCGCACGCCCGCCAACGCCCCTTCGATGGCGGCCGAAACGGTGCCCGAATAAGTGACGTCGTCGCCCAGGTTCGCGCCGCGGTTCACGCCCGAGAGGATCAGGTCGGGTCGGCCATCGACGACCTTGCGCAGGCCCATGGTGACCGCATCGGTTGGCGTGCCAGTGACGGAAAAACGCCGCTCCCCATGGCGGCGAATGCGAACCGGCCGCGTTAGCGTGAGCGCATGGCCCATGCCCGATTGCTCCTCGTCGGGAGCGCAGATCCAGATGTCATCGGAAAACTGCCGTGCAATGGCCTCAAGCACTTCGAGCCCCGGAGCGTGGACGCCATCGTCATTGGTGAGGAGGATTTTCATAGGCCGCTGCCTTAGGGGCGGACGCGTGCGATTTGAACGACAACTTTCCACCGTCGGCCCGGACCCCGATCCGGGCCAGTGCTCTTCTTCAAGCTCAACGCTGGCTGTCAGGCACGGCGCAAAAAGGAAGCCCCACCCCCGGGTCAAGCTCGGGGTAACGGGAAGTGCTGAAGTCACGCGTGGGTGAGGGGGGTCCCGACTGCGTCCTGGCCGCATCCCCAATCCCGTTCGCGCTAAGCTGGTCGAAGCACGAGGGCACAGCTTCCGCCTAATCGTGGATCGAGAGGGTCACCACGAACGGCCGTTGACTATAGAGGCTCCAAACGCTCCACCCCGCCCATATAGAGCGCCAGCACAGGCGGAACGATAACGCTGCCATCGGCCTGCTGGAAGTTCTCCAACACCGCCACCAGCGTGCGCCCAACTGCGAGGCCCGACCCGTTAAGCGTATGCACGAAGCGCGTGCTTTTCTCCCCCTGTGGCCGATAGCGCGCGTTCAT
>ERZ1066118.620-NODE-620-length-30644-cov-69.495832_pt1 | contig 30644 bp, 31 predicted proteins | sample MGYA00382765_ERZ1066118 | MGnify/ENA primary metagenome ERZ1066118 (study PRJEB33369, sample SAMEA5778348) | biofilm metagenome | biome: Industrial cooling water; feature: Water cooling tower basin; material: Biofilm | place: United Arab Emirates | collected...
TCCTAACTCCTAACTCCTAACTCCTAACTCCTAACTCCTAACTCCTAACTTTTAACTTATACTCAGCACTCAGCACTCAGCACTTTCTACTCAGCACTCCATTTTTAACCCCGTTTTGGCATTTATTTATCGTTAGTTCAGCATATAGTATAAGTTAAGTTTTTTTGAAGATTGTGTGAATCTTTAATTTTCCTTTATTTATACCGAGCTATATTTGTTATTTTGCAAGTGGCATTTACAACCAGTGGATAGACACGTCTCAATCTCACTTGGCAGCAAATATTGGCTCTTATAGACGAAAAAATACTGACAAAATTTTGTTAGTGATGAATTTTTGGGTTGGTGCTGGGTACCCTAAATACAAGCGCATCTTGAAGTGAATATCTCTAAACATAGGAAAAGTATGAGAATTTTGGTGACGGGCGGAGCTGGGTTTCTTGGTTCCCATCTTATCGACAGACTTATGACCGCTGGGCATGAAGTCATTTGTTTGGATAATTTTTACACGGGCAACAAGCGTAATATCCTGCAATGGTTAGATAATCCTAACTTTGAACTCATTCGCCACGACATCACAGAACCAATTCGGTTGGAAGTAGACCAAATTTACCACTTGGCTTGCCCTGCCTCTCCTGTACATTACCAGTACAATCCCGTGAAAACCGTGAAAACGAATGTCATGGGTACTTTAAATATGTTGGGACTAGCGAAGCGCGTTAAAGCCAGATTTTTCTTAGCTTCGACTAGCGAAGTTTACGGTGACCCTGATGTACATCCACAAAGCGAAGAGTACAGAGGTAATGTTAACCCTATCGGTTTACGCGCGTGCTATGACGAAGGTAAGCGTATTGCTGAAACATTAGCATTCGATTATTACCGTCAGAATAAAGTTGATATACGAGTGGTTCGTATTTTTAACACATACGGTCCACGTATGTTAGAAAACGATGGTCGTGTTGTTAGTAACTTTATTGTCCAGGCATTACAGGGTAAACCTTTAACCGTATACGGTGATGGTTCTCAAACTCGTAGTTTTTGTTACGCTTCAGATTTGATTGAAGGGTTTATTCGCTTAATGAACAGTGACTATGTTGGTCCTGTAAATATTGGTAATCCCGGAGAATATACGATTTTGCAGTTAGCAGAAGCGGTAAGAGACATGATTAATCCAAATGCAGATATAATCCACGAACCTTTACCTTCTGATGACCCACGTCGGCGCCGTCCTGATATTACTAAAGCTAAAACATTGCTTGATTGGGAACCTACCGTGCCTCTTGCAGAAGGATTAAAACTAACAGTGGAAGATTTCCGTCAACGCATAGGCAATGCGGCTATTTAAGCTAAAGACAGTTTTAAATATTACCTCACTTTCATTGTACAAAATTAAGATAGGAATTGAACGAAAATGCGTGTTTGTGTAATTGGTACTGGTTATGTTGGCTTGGTTACAGGTGCTTGTTTAGCACATATTGGTCATGATGTTGTGTGCATCGACAATAACGAAGAAAAAGTCAAAATTATGAAAGCCGGTCAGTCTCCAATATTTGAACCGGGACTTTCTGAAATCATGCAAAGTGCAATTCAATCAGGAAGAATTGAGTTCAGCACCGACATTGCCGCTGGTGTTGCACACGGTGAAATTTTATTTATTGCAGTTGGTACACCTCCACTACCTAACGGTGAAAGTGATACCCGTTATGTAGAAGCAGTTGCCCGCAGCATTGGCGCCAATTTAAATGGTGGTTACAAAGTAATCGTTAACAAATCAACAGTACCCATTGGTTCAGGTGACTGGGTGCGAATGATTGTTCTTGATGGTCTTGCTGAACGTCAAAAACAATTAGTTACAGCAGGTAGCGGCCCCGCAGAAAGGTTGCCCGAAGTTGCAGACTTCGATGTTGTTAGCAACCCAGAATTCTTGCGCGAAGGTTCCGCTGTTTATGACACCTTCAACCCCGACCGAATTGTACTTGGTGGTAACAGCCCTAGAGCAGTCGCATTGATGAAGCAACTTTATGCTCCTATTGTCGAGCGTCAGTTCGCTGAAGATAAAACTGCTGCCCCTGTTGCTGTACTCGCAACAGACCTCAGTTCAGCAGAAATGATTAAATATGCCGCTAACGCCTTCTTAGCTACTAAAATTAGCTTTATTAACGAAGTTGCTAACATTTGCGACCGTGTAGGCGCCGATGTTACTCAAGTTGCGAAAGGTATTGGTTTAGATTCACGTATTGGTAGCAAGTTCCTCAATGCTGGTATTGGTTGGGGTGGTTCATGTTTCCCCAAAGATGTTAGTGCGCTTATTCACACTGCTGATGACTACGGTTACGAAGCTCAACTCCTCAAAGCTGCTGTTAGCGTTAACGAACGTCAGCGTTTAATTGCATTAGAAAAACTACAACAAGCTCTGAAAATTCTTAAAGGCAAAACTGTAGGATTACTCGGCTTAACATTTAAGCCTGATACAGATGACTTACGTGATGCACCTGCACTAAATTTAATTGAACAACTCAATCGTCTCGGCGCCAAAGTTAAAGCATACGACCCAATCGTTTCTCAAACCGGAATGCGTCACGGTCTTTCGGGCGTATTAGTAGAAACTGACGCGGAACGTCTTGCAGATGGTTGTGATGCTTTAGTACTAGTTACCGAATGGCAACAATTCATCACCCTAGACTATAACAAAATGGCTAAGTTGATGAGCCACCCTGTAATTATTGACGGTCGTAACTTCCTCAACCCTCAAGATATGGAAAAAGCTGGTTTCCAATATATCGGTGTCGGACGGTAAACTGTAGGGTGGGCTGAAGCCCACCATTACTTAACCAGTTTGCGGAATTCTTTCAATTTCCGCATAACCACTAAAAATTAGATTTTTGCCTTCGGTTTCCAAACGGTTTAACCGCATTTTGACGCCATCCAAGTCAAAGCGGTCTAAATCAACCATATTATCTAAAATTTCTGCCAGTATTAATCCCAAAGTCTTTGAAGAATCCTTTTGTTCTTCTGATACAGTAATTAGCTCAATTTCTGGATTTTGAAACGAAACACGGCGCCGTTTTTGAATACCAATAGTAACGCTCATAATAATAGGTATGAGTACGCCTGAATTAAAATCAGCTTTAGCAATAATCTTCAAGCGGTTTTCTGGTAGAAGCTCCACTTGAACATCTTTAAACGAAACAGGATTACCACCTGATAGCTCAGTTAATTGTGGTAATAAGAGATTTTCTAAACGCTTTGTGACAAGTTCAGCGCCAAAAGCCTGATTAATACCAGCTTCAGATAAAACAACTTGGGCAACAGCTTGTGTTGGTTGCTTGAGTTTTAGCTTTCCACTCAGTACCGAACTAAAATCAATTGCGACTGCATCAGTTTCAAATGACATCTCCTCGACTGCAAAGTCGCGACGAATCATTAAACCTCGTCCGCTCATCTTAAAGCTGTCAATACTACCTTGCAATAACTTGCTGCTTGGAAAGCAACGCACAGAGACTTCGACAGACTCGCTTTTTGTAAACAAATGGCGAATAGTCTGACTCGCTACTGTGTTGAGCATACGCTCTCCCCAGTCAGTGCCTTTTGGATCTGTTAAACCAGTTAGTCCGCCGAACATTTGCGTTTGGTATTTATACTTCCATGTATTTTTGTAACAAAATATGAACAATACAGCAAGTCGGTATATCCGTTTAAAAAGACTGGGCAATTACAAACGCTGCAATAAACTTAAACCATGTGTATCAGTACCACAGGTAGCATACAAACCATATTGGTCTGCAAGACGAAGCACTTGTTCAGTTTCAATCGTGCTAGGTTTCCAAGGTTTAGGGTTGTTATAAGCATAAAAAGCCTCTACCGCGTCGATTCCCAGCCTAGCCGCTTCTGGAATTAAGTCAAACAACGGTCTGCGGTAGCGTGCTGGGTGGGCAAGTACTGCTAGTCCCGAAGCTTCGTGAATAGCGGCAATTACATTTTGCGCTTCATAATCATCACCAGTCACACATCGTCGTTGAATATATGGCTTCATGCTTGGGTGTTCAACATCAAATGCATAACCTAGAATATGAACTTCGGCGCCTAATAAATTGGCGTTAATTTCTACACCACTCCACAAATGTGGTGTTTTACATCCTTGGTTTTTCCATTGCCAATCTTCAAGCCATAACATCGCAGCTTCATAACCCCCAATTGTGTGGTGGTCAGTAATTGCTAGTCCCTTCAAACCATAAGCAATTGCTTGTTCTATCAACGCATTTGGTTGCAACTTCCCATCTGAATAAACTGTGTGCAGGTGAAAGTTATAAAATTGAGGGCAAGATGAAGCACTAATATTTTGGAATACTTCCTTTAAAAGCTCTTTAGACGCAACAGTGCGAGCAAAATTTACAGTCATAACCTCTTCTATTTAAGTTAAATAGTATTTATTTTTACTTTTTAGATACACCTTCTATGATTTTTGTCACATCCAGCACTATTTTGTAGTGTCAACCGTGATTTTTGTAATAATGTGTGGCAAAATTTTGCGATATGTTAAGACTACGTTAGCAAATTTAAAAGCTTATAGTCATGAGTATTTTCGATTGGTTATATTAAAGAAACCCGGTAACTTCTACGAAACCGGGCGGCTTTTAATACAAGTCTTAGGTAGGTATACCTATTAATTCACCGGCGCCAGAAACGACTTCTCCAATCTTTGAAGCTGTAATGTTATGTGAAGCAAAGTAACTAATTGTTTGCTCTGCTTGCTGTGGTGGCACTATTACAACAAATCCAATACCCATATTAAAAGTGTTGTACATTGCAGCTTGACCGACATCACCTGTTTGTGCGAGCCATTCAAACACAGGTGGAATAGTCCAATTCAGTTCGATTTTAATTGCCTGACCAGCACCGAGACAACGCGGCAAATTTTCTGGCAACCCACCACCTGTAATATGTGCCATCCCGTGAATTTCTAGCCCTGAAGCGCGGGCTGCTAATATTGGCTTAACGTAAATTTGTGTTGGATTCAAAAAAGTATCACCCAAACTTTTACCACCAAGTATATTTGGTTTATCATCCCATGCCAAATTATTATCGCTAATAATTTTTCTTACCAAGCTATAACCATTACTATGAACACCAGTACTTGGTAGTGCGATAGCAATATCTCCAATTTGTACCTGTGAAGTATCAAGCAAAAGACTTTTTTCAACAATTCCTACACAGAAACCAGCCAAGTCATACTCACCAGCTTGATAAAATCCTGGCATTTCAGCAGTTTCACCACCAAGTAAAGCACAACCTGCTTGCTTACATCCCGAAGCAATACCTGCTACGACTTGAGTTAGTTGTTCGGGTTCTAACTTTCCTGTTGCAACATAATCTAAAAAAAACAAAGGTTCGGCGCCGTTGGTCAATATATCATTAACGCACATCGCAACTAAATCAATACCGACTGTATCGTGACGGTTAAGCATATGCGCGATTTTGAGCTTCGTTCCCACACCATCAGTACCCGACACAAGTACAGGTTCCTTATAGCCAGAAGGTAATTGAAAGCAACCGCCAAAACCACCCAATCCACCCAGAACTTCAGGTCTAAACGTGCTATGAACCAAATTACGAATTTGATTTACAAAAGCTCGACCAGCCTCAACATCAACTCCAGCCTCGCGGTAATCCATGTCGTCAAAACACCGTTATCAATCCAACGACTAACTAGGCTATCATCACACGAATACAAATTTTTATTTTTTTTTAACAAAGCTAATGTCAAAGCTAATATCAAAAAACTTCACTTTCTCTTCCACGCCACCACTCACCGAGTTTCATCATATCTTGGTGAATATCTTCTAATTCTTTTACATATTCTTCGTGAGAAATTTCTGCGCGACGCTCTTGCAGCTTTTTGAGTCGCAGTTGAACTAGTAGCCAAGGTTTAGAGGCGCCGTTTGTAATATTGATGTAATGAGCTATATCTTTGCTATCCATTCGTTTGGATTTTATCTATAAGGGGAAGGGCAGGCTTTTGTAAACCTGCCCTACAAACTATGCTGCTGCCATGTTGTGAGCTACGAAATCCCAGTTAACTAGTTTATCGAGGAAGTTCTTGATAAACGCAGGGCGAGCATTTTTAAAATCAATATAGTATGCGTGTTCCCATACATCAAGAGTTAATAATGCTTTTTTGCCGTGTGCAAGTGGGTTTTCGGCGTTTGGTGTTTTCATAATAGAAAGCTTGCCACCATCATCAACCAACCAAGCCCAACCGCTGCCAAACTGGGTTGCAGCAGCATTAGAGAATTCTTCAGCGAACTTATCGTAGCCACCAAAGTCTTTCTCAATTCGAGCGCTGAGGTCACCTGTAGGGGCGCCGCCACCTGAAGGTTTCAAACAGTTCCAAAAGAATGTATGATTCCAAACTTGGGCTGCATTATTGAAAACGCCAGCTTTGGAAGAATCTTTGAAGGAGATTTGAATTACCTCTTCAAGTGACTTGTTGGCTAAATCAGTACCATCAACCAACTTGTTGAGATTATCTACATAAGCTTTGTGATGCTTACCATAATGATATTCAAAGGTTTCGGCTTTCATGCCGTATGGTTCGAGCGCATCTTTTGCAAAGGGGAGTGGTGGTTGTTCAAATGCCATTGTGTAAAATCCTCTCTTTACCGTTTTTAGTTTAGAGCTTTGAGCGCTTGTTATAAAACTTAATATTCTGATTTTACAAGTAAATGTGCTTGATTGAGGCAATTTTGATGTTTACATAAATAACGTCACACATTTAGCAGATTTTTGGAATGTATCTTTGGCATGAAATTGATATTCTCTTACTCTCTGTGTACTCTGCGTCTTGGTGGTAAAAGATATATTGACCACACAGGCAAGGATGCCTGTGCTACAACCCATCAGAATTAATGGTGATGGAGTGCTGGGATGTTAGATGTTGGAAAATTCCATTGTGTCGATGAATGCTAGTATATTTGCTTTCATCGCTTCGGCTTCGGTTTCGATAGAGTCAGGAGTTTCACCACTAAAGAAGCAGCGCTGACTAGTAACTATGTATATAAAATCATGTTGTTGAAATGCGATGATGCCACGAAATGCATCTAGTCTTTGTGGATGACCGTTATTTTCTTGTTTGGATATTGTACAGCCACCAGGCATGTTCACCAAAGCAAAATAGGCGCCTTGCATTTCATTCGGTAAAAATTCAGTATATTCCACAGAAGCAGAAGATAAATTAGCGACTATTGCTTGGGGAATATATTTATCGAGTAGAACAGATTCAAAATATTGCTCACGAACAGAATCATCAATTTCGTCTCGCTGGGATGGGGGAATAAGGTAATAATCAATTCTTAGTAAAGTTCCGTAGTCATCAGAAAAACCAACCATCCCCTCAGCAGACTGGATTTTTCCACCTGTATCAGGAGTAACTGGAATGGAGACAGTAAAATTACCTTCAGGAGAAGAGTAAACGTCTTCTTCAAAATCAGTTGTTTCATCACCCAGAATATCTTCGTCAACTTCCTCAAACGCAGTTAAAACTTCTTCGATAACTTCGTTTGCTTCTTCGTCTTCCACTTCTAACACAGATTGTAACTGCTTGAGTAAAGGCATTTTCGAGGAAGGAATATCAATATCATCCTCCGATACTAAAACGCTAACTCCTGCTGCAAACCCATCTAGAACTAGTTCGTCAGTAAGGAATTCCGAGGCAGTGTTAAATAAAGCACCTAGCCCATCAGTCTCCGCAATTGAAATTAATTTACTAACAATTTCAGAAAGTGCATTGTCGTCATACTGCTCAAATACCTCAAAACCCCAGAGGATATCAACAAGCATTTCGATATCTACATTTTCAAGCGTTACATCTGCTGCTGTTGTGACAACTGCAATAGCAGCAACTGCTTCTTCTGGACTTAACTCTTCTTGAGATACATCGTCCGATTGAAAAATTTTATCGTACTTACCCATGTTTACCCCTTATTGTCAGCTTTCCACTATCTATTCTTCCTTATCTCTATCCCCCAATAGCTAAATCATCAGATAATATAGACCTCGGTATTGCTGCCAATTGGAGAAACGAATGGGTCGCGCAAAGAAGGTTGTTTTAGCATATTCTGGTGGGGTAGATACTTCGGTATGTATTCCCTACCTCAAACAAGAATGGGGTGTAGAAGAGGTAATTACTCTCGCTGCTGACCTAGGACAGGGTGATGAATTAGAGCCTATTCGCTCTAAAGCATTAAAATCGGGTGCTAGTGAATCACTAGTTATGGATGTAAAAGATACTTTTATCAAGGATTATGCTTTTGGCGCCATTCAAGCTAATGCTTTATATGAGAACCGTTATCCTCTAGGAACTGCGCTTGCACGTCCACTAATTGCAAAAATATTAGTAGAGGTGGCAGAAAAATATGGTGCAGATGCCATCGCACATGGTTGTACGGGTAAAGGTAATGACCAAGTACGTTTCGATGTTTCAACTGCTGCTTTAAAGCCAGACTTAAAAATTTTGGCGCCAGCACGCGAGTGGGGAATGAGTCGAGAAGAAACAATTGCTTACGGTGAGCGTTTCGGCATTCCAGCACCCGTCAAAAAATCTTCCCCTTATAGTATTGACAAAAACCTACTTGGTCGGAGTATAGAAGCGGGGGTGTTAGAAGACCCAGCAATGGAACCTCCCGAAGAAATCTATGAAATGACCAAAGCAATAGCTGACACTCCTAACGAACCAGAATATATTGAAATTGGATTTGTAAAGGGTATTCCAACAACCATCAACGGAGAACCAAAAAATCCCGTTGAATTAATCGAAACGCTGAATACAACAGCAGGCAATCACGGTATTGGACGGATTGATATGATTGAAAACCGTCTTGTTGGAATTAAATCGCGGGAAATCTACGAATCTCCAGCAATGGTAGTTTTAATCAATGCCCATCGTGATTTAGAAAGTTTGACTTTAACAGCAGATGTTACCCAGTACAAAAGGGGAATCGAGCAAACTTATACCCAAATAGTTTATAACGGCTTATGGTATAGCCCATTAAAAGCTGCACTCGATGCTTTCATTCAAAAAACCCAAGAGCGCGTATCTGGAACAGTACGTTTAAAGTTATTTAAAGGCAACGCCACAATTGTTGGGCGCCGCTCTGAAAATACTTTATATACACCTGACCTGGCAACATACGGCGCCGAAGACCAGTTCGACCATAAAGCTGCCGAAGGCTTTATTTATGTTTGGGGACTGCCAACCCGCGTTTGGTCACAAACAGGACAATAAATAGTTGGCAACGGATGTAACGGATGTAACGGATGAGTTATTCATTACAAACTAATTTCTGCTTTATGCAATTACAAGCCTAGTTACATCAGTTAATTATTTGTTGTTAATCTTCAAATGTATTTGATTTATCCTCTAGGAATTTTGGCACCATAAGGTTATTTTCCTAGAGGATATAAATGTATTTGATTTATCCTCTAGGAATTTTGGCACCATACGGTTATTTTCCTAGAGGATATAAATGTATTTGAGTTATCCTCTAGGAATTTTGGCGCCATACGGTTATTTTCCTAGAGGATATAAATGTATCTAACTTATCCGTTACATCCGTTGTATCCGTTGCAAGTTAACCCTACTCTCCAGTGCCAATTTTTTCTTGCCGAGATTCAAGCCATAAAGGAATAAATATAACAGCCGCTAAAATTAACAAGGCTAAAAGTGCAAACTGACTAACCCAACCAACCAGTTGTTCTAACGAGACCACTTTACCTGCAAAGTAAGCTAGCGTTACCATTACACTGCCCCAAATACTAGCTCCTGCAATGTTGACTAGAAAGAATTTACCGAACGGCATACCAACAATACCTGCGAGCGGCGCCAAGAAAATTCGCAATAAAGCAAAAAATCTGCCAAAAAATACGGTTTTGACGCTATTTTCACTAAATTTATCTTTAATACTTAAAAGTCGTACTTCCGAAATACGCAGCAGTTGCCCAAACTTGACTAATAACGGCCAACCACCTGCACGTCCTATCCAGTAACCGCAAATTCCACCTATCGTGGCGCCTGCTACTGCATCAAATAATACAAACCAATACCTTAGTTCATTACTACCAGCAAGGAAACCTCCAACTAACGTCACAGTTTCCCCTGGAATCGGGATGCCTAAGTTTTCTAATAATATACCCACAAAAATTGCAAAATACCCATAGTGGTGAGCAATCTCTTGGATATTCTCCAGCGAGATAAATTCTAACGACATCTGTTACCGCTATATTTACATTTGTTTACCTTACCTATATCTTGACGGTTTTTGATATTTAGTGTCAAATCTTCAGATAAGTACAAAAGTACTGAAGACGGTACTTGCGACGAACATTAAAAATATCTTATTGTTATTATTGAAAATACGTATATTTGCTATTTCCGAAAGTAGAGGTAATTATTAATTCAAAGGGAACAGTAATTTTACGGTTCTATTATCAAGTACTAGCAAATGAAATTATTAAAAGCAAATAAAAGTTATTTTCTGTTGGAGTGTAAATAATTTTACTTATCTGAATAATTTTTACTTAGACTTAGACTACATCAGCAGTTTTACGTAAAGATTTCATGATATATTTATTAAAACTTCACAAATGTATAGATAAATTATAAAAAGTCTGTAAAAGATACGAAAGCTACCGAATTTATGGTGATCTTATGCGTATATTGAGATAGTTAATACAATTTATACGACATGAATACTGATGTTCTTCGACTAAAGCAAATTGCAGCGCAACTCAGAATTTCTGAGTAGTGTAGTAGTTTCTGGTTAAGAAGAATTTGTTATTTATGTCATTTTTCTGTTTTTGCCCGTTACAATTACCTGATTAAATTCATGACTAATTCATCCGAGTCCCAAGTAGTTTTGTTCCAACCTAGTGAACGTATTGATTCACAAACTGGAATTGATTTGAACCAAAAGATAAGTCAAATTACCCCAAGTGCTAACCAACTGTGGGTTATCGACTTAGCTAAGGTAAATTTCATGGACAGTTCTGGTCTAGTTCCACTGGTAAATGGTTTAAAAGCTGCACGTCAACATGGTTGTCGTTTAGTTCTTTGCAATGTTCAAGCTCCTGTTCGGTTGGTTTTAGAGCTTACCCAACTTGACTCTGTGTTTGAAATTTATAACTCTTATGAAGATGCAGTTCTTACTGCTGACAATGACGAAACTTTTTTATCTGCAACACGCTAAAAAATACATCTAAACCTTCGATGGTTTAAGCTGATTTTACCAAGATTTTATTTTCAAGCAACATTGAGCAATACCTATGATTATTATAGTGCGAGCGCTCAATTGTAACCTGTGAAAAAGGCGCCGTAGTATGGTCCTGCTTCTGTGTTAGTAACTGATTGCAAGAGCGCAAATGGCCATTACTCACGGCTTGCTTGGATGAATAATGTAACGTATTTATGTGTGTAAGTAAGTAAGTAAATATAGATGCGCGTATCGCGGTCATTATTAGTCGAATTTTAGTTTTAATGTTTTAGGGTAATTCTAAGCTTATCCTCAACTATTTATATATTTAGTTCATACATTTGGAACAGTTGACATATTTCCATCTGGAGATGACAAACGCGGAAAATTTGGTAAGTCTATACCACTGTGCGTTGCCGTGCGAGTTTTTAAAGCTAAACGGTAACTAACGCTTTGCAGTTCTGCTTGTAATTGTCTGTTTTCGCGTTGCAGTGTAGCTACTTTCTCACGAACTGGCGCCATTCGCTCTTCAAATTTACGGCGGTAAATTTGCGGAAGTTCTTGTACAACTTGCTCTAACATTCGACTACGGTCTGTCAGTTCTTGAACTGTTTGCCGCAGTTGATATATTTCTGTATCACGAGATGTGATTTGGTCTTGATAGAATGTGACTTGTTGCTCAACTGCTTGTAGCTGCTCACGCAGTGCTATCAGTTGAGTTTGATGACGCTCTGAAACTTCCGGACCAGGCATAAAGTTTGTATTGCCTTTTACCAGTCGAAACAATTCTTGCGAAAGTTGTTGTACGAGCTGGTCACGCAGTTGCAATTCTTGACGCAACTTCGACGCTTCCGTAGAGAGAGCTTGAATTGTGGAGTTATCAGTTTGGCTCACAGTATGTTTACGCTCCCATTACAAAAACTTTACCACCATTAGGTATAACAGCGTCATCCCGGAGACGGCAAGTAACTGCTAATGTAGCATATGTATAAAGATACTGGGTACAAAGTGCGACACACTCTTAATTAAGAGAGTAGACTTTGTACCCAGTGCTTACGTACTTACTAAAGTTATTTAAGTAAAGTTTATGCGGCTTCTTCTGTAACTTCTTCAGCAGGTGCCAACTTGACTTCTTGTTTAATGGTCAAATAACGGATTACTTCTTCGCTCAAACGCATCGCGCGCTCAACTGGTGCAATTGCTTTTCCACCATTTTTATAGTTCATTTGCACGTAAACACCATCGCGGTGCTTGCCAATTTCATATGCGAGGCGCCGCTTGCCACGATTTTGAATTTCGATTTCTTCTGCACCTTGTTCTTTGAGCAAGTTTTCGTATTTGCTAATGTTTTGCTCGACTTGCTCGTCTCCAAGGTCGGGACGAAGAATGTACATTGTTTCGTAAACGGTTTGCATGATTAGATAGTAATCCTTTTGGACAAAATGGCTGTACTGTCGCGTTTCGATTCAAACTAAAAGGCAGTTGAATGGCTTTGTAGACAGTTTTTCAGCAAGGAACTACTATCATATCAGCTTTTATCTCAAATGAATGAGTTTTATGGAACCCGTGGTAATCTTACAATTAGTAAGCTTTGTCGTGAGTTCCCTTGAAATAAACGAAAAGCCAACTGCTGTTTGCCTTTATAACGAGATACTACGACTGGTGAGAAGCAAGGATATTAGTTATGGCACAGCGCTACGTGCGAGTTCAAAATCTTGAAGGGCAGATTTTTTATGGTTTGCTCCAGTTATCGCTTGATGTGGTTGTATTAGATGCACCTCCTTGGATGCAAGGTCAACCCACAGATTTAACGTTGGCGCCAGATAGTTATCACATTCTTGCTCCTTGTGCGCCATCTAAAATTATAGCGGTTGGAAAAAATTATGCGGATCACGCTCAAGAAATGGGTACTTCTGTACCAAATGAGCCGCTAATATTTATGAAGCCACCAACAACGGTTATTGCCTACAAAGAAAACATCATGTATCCCCCTCAATCGCAGCGTGTAGATTATGAGGGAGAATTGGCGTTAGTAATAGGCGCCCCTACAGTTGGTTGTACACAGAATGAAGCGACTGATAAAATATGGGGTTACACAATTGCCAATGATGTAACCGCACGAGATTTGCAGTCAAAAGACGGGCAATGGACGCGAGCAAAGGGATTTGACACTTTCTGTCCTATTGGACCTTGGATTGTGCGCGAAATTAATCCTGGCGCCCGCTTGCAAACTTTTCTAAATGACGATACCAAACCAGTACAATCGGCATGTATTGACCAAATGGTGTTTTCACCAGATTATTTAGTGTCATATATAAGTCAAGTGATGACGCTATTACCTGGAGATGTCGTGTTGACAGGTACACCACTTGGAGTAGGACCACTTAGATTAGGGGACCGCATCCGCGTTGAAATTGAAGGAATTGGTCGTTTAGAAAATGTTGTAGTAGCGCGCTCTTAACGATGAAAGCTATAAAGGCTACTACTAACGAACCTGCATATAGACTGCATCTGAAATTGCTGGAATTTCTGCGTAACGTCCAAGTATTGATTGCACAATCGAATACGCAGATGCAACAACGATGCCAAGAAAAATTGTTGTGGCTAAGGTAGAGAGCGCAAACCCATTACCCGTAATACCAATCAACTCTAGTAATATAGTGCATAAAATAATCACAATATCTAAAAGAATTGCCTGCATCGTGTTAAAACGAATAAAGTGGGGCACTCTTTCATTTCGGACTACTAGCATAAATAAGGCAAAGAATATAATCAACCCACCCAGCCCAAACGGGAAGCTGCGAGCGATTGTATTATAGACAGCTGATACTGCGAACAGAGGACTAAATACTACCGCGAGAGGTGGGAACTCTGACAGTAAAGGTCTACCAAAATTTGATACCTCAATTAAAGGAAGTAAATAAGGTAAACAAGCAAAAATACGGTCTTTAACGGTTGTCGAGCCGCGCCAACTCATGCTACGTTCTCCTATGCCTAACAGTAACGTTGTGTATATCTAGGATAACGTAGTAATCGCTGCTTGGCATTGCTCCCGGCTTTTCACAGGCGCCATACACACATGTGCCACAGATATGATAAATAATATTAATGTTTTACCGATATTTTAGTATAAATCTTTATTAATACTGGAAAATGTGGTATAATTTGAAATTTGGTGAACAGAGGCGAAATTTAGGATAAAGCTTGTGCATAGTTTTAGAAAAGGCGTGAATCCCTAACGCAGGACACGTGTTTTTTTGTTAGTATTCAAAAAAAGCCATGATTGTGATGCCATTGCTTTTTACGAGGCAATTGTAAGTAATTGTAAAGAGTACTTGAAACGAGTAATTAAAACAATAGTAAATTTCAAACCAAACTTGAATGTCGGATTATTCTCAAGAAAACTTCCCATTACGGTCTGTAGCAGTGACAAATAGTCCGTTTAAAGCCACTCAATTAAACAGCGATGATGCCAGTGCCCGACTTGCTTTTTCAGCCAGCTTGGCGGCATCTGACCGCAAAGCAGGAGATATTGTGATACTTAGGGTCGCGGATGTTTCCTATATTGCAGACTATTTTGTGGTGACAACAGGCTTTTCACGTGTTCAGGTTCGAGCAGTTGCGGATGCGATTGAAGACAAAATTAAAGAGGATTTGCAACGTGTTCCCCTACGGATAGAAGGGAAAGCAGAAGGAAATTGGGTGCTGTATGACTACGGTGATGTCATAGTTCACGTTATGATGCCTAAAGAGCGCGAATTTTATAATTTAGAAGCTTTTTGGGGTCATGCGGAACGTATCGATTTTACAAATGAGTGAAGCTTGCCTTTGCGGAGTGAGCCATGACTAAGTCTTCTGTTTCATGTCCAGTGCCAACCGAGCAACAACCCGTCAACGAATATGAACAGTTGAAATCGGCTTGGTTGTTTCGCGATTGTACTGCCGAATTACGGGAGTACACAATTAGAATCGCTTGGATTTACGGTTTGTCCTGGCTAATTGCTGGTCCATTGTCTGCTGCTAGTTTTCCACCCCACAAGTTCATTGCTCAGTTTGCTCTTAGTGCTGCTGCTGGAGCTAGTATTGGCGTTGTACTTGTATTGGTGCGATTGTACTTGGGGTGGTCATACGTGCGCGACCGTCTTTTCAGCCCGGTAATATTTTATGAAGAGTCGGGATGGTATGACGGTCAAACTTGGGCAAAGCCAACAGAAATACTAACGCGCGACCGTTTGATAGTCACGTATCAAATTCAACCAATTTTGCGGCGCCTGCAACTAACGTTTGCCCTTATGTTTGTGTTGTATATTGCTGGTACTATAGTTTGGCAGATTATATAAAAAGTATTGAGCAGAAACGCAGCAATGGCAAAAAGAACTCAAGCCGCAGCATTGGAAGTCAGGTTGCTGCGTGAAGGTATTATTGAATCTCGACACACAGTACAAGCTGTAGTGTCAGATGAACGAGGCAGAGTTTTATCAGTTGCAGGCAATGCTGAAACCGCTACATTTGTACGTTCGGCACTTAAGCCGTTTCAAGCACTTTGTGTGACAACAACAGGAACTCTCGAGCGTTATGACTTGAGTGATAAAGATTTAGCTATTATCACTAGTTCGCACAAAGCCAGTATTGAGCAGGTGCGACAAGTTTTTAATATTCTCTGGAGGGCAGATATTGACCCTACTGCACTGCAATGCCCAGTTCCTGATGGTAAACGAAGTCGTCTAGAGTACAATTGTTCGGGAAAACATGCTGGAATGCTCGCGGTTTGTCAGCAGCGACATTTTCCTTTACATAGCTATTTAGACCGTAAACATCCAGTTCAGCAAATAATCATTGGTAAGGTAGCGGAATTGCTACGAATGCCAGCGGATGAATTTATTAGCGTTCATGATGACTGTGGAGTTCCAACATATTTATTACAGCTAGCGCAAATGGCACATTTGTACGCCAAGCTCGCCGAGCGTAGCAATTTAGATATGGAGAGAATTGTACGCGCGATGACGCATCATCCGGTGATGGTGGCTGGAGATGGAGAGTTTGACACCGAATTAATGCGCCATTGTCCGGGAGAACTCGTTAGTAAAGCCGGAGCAGAGGGTGTGCAGTGTATTAGCAGACTCGGCGAAGGCATGGGACTGGCGATTAAAGTTATAGATGGAGCAAAGCGAGCCAGAAATGCCGCCGCAATTCATTTACTCCAGCAAATGGGTTGGATTTCTCCAACTAGTGCCCAAGCAATGGCAGAAAAATTTATGAACCTCGGTCAGTATAAGCGTTTGGAAGTTATTGGAGAATTATCAATTTTATAGTTGCTTTATTTAGAACTTGAGTATATACTATAAAAAGACGACGCGGGATAGAGCAGCCTGGTAGCTCGTCGGGCTCATAACCCGAAGGTCAGTGGTTCAAATCCACTTCCCGCCACCAATTAAAAAACTCTGTAGTTAATACTTACAGAGTTTTTTTATGTCTATGTGCTTGTATTTTATAAAAAAGCTAGACTAAAACTTCCTTGTAGACTTATTATTATTGATTGTGAGTTTTCGATAAAACAGTCACTGACCGCACTCTTAAGAGACGGGGCTTGAAATAGGGAAACTAACCATTTCTTGCTCATCGAGTTAAAGCAGTGTCTAGCTTAGAGGTTAACAGCCTAAACTGAATTGTCTGGGTGTGGTAGCCCAAAGGATGTTAAGAATGCTCCCCAAGTTTTTAACCGCTCCGACAGTCAGTAGCCCCCGGGGTATATACACGGGTTTTGCAAGATTCCTGGCTTTCAATGCATAAAAATCTTGCATTCAAACTAACAACCACTCAGGATTAATCCTGGCTTAGTCGTTTCCTCCCTGAAGCTCAAGTTACAGGGTTTTCAAACTCTCAGGAAGTTTTTCATGAACGCTCAAGAAATTATCCGCTCAATTGAATCGGAGCAGCTCAAATCAGACTTGCCTGACATTTACGTCGGCGATACAGTCAAAGTTGGTGTAAAAATCAAAGAAGGCGAAAAATTTCGCGTTCAGCCTTACGAAGGTGTAGTAATAGCCAAGCGTAATGGTGGCATTAACGAAACTATTACTGTCCGTCGTGTATTCCAAGGCATTGGTGTTGAACGAGTTTTCTTGCTTCATTCTCCCCGTATTGACAGCATTAAGATTATTCGTCGTGGTAAAGTTCGTCGTGCAAAACTTTACTATCTACGCGACCGTGTTGGTAAGGCAACCCGCATTAAACAACGGTTTGACCGTTCTTTGTAAACAAACTGACCGAAGGAGAAAATGTTTGTGATAGCGGCATTCAGCCGCTTAGTCTTTTTCAAAGAGCGAAATTTTTATTTTTTATAAAAATATTGCCCAAGTTGCGTTATAATGGTGAAAGTTCAGCGTTTGGGACTGAATTAAAGACATTACAAGCGCTCTTAGTTCAGTTGGTAGAACGCAGGTCTCCAAAACCTGATGTCGGGGGTTCAAGTCCTCCAGGGCGCGCTCTCAATAGAAAGATTGCAACCCGAAAGATTTCAAAAATCTTGTAGTATTAACCACAAGACAAGAAAATTTCGGGTAGAATCTTATTAACTATTATTTACAGCTCTTGCTTCGAGTTGTTGAAATCAGGAGCTAGAGCTGTAAGTTGTTGACTGGATGTATGAATCTCGTTGAGAATTGATTATTCTTAGCGGCAGGCACGGAAGATAGCGAAAAGGGAGGTGAAACCGTGAGCAAGAAAAACGAAGCTGAAATAGCAGAAACTTCGGGTGGGTTCAGCGTCAACAAATTTGTTGAAGGCACTAAAGAAGAGTTCGAGAAAGTTGTCTGGCCCAGTCGAAAGCAAGTAATTAGTGAGTCAGCGGCTGTATTGTTAATGGTGACACTTTCAGCAGCGTTGATTTTTTTAGTTGATAAACTCTTTACGTGGGGCGCCCAACAGGTATTCGGATGACTTCTGTAACAGACTCTGGTTACAACGAACAAGCTTTGCACGATTCGGAAACCGGGCAAGATAATGCTTCTTCTAAGGTTTCTCGCTGGTATGCAGTGCAAGTAGCATCGGGTTGTGAAAAGCGTGTTAAAACAAACTTGGAGCAGCGCATTCAAACATTTGATGTAGCTGATAAAATACTTCAGGTGGAAATACCACACACACCCGCCGTCAAAATCCGTAAAGATGGTAGTCGCCATCAAACCGAAGAAAAAGTCTTCCCCGGCTATGTGCTGGTGAGGATGATCATGAATGATGATGTCTGGCAGGTAGTACGCAACACCACCCATGTAATTAACTTCGTGGGGGCAGAGCAAAAACGCGGAACAGGTCGAAGTCGCGGTCACGTTAAACCCGTACCGTTGAGTAATTCTGAAGTCGAGCGAATCTTTAAACAGACTACCGAACAGCAAGAAGTCGTCAAGATTGATATGACGACGGGTGACAAGATAATTGTGCTTTCTGGTCCATTTAAAGACTTTGAAGGTGAGGTGATTGAAGTTAGCCCAGAGCGGAGTAAACTTAAAGCCTTACTATCAATATTTGGACGAGATACACCGGTCGAACTAGAATTCAATCAGGTAGAGAAACAGAGCTAAAACAAAATGGCGAAGAAAGTTGTAGCGGTTATTAAGTTGGCACTTAACGCAGGTAAAGCCAACCCAGCACCGCCTGTAGGTCCCGCGCTTGGTCAGCACGGTGTTAATATCATGATGTTCTGCAAAGAATATAATGCCAAAACAGCCGACCAAGCTGGGATGATTATTCCTGTAGAGATATCGGTATTTGAAGACCGGAGTTTTACATTCATCCTTAAAACTCCTCCAGCTTCGGTACTAATTAAAAAAGCGGCAAAAATAGAAACAGGGTCGAATGAACCGAATAAAAAGAAAGTCGGTTCCATTACGAAAACCCAGTTACGTGAAATAGCCCAAACAAAAATGCCCGACTTGAATGCCAACGATATTGATGCAGCAATGAACATCATCGCTGGAACAGCAAGAAATATGGGTGTTACAGTTACAGAGTAGAAAGTGCTGAGTGCTGAGTGCTGAGTAGAGGTTAGGAGTTAAGAAAGAAATTCGTAACTTTGAAGGAACTTTTTGCTCTTGGGCTTTTAATTTTGAGTTAAGTAAATTTTATTGGGGGAGAGGTTTTTGCTTCGTAATAGACCCCAGGAGAGTAGAAAATGGGAAAGAAAGTATCACGTCGAATGCAGGCCTTGCTTGCGAAAATAGAAGATAGAGATTATGCACCGCTAGATGCATTAGCTTTACTTAAGGAAACCGCAACAGCAAAATTTCCAGAAGCAGCAGAAGCTCATATCCGTTTAGGAATTGACCCAAAATATAGTGACCAGCAACTGCGTACAACTGTTGCATTACCCAAAGGAACAGGTAATGAAGTTCGTGTAGCAGTAATTGCGCGAGGCGAAAAAGTAACAGAAGCTACCAACGCAGGCGCCGATATTGTTGGTTCAGAAGAACTAATCGACGAAATCCAAAAAGGTATGATGGATTTCGACAAATTGATTGCAACACCCGATGTAATGCCACAAGTTGCGAAGCTTGGTAAATTACTTGGTCCAAGAGGGTTGATGCCTTCACCAAAAGGTGGTACTGTTACTTTTGATTTAGTCAGCGCAATTTCTGAATTCAAAGCTGGTAAATTAGAATTCCGAGCAGACAGAACTGGTATTGTTCATGTTATGTTTGGTAAAGTGGCATTTGCGCCTGACGATTTATTAATTAACTTAAAGGCGTTGCAAGAAACTATCGACCGTAACCGTCCTAGTGGCGCCAAAGGTCGTTACTGGCGAAGTATGTACGTTGCTTCAACAATGGGACCCAGCATCCGTATTGACATCAACGCACTTCGTGACTTAAAAATGAACGAAACCTAAAAAAGTGCTGAGTAGAAAGTCCTGAGTGCTGAGGAATTAAATACAAGTTAAAACTCAGCACTCAGCACTCAGAACTCATAACTAAATATAGTAGCCAGAGACAGCAGGTGCAAAATGCTTAATATCCTGCCGAGGTTTACGTCTAAGTATTTATAGTTTAGTTTCACAATTAAAAGTGTGAAATTGATTTTACTGGATGTAATACGATTTTAGAAATCGACCTTGATGTAAAACCCTGGCTCGCACGGAAGCTGGGGTTTATTGTTTGCGCGCGCACTTAATATAAGGGCGGGTTAATCATTATCTTCCTTAGTCTTAGGATATTTCTAAACCCGCCCCCAACGTAAATCTAAAATCCTCCAAGGGGGTGAAGCGAAATGGGAAGAACGGTAGAGGATAAAAAAGAGATTGTCAGTGAACTCAAACAAACTTTGGGTGAGTCAAGTTTGGCACTAGTAATTGATTATCAAGGACTAACAGTTGCTGAAATTACTGACTTGCGGCGCAAATTACGTCCGAGTGGCACGATTTGCAAAGTAACAAAAAATACTCTAATGGGCATTGCCATTCAAGATGACGAAAAATGGCAACCACTATCAGAATTGCTCAAGGGTTCTAATGCCTTTTTGCTGGTAAAAGAAGATTTTTCATCAGCAATCAAAGCATACCAAGAGTTTCAAAAAGCCACCAAGGATAAAACCACACTTCGTGGTGGTGTAATGGAAGGCAAGCTGCTCCTTGAAGCAGATGTCAAAGCATTGGGAGATTTACCTTCCAAGGAACAGCTCATAGCGCAAATTGCAGGCGCCATCAACGCAGTGGCTACCAAAATTGCCGTTGGTATCAACGAAGTACCAAGTTCGTTGGGACGCGCTTTGCAAGCTTACGCTGACAAAGACAAAGAAGGTGCCACCGAAGGCGCACAAGAAACAGCTGCCGAGTAGGCATTATCAACAATTACAATTAGAGGAGACTAAAAAATGTCCACTACAACTGATGAAATTTTAGAGAAATTGAAAGGTCTTACACTTCTCGAAGCATCTGAACTCGTTAAGCAAATTGAAGAAGCTTTTGGAGTGAGCGCTGCTGCACCTGTTGGTGGCATGATGATGATGGCGCCTGGTGCTGGAGCTGCTGCTGCTGAACCAGTTGAAGAGCAGACTGAATTCGACGCAATTCTTGATTCAGTACCTGCTGATAAGAAGATTGCTGTTCTTAAGATTGTTCGTGAATTAACTGGTTTAGGCTTGAAAGAAGCTAAAGACTTAGTAGAAGCGGCGCCTAAAGCATTATTTGAAGGAGTTGCAAAAGATAAAGCTGAAGATGCTAAGAAGCGCGTCGAAGAAGCTGGTGGTAAAGTTACCGTCAAGTAATTTTACTTTTGCCTCAATGTTTTAGAAATCTGTGGATTTGTTGCTTCACCCTCATAAGTGAAGCTAAACTAAGCCTGTCAAAAACAGGCTTTTTTATTTACAAATTTTCTTGTGTCTTGTGGAATAGTCTTGTGTCTTGTGGAGCGGGCAGAGAAAGCCCGCCTCTTACATTTGAAACTATATCTAGGACGGGGCAAGAGAAAGCCCATCCCACAAGAGTTTTATTTATGCTTGATTGCGTCGCTGTTCCAAATGTTCGCGGAGTATTCTCTCAGTTTCCGGGTCATTTAACCCAACAGAGGGTGGGTATACTTTAGCATTCGGGTCTCGGAATCTTTCCACATAAATTGATAAAGCTTCGTCATCCTCTCTGTGTTCAAGAACGTATTGATGGAACTCCGAGCGAGTCATTGTTGCAAAATTAGGTTTGCTCATTTAAAAATCGAAGGGCGTCCGTTAGGATAAATTTCAATTACTATTTCTTGCCCTGCCAGAATAACCACGTTACCCGTGCGGGAGTCAAGAGTTCCTAAATTTATCGGTACATACATTGCGCGTCAAATATATTGTCAGATCAAAGTACTGTTTTAACTGCTCAGAAGTTGGCATCTTTACCTACACCCCTCACTAGTTCCATAACCAAACCATTTTAAATCCTGTTACTACCCAATTTTTCGTCCCCGCCCCTACATTTGGGAGTATATTTAGGACGGGGCAAGAGAAAGCCCATCCCACAAGAGTTTTATTTATAGTAAGCCAACAAAAAGCTAGCAAGTTGAGTCAATATCATTAATTTTGATTTATATATTTACCTTATTAGGCGCAGAGGGCACAGAGAAGAAAGGAAGAGAGATTTAAGATTGGCGCCTACCAAAAGTAATCACATAAAGCAACAGTGAAGCCAACCTACAGTTTTTTATCTCATCAGAGTAATAAAAGAAAATTAATATCTTCAATTTAAAAACTCAACTTCTAATTAAACACATGCATTTTTGTGACAAAACGTTGGTATTTATCTAGAATCACTTACGTTTTGTCACATTCAAAGTTTTGATTAGTCCCGTGTTGCTTTGGTCATCTTCTCAAATACGATTTTTGACATTTTGGGAAAAATTTTCCAATCGTAAGCGTAAGCTTTATCTTCACCAAAAACGACGAGGATATAACCTACTTTCCCATCTGGTGTAGCAATATACGCAGCTTCGTTACGTGCAAATGATGTCCAACCTGCTTTGGCGCCAAAGTAGATATTACTTGGCAAAGATTCGCTGAAAAATCCTCTTACTGGGTTAAAATGTTCTGTGTCTTGGTCATCTTTCTTTGTTAATCTTGCTTGTGGGTCTATTGTTAATAAATTAGCCATTTTTTGGCTTTGTTCAGCCGACACCGCTTGATTAGAATATATTTCATACAGTAATCTGGCTGTTTGCCGTGCGCTAAGTTTATTCCGAATTGGTTTTTCGGGATTTCCGCGCATTTTTAAATCGGCGCCTTTTGGCTCAAAAAGCTTTATATTTGTAATCGGAAAAGTTTTCTGATTAACGTTAATATTTTCGTAGTCCGCGCGCTGAAAATATTTATTTACTTGTTTACGTTGATTAAGCCAATTTTCGTATTCTTTATCTGTTAAATCAAAACCTGATTGGGTTCCAGTAATCGCATCGACAATAACGCTGGCAGAGTTATTATCTGACTCTTTTATCATTTTATTAAGATAAATACTAAAATCAGCTTCGCTTAATAAACCCTTTTGAACTTTTTCATAGAAGTAAACTAACCAAAATGTCTTGACTACACTAGCTGGAAATCTTAGTTCTTCTTGTTGATAAGCTCCATATTCTCCTGTTTTAGTATTAATCAATGTAATTGATAACGGGTTTGTTGGTAACTTTTTATCAGCAGCAGTTTGAACAAGTTCGTTAACAATAGCTTGTAATTTTTTATTTTTATTGAAATTTTGAGATGATGAAATGTTATAAGCTAGCTGTAAATTATCTTGCTTATCCTGCACTGCTGAAGAAGACCCAGTAGTTGGAGAAATTTCCACAGGTTCCGATGACAAAGCTAGTGGAGGTGGTAGCGCTTCTACTTTTACACTACCTAGTTCTTGCTTATTAACTGAAGTCATTTCTTCAGAAGGTGAACTATTTCGTCGAGCGATAGCCACACCTGTAAGGGTTATAACTAATACTACTCCTGTAACTATGCCTAAAAATTGTACGGGTGGTAATTTATTTGATTGTTTCTTACTTAACATGGTTTTTAATCATTTTGAAGAGTGAGGATTCGATTGAGGAAGATTTGCTGATTGTTGTTCGTCCTTCTCCGTCAAAAGACTATAAATATTTACTAAAATTGCGGAAACGTAAATTAGGAATGCTAACCAAAATCCCAAGCCATAGTTAACTAAAATAAATCCTTGTCCTTGCTTGAGAATTACATCATCAATTTTAGATTTGAGCATCAGCAGTAAAATGAAACCTACGGCGCCTGCTCCTGCTGGTATTGCAGCACTTTTTTTAGCTTTAATAAAACTAGTTCCTACACCGACTAATCCAGAAAGCATTGCAAACAGTGCTAAAGGTTCTCCAGGAATTTTTTCAGTTTTAGGTTGACCAAATAAACTGGGTTGTTGAATTTCTTTGCCGCTTGCTAACTCAACTCCATTTAGAGTAATAAGTTGCTCTTGTCGGCAGGAAACAGTGATGAAGGGTAAGAAAAAACAAAATAAACCCAAGCTAAATAGTGCGGGTGAAATTTTTCTACTCGCGTTGCTCATTGGAAGTCTCCTTTATTTGTTTGTAAAAATTCTGGTTTAGATTCTCAAGCGCGCTAAATCAAAACAAATTAATTGGCAAGGTCTTTAACTGTTTTATAATCAGAGATTTTGAGTTGACCGTCTGACATTTGCAACGAATAGCGAACTAAACGTTTATCAAAAGCTGTATTTTCGTCGTTAACAACCTTTCCATTTTTATAAAATGTACGGTCTTCTGTCATTGCTATTTCAATGGTTGCTTGGTCGCCATTAGCAGCAAAAGCGCCAACTGAGTCAATACTTTGTACTCCGTACCTGTAGTAAGCATTGTTACTTACTAACCAATCACGTGAACTTCCGTCGTATGAAATATTTTTTCTATAGGCTTCACCTGTAGTTAATTGGGCGCCTAACTCGTGATTATATGGAGGTGCGAAAATGTATTTTTTGCTTTCTTGCCATTTGTTAACTAGAGCAAGTGCTGCATCCCTTGTAATAGGTGATGATGTAGAAATATTTGAATCTACCGAAGAATTTACAGGGGATGCTGATATAACTTGATTACTACTTGCTGGTATTTGTGCAGGTGCAGGAGAAGTACTTTGTTGAACTACTGCTGTTTGTGGTTGAGTCTCTTTTCTATCGATAATTAGCAAACCACCAAGAACACACACACCAATAACTCCACCCATAACTAATGCTTTTTGCAAATCACTCATGCCTGGGGCAGTTTGTGGTTGCTGGTAGGGTGTTCCTGGGCTTGGTGGAGGAGCTATAACTGTTGATGCTTGTTGCGGTTGAACATATCCGTGCATTCTGGCGCCTGTAGGTGCAGCAGAAATTAGAGTCGGATTAACTGCTGGTAAAGTAGGAGCAATTGGAGTGGCGCCAGTTTGGATTGCTTGCAGCATTTCTAAGGCACTACTATAGCGATGCGGTGCAAACGGTTGGATGGCTTTGTCCAAAATAGCTGCAAAAGTGGGTGTTACACTCAAAGCGTATTGGCGCCATAATATTTCCCCCGTACTAGGATTAGTAGCAAGTTCTTGAGGAAATTTACCCGTGAGTAAATAAATTGCTGTTAACCCTAAACTATATAAATCGCTTGAGAATACAGGTCTTCCAGCAGTTTGCTCACTAGGCATAAAACCAGGAGTACCAATTACTATTGATTGACTAGAATTTCCAGATGCTGTTACTACTGTTGCTATCGTTTCTTTAACCGCGCCAAAGTCTATTAATACTGGTTGCTGATTTGAATTGCGAATCAGGATATTATCTGGCTTGATATCTCGATGTACGATTCCTTTACTATGGACGTAATTGAGAACTGGCAATATCGATACTAAAATTTCTTTTACAGAACTTTCGCTTAATGTTCCATATTGCCGTAATTTTTCTATAAGCGTTTGTCCTTCAATGTATTCTTGTGCTAGATAAAATTGTCCATCTTCACAAAAGTAAGCGTACAAACTTGGTATTTGACTATTACCTTCACCAAGTTCTTCGAGAATTGCAGCTTCTCGTTGAAACCGTTCTTGTACGAGTTGGTAAACCTGTGGGTTGTCGGCAACAGGTTTTAGTAGTTTAATTACGCACCTGCGTTTAGCTGGCATTTGCGTATCTTCTGCTAAAAACGTTTCACCAAAACCACCAGACCCCAGTACTCGAATCACCTGGTAGCGATAGTTCAATAAGATTGGTGTCATCATAAATTTTTATTTTATACTTAGAACTTTTTACTAAATTAGCTATAAATTTTACTAATAACCTCTGAATTATTACTTAAAGAGAGAAAAATAATAGATTAAATCTTTTGAACTTTATCAATTAACCATCTTTCAGATGTTGTATCCCACACCAAAAAGTAACGTAAAGATTGTGAGATTCGCCGACCTGATTTCATAAAGTATTTGACGCGCGCTTCTGCTAATGCTGTGCTGCTACTTGTTTCTCGACTAGTTATTTCCTGCATATCCACTTGTGAAACCTGTTCCCACCATTCCACAAATGAATTAAAACCAGCTGGGTGCAAATCTGAATTATTACGGTGTTGGGGAGAAAGCTGACTCCAACCAGCCTGGTATTCAGACCTATTAATAGTTTCGTAATAATTTCTTAATGCTTGTCCTGCCGATATTTTGGAAACAGTAGGTTGAGATAATCGCGACTCTTGGACCGATAAACTAGTTGTAGGCGCCAAAGTTGTAGATGGTACAGTTGTAGGCATTACAGAATTACTTGGTTGTACAACGATTGTTTGTGGTTGAGTATCTCGTCTACCAATGACTAACAAACCACCAAGAACACATACACCGATAACTCCACCCATAACTAATGCTTTTTGCAAATCACTCATAGTTTGAGCAACTGGTTGCAGGTAAGGTGTTGCTTGACTTGGTGCAACTACAACTGTTTGTTGTGGTGAAACATAGGCGCCTGTGGGTGGAGCAGAAATTAGTGTAGGGTTAGGTTGAATTTTAGGAGCGACGAGACTTTGTAGAGAACGTAGCATTTCTAAGGCACTGTTATAGCGCTGTGGTGCAAACGGTTGAATGGCTTTATCCAAAATAGCTGCAAAGCTGGGTGTGATATTCAAAGCGTATTGGCGCCATAAAATTTCCCCTGTACTGGGATTCGTGGCAAGTTCTTGGGGGTATTTACCTGTGAGTAAATAAATTGCTGTTAGCCCTAAACTGTATAAATCGCTCGAAAACACAGGTCTTCCAGCAGTTTGCTCACTTGGCATGAAACCAGGAGTACCAATTACTATTGATTGACTTGAGTTTCCTGATGCCGTTACTACTGTTGCTACCGTTTCTTTAACGGCGCCAAAGTCTATTAATACTGGTTGCTGATTTGAATTACGAATCAGGATGTTATCTGGCTTAATGTCTCGATGTACGATTCCTTTACTGTGAACATAATTGAGAACTGGCAATATTGACACCAAGATTTCTGTTACAGAAGTTTCGCTTAATGTTCCATGCTGTCGTAACTTAAGAGCCAGCGTTTGCCCTTCGATATACTCTTGCGCCAAGTAAAATTGCCCATCTTCGCAAAAGTAAGCATACAAACTTGGTATTTGACTATTACCTTCACCAAGTTCTTCGAGAATTGCCGCTTCTCGTTGGAAGCGTTCTTGAACTAGTTGGTAAACCTGTGGGTTGTCGGCGACGGGCTTAAGTTGTTTTATTACGCACCTGCGCTTAGTCGGCATTTGCATATCTTCTGCTAAAAACGTTTCACCAAAACCACCAGAACCCAGTACTCGAATCACCTGGTAACGATAGTTCAACAGCATTGGTGTCATCATAAACTCTCACACCTAGAACTTTTTCCCAACTTAGCTGTAAATTTGACTCGTATCCTCTGGATTTTTACTTAAAAAAAGAAAATCCGGATTTTTTTTACACAAACTATAATTTTTGCTAAAACTGACTAAAACGACATTTACAAATCTAGTTTTTGATACCAGTATTCATATGCTCGATAAAGAAATTTATACTTCTAAGATTAGTGAAAAGACTTATATAGAGTTGCGTTCGCAAGGCAAAGTTTTACAATTTGAACTTAAAAACGATGAACATATAATGGGACGTGACCGCTCTTTAGCTGACATCGTGGCGCCTGAAGACTGGCAAGTAATGGGTCGCACTCAAGCTGTGCTTCGCAAGGAAGGACAAAACTACCGTATTTATGACGGAGATGCTAAAAAACCTAGCACTAACGGTTTGTATATTAATCACAGCCGTGTTACTCCTGATACAGGATATTTACTGAGAACTGGTGTTGATGTTAAAATCGGTCAAAACCCTCAAAATCTGATTGAGTTAAAGTATTTCAATCCTTTAGATAAAGTATCTATTAATACTAATAGCAAAATTACCTCTTTAAAAAATAGTCCTATTGTATTAGGGCGAGATAGCAGCGCAACAGTGATTCTGGATGCACCTGCGATTTCTCGGCGCCATGCCACAATTGAGAAAGATAACCGAGGACGTTACATTTTGCGCGACCATAGTACAAACGGTGTGTTTGTAAACGGGCAAAGAGTTAACGGTTCTACTGTACTAGAAGCAAATGCGGATATTCGGATTGATCCATATACATTTGTTGTTCGTGGTGATGAACTACTTTTATTAGACCGAGGAAATCATATTCGGCTTGATGCTTGTAATTTAGTTTTAGAAACAAAAGGAAAGCGGCGCCTTGATGATGTTTCCTTGCCTATAGAACCTGGACAGTTTGTAGCATTAGTGGGGGGAAGTGGCGCCGGAAAGTCAACGATGATGCGAACACTGTTGGGACTTGAGCAGCCAACTAAGGGGGTAGTGTACTTAAATGGCGAAGATTTACGAAAAAATTTCAATCTCTACCGCACTCAAATTGGTTACGTTCCTCAAGATGACATTATTCACCGGGAATTAACAGTTGGTGAGGTACTTACTTATGCAGCTAAATTACGACTACCACCAGATACAGATGTCAAAAAGGTGGTAGATAAGACTCTACAAGATGTGGAAATGGCGCATCGACGTAATGCGTTGATAAGCGAACTAAGTGGTGGGCAAAGGAAACGGGTTAGTATTGGCGTTGAATTATTAGCTGACCCAAAGTTGTTCTTTTTAGATGAACCAACTTCAGGATTAGACCCTGGTTTGGATAAAAAAATGATGCAGTTACTGCGGAAATTAGCAAATCAAGGACGAACGGTGATTTTGGTAACACATGCGACAGCTAATATTAAGTTGTGTGACAGAGTTGTGTTTCTAGGTCTTGGTGGACGGTTATGTTACTTTGGTCTCCCTTCGGACTGTTTGCGGTTTTTTGGCGTTAAAGAAGATTTTGCTGATATCTATAATTTATTAGATAAACCAGACACTATTGTTGACCAAGCAGAAAAATTCTATCAATCTGATGATTATCGACGTTATGTTAAAAATCACCTCAGTCCAGGAAATCAAGCGGCAAAGGTTAATATAGGTAATCAGCAGAGTAAGAGTAGTTCTTTTGGTGAACAGTTAGGTATTTTAACTCAACGATATTTTCAAATTCAAAGACGCGATTATATTAACCTAGCTTTAGCACTGTTAACGGCGCCCATTGGTATTAGCTTAATTAACGTTGCCTTAAGAGACAAAATTCCTTTTGTTATTCCTGAAAAACTTGATGCGAGTCAAGCGCCTTTAGCATTGCGCGTTTTGTTTGTATTTACCTGTGCGGCATTATGGGTGGGACTATCGAGTTCGTTACAAGAAATTGTGAAAGAAGCTGCTATTTATTTACGTGAGAGGTTAGTTAATTTAGGTTTATTTGCATACCTTGGCTCAAAATTAACAATTCTTTCGGTTTTAGCTTTTCTTCAAACATTATTAATAACCGTAGTGATTTTAATATTTTTTCAATCACCCGATTTAAAATTAATTTCTTGGCAACTTGGTTTAGGAATAACAACTTTTTTAACGCTGCTAACAACTATAAGTTTAGGTTTAATGGTATCTGCTGCTGTTAATAATAGTAATCAAGCTTCGAGCGTATTGCCATTATTATTAATTCCTCAAATAATATTTTCTGGTGTTTTATTTAAAATGGAAGGAATCGCAAGTAAAATATCTTGGTTAATGCTAAGTCGCTGGTCGATAGGAGCTTATGGCGCCTTAGTCAATGTCAATGCAATGGCGCCGGAAGCATTAAAATTACCTGATGGTAGTATAGTCGCAAGACCGTTTGAACCAACATCAATTTACGACGCTACTTTGCAAAATTTAGGATTAAACTGGGGAGTGTTATGCTTACACACAGTTATATATCTAAGTGTTGCATTTTGCTTGCAAAAGCGTAAAGACATTTTTTCGTAGGTTTTTGATTAGGGCGCCATCATTTAAGTGATTCTAAATATGGACGTATTACATTTTGAACTCGACAAATCTTGGCATAATACCAAATTTTATCCATTGTGCAGCGTTGTTTTTGCCAACATTCCCGTAGTGCTTCCAAGGCAATATCAAGACCAATCTTGTTGCGAAACTTGAAGCAATCTGCAACTGTTTTGGCAAGAGAATAAACTCTTGCTGGCACACCTTCTATGTGATGTTCTTCAATTCCTTCCTCTAATGCTTTACCAGACATATAAACTATCCGCAGAGGCAGAAGTTTATCTTTAGGTGGGCGCGCTTTTTGATTTATAGATAGCCAAACCTCATGAGGCGCCTGAATTGTCAGTTCATAGAAACTTAGTGCTGAAAGCAAGCAAATAACACCATGAGGAACTCGTTTAGCAGTTTCAGCTAGGGTATGGCTAGAAGATTTAAAGCCCCCCTTATTAAGGGGGGTTGGGGGGATTAATCTAAGTTGCCGTGAATTTTGAAGGCTGCCCAGTAGTAGGGATG
>ERZ1066118.637-NODE-637-length-29911-cov-22.463491_pt1 | contig 29911 bp, 27 predicted proteins | sample MGYA00382765_ERZ1066118 | MGnify/ENA primary metagenome ERZ1066118 (study PRJEB33369, sample SAMEA5778348) | biofilm metagenome | biome: Industrial cooling water; feature: Water cooling tower basin; material: Biofilm | place: United Arab Emirates | collected...
ACGCTCACGGCGCACGCGCAGGGCGGCGCGGTGTTCGGCGACGCGCCGCAGCAGGAGCGGCTGTTCGCCGGCGGGCCGACCACCGTGCGCGGCTTCCGCCAGAACGAGCTGGGGCCGCAGGTCTATCAGGTCGTGGCGTACGACACGCTCGCCGAGGTCGGGCGCACGACGTTCGTGGTGCCGGACACCGGCCGCGCCCGCGCGCCGCAGCGCAGCATCCCGGCGGGCGGGAACGCGCTCCTCGTCGGCAACCTCGAACTGCAGCTGCCGAGCCCCGTCTTTCCCGAGCTGCTGGCGGTCGCCGCGTTCACCGACGCCGGCCAGGTGTGGAACCGCGGGCCGAACGCGGGCGGGGGGCTGCGCGGGCTGAGGGTGACGCCGGGGGCGGGGGTGCGGGTGCGGTCGCCGTTCGGGGCGATCCGGGTGGACCTCGGGTACAACCCGTACGCCGCGCCGCCCGGCTCGGCACTGTACCTCACGCAGGGAGACCCGGCGTCGCGGGTGCTGTACTGCGTGTCGCCGGGCAACGACCTAGCGGTGACGCTCGGGGTGGCGGCGAGCGAGCAGCAGGCGGCGGGGCGGTGTCCGGCGACCTACCGGCCGCCGACGTCGCGGGGGGTCTTCCGGCGGCTGAACCCGAGCATCTGGATCGGACAGGCGTTCTAACCCCTCCAACCTCCGATGCGCGTGAGCGCCTTTGGTGCGCCTGCCCGCGGCGGCGTCCGGCGGCCGCCGCGTGCTGGTCGGAAGCCGGATCTCCGCGTGACCAGACGACCGTGACCGGTGCATGGGCCATACGGGTGCGCCGCCACGCCCTGGGCCGCAACGTGCAGGTGGCGTGTCGCACGCAGGTGCGACGCGGCTGGTGCGACGCGGTCGGACGTCGTCCGAAAGCGCGGTACGCGACCGCTCGCATCACTCCACCACGCGAGGCCTCCCCATGAGCCCCAACGTCCCTGACGACGGCGCCGCATTCGTCCGGCGCTACGCCGACGACCCCCAGGCCGTCTCCGAGGAGGAGGCGGCGCGCCGGTACCGGCAGGTCGCCGCCCAGTTGCCGCCCGAAGATTACCGACAGGCGGCTGAGGCGGCGCTCGCCCGGCTCTCGCCCGAGGAGCGCGTCGCGCTCGGCCGGCACTTGCTGACGCAGGCCCCGGCCGCGGGCGGCGTCGGGTTCCCCGACGTCAACGGCGACGGTATCGACGACCGGCTCCAGGACCCGCGGTACCTAGCGGGCGTGACCGCGCAGGTGCAGCAGCAGCCGGGGTTGCTCGACCGGCTGCTGGGCGGGCTCGGGCTCGCGCCCGGCGCCTCGGGCCAGGCGGGTGGCTACCCGCCGGTGGGGGCGCCGTACGGCGGCCCTGGGTACGGTCCCCCCGCGGGCGGCTCGATGTTGGGCGGCACGCTCGGCAAGGTCGCGCTCGGCGGCATCGCGGCGGCCGGGCTCGCCCACCTCCTGGGTGGCCGCGGCGGACACGGGAGCGGTGGGTTCTTCGGCGGCGGGTACGGCGGTCACCACGGCGATCACCACGGCGGCGGCCATCATTGATGGCCCACCGACGCGCGGCAGCCGGCGGTGGGACTCACCAGCTGCCGCTGTCGGAGCGCGCGTGTGACGGCCCCCACCCACGCGCGTCCCGGTACAGGCGGAGGCTGTCCGTCAGGAGCCCCGCCGACCGACCCGCGCGGGCCGCGGTCCACTCCCTGCACAACGCTTCACCGTTCTCCATGCCGCCGATCGTCCTGCGCCCGCTGAGCGACCCCCTCGCTGCTGCGCGCCGCCACCTGGAACTCCGGCAGGAGGTCGCGGCCCACAACCTCGCGAACGTCGACACGCCGGGCTTCAAGGCGGAGCGGGTGTTCGCGCGCGTGCTCGGCGCGGCCGGCACGGCCGGCGCGGCTGCCGATGACGCGCCGTCGTTGCCGGCGAGCGACGCGGCGACAGACCTCCGTCAGGGGCCGCTGCGCGACACCGGGGCGCCGTTCGACTTCGCGCTCTCCGGGCCCGGTTTCCTCGTCGTGGGGACGCCGCAGGGCGAGCGCTGGACGCGGGGCGGCAGCTTCGCCCCGGACCCCGCCGGCGTCGTCCGCGACGCGACCGGCGCCGCGCTGCTCGGCGAGGCCGGGCCGGTGACCGTGCCGCCCGGGGCGCGCCAGGTGAGCGTCGACCCGGCGGGGCGCGTCGTCGCCGACGGCCGCCCCGTGGCCCAGCTCCGGCTCGAGCAGCCGGCCGGGGCGCCCATCACGCTCGCCCACGAGGCCGCTGGACACGTCGCGCCGTCCGCGGCCCGCACGCCCGCCGCCCGCGCGATGGTGCGCCAGGGCATGATCGAGGGCAGCAACGTCAACGCCCTCGACGCCATGGTGGAAATGATCAGCGTCCAGCGGGCGTACGCCATGATCGGCCAGGCCCACACCGCCCGCGAAGCGGTCGACGACCGCGCGCCCGAGCTCGGGAAGCCGGTCTGACGGGGCGGCGGAACGCCGCGAGACGGGGCGGCACGGCGCCGGACGCCGCCACATCGACGCGTGAGCGCGCCGGCCGTTCGCGGCGCCCCGGCCGGGCGTTATGATGCCGCCCATGGCCGACGTGGATGACGCACCGCGCCGAGACGGGCCCGGCCCGGCACCGCCGGCGCCTTCCGAGACGACGCCCCCGACGAGGCGGGCGACGCTGACCTACCCCCTGCGGGGGCTCGCGTCGGAAGGCGCCGACGTCATCGTGCGCGCCGCGCTCCGCGACCTCGACGGCGTGGATAGCGTCGCGGTGCGCATCGCCGAGGCGCTCGCGCACGTGACGTACGACCCCGCCGTGACCACGGCGGCGGCCATCGAAGCCCGGCTACACACCGCCGGGCGCACGCACCCAACGGGCGCCGACGGTGCGCACGGGCACACGCGGGCACGCTAGCCGCGGCACCCGGTCGGCAGCGGCCGCACGTGGAGCCGGCGCCGCGGCCACGCGGCGGGCGGTCGCGCGAGGCGTCCACGCCGTCCTGTGGGCGACCGTCGTGGCGGGCTGTACGTACGACCCGGGGTACGGCGGACGGTCGAGCGACTCGTGGGCGGCGCAACTGGCCACGGACACCACCGCCAACGCGCGGGCGGACGCCGCAGTGGCCCTCGGACGCGTGCTCGAACTCCAGCCCAACCAGCCGGTCGCCGTCGCGGCCCTCATCCGGGCCCTCGCCGACACGAGCGATCCGGTCCGCGCGTCGGCGGCCCGCGCGCTGATGGGAGCCGCGCGCGCCGGCCGGCGTGCCCGCGCGGCCCTCCCGGGTGCGGTGCCCAAACTCGCCGCCCTGCTCGCGGACTCGGCGCACCCGCGCGTACGCGCCGACGCGGCCGAGGTGCTCGGTGTGTTAGGCACCGCGGCCGGGCCCGACGGCGCCCGCGCGCTCGCCCGGGCGCTCCGCGACCCCGATGCGGGCGTGCGCGGGGCCGCGCTCGTGGGCGTCGGGGCGATCGGGCCGTCCGTGCGGGCGTCGGTGCCGGAGCTCGATACGGTACTCGCCCGACTCGCCACGCAGGACCCGAATGCCCACACCCGCGGGGCCGCGGTGTCGGCCATGGGCGCGCTCGGCGTTGCGGCCCGGGTGGCCGTTCCGGCCCTGGCTCGTGCGGCGAGCGACGGAGAGGCGGGCGTGCGGGCCGCTGCGGTCACGGTGCTCGGCGGGCTCGACGCGTCGACGGCGCCGGCCGCCCGCGCCGCCCTCACGCAGGCGCTCGCGGACCCGGATCCGGTGGTGCGGCGCGAGGCGGCCCACGCGCTCTCCGCCTGGCACCGCCGCGGCAGCGAGGACCCGGCGATGCCCGAGCCGTCGCGCCTCGAACTGTGCGCCTCCAACCCGCGGGCGGTCGGCTGCTGACGAGCCCGCACCCGCTCGGCGCGCCACGCTGCAGGTGACGTTCCCGCACGACGTGCGATCACGCCATCGCCGAGCCACACGTCGGAGGACCCCGTGGCGCCTCTCCGGCCACTCTCCCGCTATGACCTGAGCGACCTCGCGCCGCTCTTCTCGGTAGCGGACGCGGCGACGTTGGCGTCGCTGCGCAGCACGTCCCGCGTGGGCCGATACCGCCCGTGGGCCCCTGTTCCAGTCCGGGTGCCGCCTCCACCCATCCGCGCCTGCCAAACGACGCCGCGCTCGGCCCGATCGGGCCGAGCGCGGCGCCTGGTATGCCGAAGGAGCGGTGTGGACGGTCGCCCGCCGCGAGTTCAGGGCTTCGGCGCAGCGGTGGTGTCGCGGTGGCCGTGCGGGTCGAGGTCGCCGGGCGTGTGGTCGGGGTGCTGGTGGTGTTCGCCGGGCACTTCGTTCGCCGCCGCGTCTCGGTGGCCGTGTTGGTCCACGTCGCCTGCGGTGTGGCCCGGGTGATCGTGGTGCCGCTCGGTCCTGTCGTCCGACATGGTGGCCTCCGTAGGGGTGGGACGCGCCGTCGTACCGGGGGCCTCTACTGTTGGCCTGCGCGCTGGCGAATGCAAGGCCGTCGGTAGGGGCGGCCGCGTTGCCGCCGCGGCGTACGCCCCCGGTCGGGTGTTCGAGCACAGCCGACCGAAGCGGGTACCGTCGCGGCGCTCGGCGGCGCACTGCGCGACACGAGCGGTCGCGTGCGTGTGACGGCCGCGCGCGCCGACACGCGACCAGGGCCCGCCCGAGGTGGTCCGCATCCTCCCCGGCGTGCGGCGCGCCCCGTTACCCGCGCGCCCGCCGCGCCCGCCGGCGCAGGAGCGCGAGCCCGGCGATCGCGGGCCCGGCCAGGAGTAGCGTCGAGGGCTCCGGGACCACCGCCGCGACCGCGACGTTGCTGTTGTTCGGCCCGAAGTCCGAGATCTGCGCGTCGCTCAGTGCGCCGTCCAGCCCGAAGCGCGGCCACAGGTTGAACGTGTAGTCGGCGAACGCGAACCCGGTCGAGGGCAGGAGCGCCGCGGGCACGAGCGCCTCGAAGGTGTTGCCGGTGATCGTCACGGCCCCCGCCGAGAGGGGCGTGGCGGGGCTGGTGAAGAGATTCACCACGTCGGGCCCGTTCGGCCGCACGATGACAACCGCGTCGAAGAGCACGCCCGGCACGCCGAGCGCCGCGAAGCGCGCGGTGCCCGCGCCGCGGTTCACCCCGTAGACGTAGGCGAGGTTCGGGTCGGCCGCGGGGTCGATGGGGCCGGCGAGCATACCGCGGAACCGAAAGTTCACGCCGTCGAACACGACGGCGCCGCCGGTCACGTCGAGGTCGCCCGTGCGCGGGCCCGTGTACGGCGCGCGGAAGTCGCCGGCCGGGTCGGTGAACGCCTGGGCCCCGACGACCGCCGGGGCGAGGGCGGACGTGGCGGCCGCCACGAGAGCGAAGGGCGCGAGGCGGCGCACCGCCCGGCGGGGGAGAGCAGCAGGGCGCATCAGGGGTGGGGCTGTGAGGGAATAGGACGCAGTACGCGGTGCACCGCCGCACGGGAACGTCCGACGTCCCCGGCAGGGCGGGTGGCGCTCCGCCCGGTGCGGAGCACCGTATGTGCCAGAAGCCCGTGCTGGTGCCGCGCTGGACGTGCCGCGCTGGACGTGCCGCGCTGGACGTGCCGCGCTGGACGTGCCGCGCTGGACGTGCCGCGGCGGGCGGCACCCGCCGATGCTGCGGACGCCGCGGCGGCGCGAAGTATTCCCGCGCTGTACGCCGCGCGCCGGTTACGACCGGACCTGAAGCGGGCGACCGCCACACGCCGTTGACAGCGGGAAAGTTTAGGCTATCCTAAAGCGCGCGAAAGTTAGCCGATCCTAAACCTAAATGGAGCGTCTCGTGCTGTCGCACCCGCAGCGCCTCGCTCGCGTCCCGGCGGCCCGTTGCTTCGCCCGCGGCGCCGCCCTCTGCGCGGCCGCCCTGGTGGCCTGCAGCGAGCCGCTGCTCCCCGGCCCCGCGCGCGACGACGCCCGGCTGGACGGGCCGCTCGACGGGCTCGCCGGCCCGCAGCTCGCCGCGCACGCGGCCGGCGACGCCGAGTTCAGCCGGCACTTCACCCCGGCCGAGGGGCTCGGGCCGCTGTTCATCGCCACGTCGTGCGAGAGCTGCCACGTGGGCGACGGCAAGGGGCACCCGCTGTTCGACATCACGCGCTTCGGCCGGCCGGGGGCGGGCGGCGCGTTCGACCCCATGCGCGCCTTCGGCGGCCCGCAGCTCCAGCACCGCGCCATCCTCAACTACCTCGCCGAGCGCACGCCCGGGGGCGCCACGGCGGTCGCGCGGTTCACCGCGCCGGCGGTCACGGGCCTCGGCCTGCTCGAGGCCGTCGACGACGCGACGCTGCTCGCGCTCGCCGACCCCGACGATCGCGACGGGGACGGCGTCTCCGGCCGCGTGCACCTCGTCGACTCGACCGACGCCATCGCCGAGTTCGTGGACTTCGAGGCCACCCTGGTCGACGGGCCCGCGACCCGGCACGTGCCCGTGAACGGCCGGTACGTCGGCCGCTTCGGCAAGAAGGCGCGCGTGGTCACGCTGCTCCAGCAGACGGCGTTCGCCTACTCCGAGGACATGGGGCTCACGACCGACCACGTGCCGCGCGACCTGGTGAACCGCCAGGTGGGCAACTTCGCCGCCGACGCGGCGCCCGACCCCGAGGTGTCGTCGGCGACCGTGGGCAACGTCGTGTTCTACCTGCGCACGCTCCGCCCCCCGCCGCGGCGCGACGCCACCGCGCCCGACGTCCTGGCGGGCGCGCGCCTCTTCGGCGAGGCCGGCTGCGGCGGGTGCCACCTGCCCACGCTGCGCACCGGGGCCTCGGAGCTCGCCGCGCTCGACCGCGTCGAGTTCCACCCGTTCACCGACCTCCTGCTGCACGACATGGGGCCCGAGCTCGACGACGGCGGCTACACCGAGGGCGACGCCCGGCCGTCGGAGTGGCGCACGGCCCCGCTCTGGGGGCTCGGGCTCGCCGAGCGGGCGCAGGGCGGCGGCGCGTTCTACCTGCACGACGGGCGAGCGCGGACGCTGCGCGACGCGATCCGCTTCCACGGCGGCGAAGGGGCGCGCAGCCGCGCCGCGTTCGACCGCCTCGCCCCCGACCAGCAGGCGCGCCTGCTGGCGTACCTGCGCTCCCTCTGACATGTCTCCCCATACGGCGGCGGCCGCCCCGCGTCCCGGCCCGGCCCCCGACGGTTCGACGCACCGCGTACCGCCGGTCGGCGCCGCGGCCGGCGCGGCCCCGGACGGGCCGTCGTTAGGCGGCCCGCCGGTGGCCCGCCGGTGGCCCGCCGCCAGTTCCTGCGGCGGCAGCTCGAGGTGCTGGCGGGGGGCGTCGTGTGCGGCGCGATCCCGGTGCTCGCGGGGGCGTGCGGCGCGTCGCGCGCCCGGTACGTGACCCCGACCGTCGCGGGCGACCGACTCGCGGTGCCCGCCGCCCGCCTCGCCGCCGCGGGCGCGCTCCTCGTGGAGGACCCGCGCTCGGACCTCCCGATCTACCTGCGGCGCGGGCCGGACGGCGCCTACACGGCGGTCTCGACCCGCTGCATGCACCGCGGCTGCCAGGTGGAGCCCGCGGCGGACAAGCTCGTGTGCCCGTGCCACGGGAGCGAGTACACGTTCGCCGGCGGCGTGCTGCAGGGGCCCACGGAGCGCCCGCTGTCGCGCTACCGCGTGACTGTGGAGGCCGACGCCGTCTACATCCACCTGCCCGCGGCCGCGTCCGACCCCGCCGTCGCGGCGGAGCCGTCGTGAGGCGCCCCGCTAGGCGCTGCGTTAGGCACCGCCCGGGTCGCCCGACCGGGTGTGGGCTGGCGCGCGGAGCGGCCGCCATCCTGGCCGCCGCGGGCCTCGCGGTGGGCGGCCTGGCGGCCGCGCGCCCGGCGCTCGCGCAGGTCGACACGACGCGCGCCGACACAACGCGGGCCGACACGACCGGCGGGCGGCGCCGGGCCGGCCCAGTGCGGGGCGACAGCACGGGCGTGCAGGGGAGCATCTACAGCCGGCCGTTCATCGCCGCGGCCGGGCGCACGGCGGTCGGCGGCTACGTCGAGGGCAACACGAACTACTTCGTCGAGGACGGCGTGGGCGACGGCTTCTCCATGGAGCTGCGCCGGTTCAACCTCTTCCTCTTCTCGTCGGTCGGCCAGCGCCTGCGCTTCATCTCGGAGCTCGAGTTCGAGCACGGCACGCGGGAGATCGCGCTCGAGACCGCGCTCCTGGACTTCCAGCTCGACCCCGCCTTCGTGCTGCGCGCCGGCGTCCTGCTGCCGCCCGTCGGCGCGTTCAACCCGAACCACGACTCACCCCGCTGGGAGTTCGTCGACCGGCCGCTCGTGTCGACGCGCATCATCCCCTCGACGCTCTCCGAGATCGGCTTCGGCGCGTACGGCCGGGTGCCCGTCGGCGCGGCGACGCTGACCTACGACGCGTACCTGACCAACGGGCTCGGCGAGGGGGTCATCCTCAACGACGAGGGGCGCACGCTGCTGGCGGCGGGCAAGCGCGACGAGCAGTTCGCGGGCGACAACAACGGCTCGCCGGCCGTGTCGGGGAGCGTCGCGCTCCAGCGCCGCGGCCTGGGCGAGGTCGGGGTGTCGTACTACGGCGCAGTCTACAACGCCTTCCGGCGCGACGGCGTGGACGTCGACGCGCGCCGGCGGCTCTCGATGGCCGCGCTCGACGTCGCGACCGCGGTGGGCCCGCTCACGCTCCGGGGCGAGGCGGCCCGGGTGCGGGTCGACGTGCCCGACGACCTGGGCGAGCTGTTCGGCGAGCGTCAGTGGGGCGCGCACCTGGACGCGGTCGTCCCCGTGTGGCGGCCGCGCGTGCTCGCGCGCCTGCTCGGCCTCCGCGGCGCGACGGTGAACGCCGGCCTGCGCGTCGAGTACGTGGACTACAACGGCGGCCGGTTCCGCGCGACCGGCCGTCCGATCCGCGACCACGTGTTCGCGCTCGTGCCCGGGCTGAGCTTCCGCCCGACCGCCGGCACGGTGTTCAAGGCCAACTACCGCCGGCACTGGACGCGCGACCTGCTGGGCAACCCGGCCGCGCGGATGGGCGGGTACCAGGTCGGGATGGCGACGTACTTCTGACCGGTCCCGGCCGGGCCGCCGCCGAACGCCACCCGTGACGCGCGCGGTCGCGCAGCCGTCGGCCACGGCCGAGGACTACCTGAAGGCGATCTACCACCTCGAGCGGGGCGGCGGGGCGGCGACGCGTACGGTAGCGGAGCGACTCCGCGTCGCGCCCGCGTCGGTCAGCGGCATGCTGCGCCGGCTCGCGGCGCAGGGACTCATCGGCCATACGCCCTGGCGCGGGTTCGTGCTCACCCCGGCCGGCCGGCGGGCGGCGCTCCGCACCATCCGCCGCCACCGGGTCGTCGAGACGTACCTCGTGCAGGTGCTCGGCTACCCGGTGGACCGGGTGCACGGCGAGGCGGAGCGCCTCGAGCACGCCGCCTCGGACGACCTCGTGGACCGCATGGCCGCCGCGGTCGGCCACCCGGCGGTCGACCCGCACGGTGCGCCGATCCCGACGCGCGGGCACGCGCGCGGGCACGCGCGCGGGCACGCGCGCGGGCACGCCCACGTCCCTCGGCCCGCCGAGCCGTGGTGACGGTTGACGGCCGCGGACCGGCGTGGGCGCCGTGCGTCCGCCGTCGGGGCGGCTGAGGAGGGGGGGCCACGCCCCCGAATCCCGTTGCGCCACACACCCGAGCGCCAAACCCTACCAGCGTTAGAAGGGCGAGTCGTTTGCCTCGGGAACCCGTCCGTTCCGGCCCACCGTGCGGGGGTTGACACATCAAGAACGGCTGGTGTATCGTAGGCCCATGACGACCGCCGTCGCTCTCGCCGCGCCCGGGTCGGACCGCCCTGCGGTGGACCGCGCCCGGGCCGCCCGGCTCTTCCACGCCCTGTCGGACGAGACGCGGCTCGCGATCCTCGAGCTGCTCCAGGACGGGGAGCACTGCGTGTGCGACCTGCAGGACGCGCTCGACGCGGCGCAGTCGCGGCTCTCGTTCCACCTCAAGGTGCTGCGCGAGGCCGGCCTCGTGACGGACCGGAAGGAGGGGCGCTGGTCGTACTACGTCGTCGTGCCGGACACGCTCGCGGAGGTGCACGACCTCGTCGTCGGGCTCGATCCGGGCGCGCGGCCGGCGCGGGGCGGGAAGGGCCGGGCGAAGCTCCGGGTCGTCGGGAACTGCTGCGGCTGACCGACGCGGACGGCGGCCGACGCTGGCGGTGGGCGCCTCGCACGCGCGGGCGCCCTCTCTCGGGTCTTACATATCAACATTTATTGGTGAGGAGACGCGCATGGCGAACGTCGCGGGTGGGCCGTCGGACCTGACGGCGGTCGTGCAGGAGAAGTACGGCGAGGCCGCACGTCGCGTCCTCGAGGCGGGCACCGCCGCCTCCTGCTGCGGCCCGGTGAACTCCTGCTGCGGAGGCGCGGCGTTCAACGGGCAGGTGGACCCGATCACGTCGAACCTCTACGTCAACGGCGAGACCGACGTGCTCCCCTCGGCCGCGGTGCTCGCCTCGCTCGGTTGCGGCAACCCCACCGCGCTTGCCGAGCTGCACGCGGGCGAGACGGTGCTGGACCTGGGCTCGGGCGGCGGCATCGACGTCATCCTCTCGGCGCGCCGCGTGGGCCCCACGGGCCGCGCGTTCGGCCTCGACATGACCGACGACATGCTGGCCCTCGCCCGCCGGAACGCCGAGGAGGCGGGCGTCGAGAATGTGGACTTCCTCAAGGGGCAGATCGAGCGCATCCCGCTCCCCGACCACTCGGTCGACGTGATCATCAGCAACTGCGTGATCAACCTGTCGGGCGACAAGCGCCGCGTGCTCGCCGAGGCGTTCCGCGTGCTCAAGCCCGGCGGCCGGTTCGCGGTGAGCGACGTCGTGGTGCGCGGCGAGGTGCCGGCGGCCGTGCGCCGCTCGATGGAGCTCTGGGTCGGCTGCGTGGCCGGCGCACTCGAGGAGTCGGAGTTCAAGGCGCTGCTCGCCGAGGCGGGCTTCGAGGGCGCGGACGTGGAGCCCACGCGGCTCTACCGGAGCGAGGACGCGCGCGTCTTCCTCACCGAGGCCGGGATCGACGTGGACGCCACCCTCGACGCGATCGACGGCAAGTTCATGGCGGCGTTCGTCCGTGCGACGAAGCCCGCCGGCGCGGGCGCGCGCGCCCCGCAAGCGCGCCCGCAGGCGCGCCCGCTCGCGCTGGCCGCCGCGCCGACAGGCGGCTCCGCCGAGGGCGCTTCTGCCACGTCGTGCGGCGGGCCGGACTGCTGCGCCTGACCCCGCCGCACCGCGTCGGCTGATCCCGCCCGGCCGTCCCCGCCGGGCGCCCCCTCATCGGTGACCCGCCCATGCATCCATCGCCCGCCCCAACCGTCGCGCCGGCCCTCCGCGAGGCGCGCCCCGACGACCTGGCCGCCGTCGAACGGCTCCTCGCCGCGAGCGGCCTGCCGACCGCCGGCGTCGCCGACGTGCTGACCCGCCACCCCGAGGACTTCGTCGTCGCCGAGGCGCCGCACGCGGCCCCGGGCGCCGCCGGCGCGCTCGTGGCGGTCGCCGGCCTGGAGGTGTGCTGCGACGGGTCGCGGTGCGCGCACGCGCTCCTCCGCTCGGTCGCCGTCGATCCGGCGTGGCGCGCGCACGGCCTCGGACGCGAGCTCGTGCGCCGGCTGGTGTGCGTGGCCGAGGGCCGCGGGCTGCGCGCCCTGTACCTGCTCACGATGACGGCCGAGCACTACTTCCCGCGTCTCGGCTTCGCGCGCGTCGACCGCGGCGACGTGCCGGAGGAGATCGCCGCGACGCTCGAGTTCCGGAGCGCGTGCCCCGCCTCGGCCGTCGCCATGACGCGGCCGCTCGCGCCCCGCGCGCCCACCCTGTCCTGACGCCGAGGGGCCCGCCGATGCGCTACGCCCTGCTCTCCGACGTGCACGCGAACCTGCACGCGCTCGACGCCGTGCTCGCCGACGTCGACGCGCGCCCGGACGTCGGCGCCGTGTACCACCTGGGCGATCTCGTCGGCTACTCGGCCTTCCCGAACGAGGTCGTGGGCCTGCTGCGCGGCCGCGGGGTCGCGGGCGTCGCCGGCAACTACGACTCGACCGTCGGGACGGACTACAAGCACTGCGGGTGTAAGAGCGAGAGCCCGCGCCAGGAGGAACTGGCGCACGTCTCGTACGAGTTCACCCGCCGCGCGGTCCGGCCCGAGGTGAAGCGCTACCTCGCCGGGCTGCCGTTCTCGCTCGACCTGCGGCCGCTGGGCGGCCACGTCGCCGGCCCGCGGCTCGTGCTGGTGCACGGCACGCCCACGCTCAACACCCTCTACTTCACCGAGGACCGCCCCGACGACTTCTGCCGCAAGATGGCCGCGGCGGTGGGGCTCAAGGCCGGCGACGTGCTCGCGTTCGGGCACACGCACAAGCCGTGGCACCGCGCGGTCGACGGCGTGCACTTCGTCAACACCGGCAGCGTGGGCCGGCCCAAGGACGGCGACTGGCGTGCGGGCTACGTACTCCTCGATCTAGGGCCGCCCCACGCGGACGACGGCAAACCCCAGGACGCGCCTGTGCGCGTGGAGCACGTGCGCGTGCCGTACGACGTGGACGCGGCCGCCGCGGCCGTGCTCGCGGCCGGGCTGCCCGAGGACTTCACCGCGTTCCTGCGCACAGGCGGCGCCGCAGGCGCGGCCGCCGCGGCGTCCCCGGGGGTCGCGTGATCGGCGGTGAGCTGGCACTGCGCGACGGCGCACGCGGGCCGTTCCGGGTGCTCGTGCTCTGCTCCGGCAACTCGGCGCGCAGCCAGATCGCCGAGGCGCTGCTCACGGCCGGCGGGGCGGCGCGCCCGGCGGGGCGGGTGGTCGGCGCGAGCGCGGGCTCCCGCCCCGCGCCGCGCGTGCACCCGCTGGCCGTCGCGGTGCTCGCGGACCACGGCATCTTGTGGGAGGGCCACACCCCGCGGTCCGTCGATGACGTCGCGGCCGCGCTCCGGCCGGGCGAGGGCTTCGACCTCGTGGTCACGGTCTGCGACGACACCCGCGAGGCGTGCCCCTACTTTCCGGGCGCGGCCGCCCACGTGCACTGGGGGCTGCCCGACCCTGCGGCCGTGAGCCCGGCGCCCGCCGCGCGCGCGGCGTTCAAGGCCACCTACGACGCGCTCGCCGCGCGCGTGGACGCGCTGCTCGCGCTGCCGCTCGAGCGCCTGGACCCCGCGGCGCTGCGCGCGCGGGCCCAGGCGGTCCACGGCGGCCGCCTGGGTGCGTCGCTTGTGGCACCCGACCAAGGCCGGGTGTGAACGCCCAGAGCGGGGACGCGCGCGCCGCAACGATGACGGCCGCGCCGCCCGACGCCCGGTGCTACCTGGCCGAGGGTGTCGGGACGGCGATCCTCGTGCTCGTGGGCCCGGGGGCGGCCATGGTCGCGGCCCGCACGCACGCGTTCGGGCACGCGGGCGTGGCGCTCGCCTTCGGGCTGGTCGTGACCCTGCTGGTCGCCGCGTTCGGCGCGACGAGCGGCGCGCACCTGAACCCGGCGGTGACGCTGGCCTTCTGGTCGGCCGGGCGCTTCCCGGGCCGCGCGGTGGCGCCGTACGTCGCGGCGCAGTGCGCGGGCGCCGCGGCGGCGGCGCTCGCCCTCCGCTGGCTGCTCGGCCCCGTCGGCGGGCTCGGGGCGACCGCGCCGGCGCTCGACCTCCCGCGCGCGTTCGCCGTCGAGGCGGGCTACTCGGCCGTGCTCATGCTCGTGATCCTCGCCGTGGCCACCGACGAGCGCGTGCCGCGGGGCGTGCCGCCGTTCGTGATCGGGGCAACGGTAGGTGCCGGCGCGCTCGTCACGGGGCCGCTCACCGGCGGCTCGTTCAACCCGGCGCGTTCGCTCGGGCCCGCGGTGGCGGGCGGCGGGTGGACGGCGCACTGGCTGTACTGGGCTGGACCGACGCTCGGCATGCTCGCGGCGGCCCGCTTGTACGAGTACCTGCGTGGCGCGAACCCACCCGCCGTCGTCCCGCGTGGCGTCCCGCTCGGTGTCGAGGGACCGATCGACGCGTCGAGCCTGTAAGCGGCGCGGGCGGGAGCCGGTGGCATCGGGTGGGTTTCGCGCTCCGGCGTTCGGTGCCTAACACGCCGTCGGACGCGTGCCGCGGAACCGGTGTCGCGGGACGTCCACGCGACCGGGTACTGCGACACCGCCGCGCCTACGGCGCCGTCAGAAACTCCGCCTCCAGGAACGCGCGCGTACCAGCGGGGCCAGTCAGGCGCAGCCACAGCGGGCCGCCGTCGGGCGCGAGCTCCAGCGTGAACGTCAGGAACGGGCAGCAGCGGCGCTCGTTCGCGACGAACCGTGCCACCTCGTCGAACGCGGGCGCGTCGAAGCGGAAGGCGTAGCCCTCGACACGGCCGCCGGCGTCGCCCGGCGCCGGGCGCTGCTCCCGGGCAGCCTCGCGGAACAAGCGGGCGGCGAGCGCGAAGTGCGCGGGGCGCTCCGCCGCGGGGAGCGCCCCGGGGACGCAGGCGAGTGGGGGCGTCGGACCGGCGGGGACGGGATCGGGCGGCATGGCGGCTTCTCCGTGTGACGGTCCGTGCGGTGGCCTGGTGGAGGACGCGTGGAGAGGCTACCACTTCAAGCGCGCTTGATGTCAACCCCCCACGTGGAGCGCGGTGCGGGGTGCTCTGTCCCCAGGCGCCACCACGCCGCACTGAGAGTGAGCCCCCATGACCGCGCACGTGACACAGCAGGTCGCGTCGCACCCCGGAGATCCCGGCGCCGGACGCGCGACGCCCGACGCGGCACCGGGTCTTATGGGCATCGGCGCGCTCGCACGCCGCGCGGGCGTCGCGCCCTCGGCGATCCGCTACTACGAGAGCCTCGGGCTGCTGCCGGCGCCCCCGCGTGCGGGCGGCCGACCCGCCGGCCCCCGGCGCTACGACGCGAGCGCGCTGGACTGGCTCGCGCTGATCGCGCTCGCGCGCGGGGCCGGGTTCACGATGGCCGAGACCCGGGAACTCGTCGCCGGCTTCGCGCCCGGCACCGTGCCGGCCGAGCGGTGGCGCGCCCTCGCCGCCCGGAAGCTCGCCGAGGTCGACGCGCTCCTCGCGCGCGCCACGCGCATGCGGGCGGTGTTACGCGCCGCGCTCGCGTGCGGGTGCCGGCGCCTGGAGGACTGCGGGCACCTGCTGGCCGCGCCACCCGACCGGCCGGCAGGGACCGCACGGCCGCGGCCCGCGCCCCGTCGCGCCGCCCCGGGTGCGCCTGGGAGGGACCGTTGACGGGACCCGATGCGGTGACCGGGGCCGCCGTCGCCCGGTCGGCGGCCCTGTTCGTCCTCGCCGGCCTGCTCGAGATCGGCGGCGGCTACCTCGTGTGGCAGTGGCTCCTGGCGGGGCGCCCCGTCCTGGCCGGCCTCGCCGGCGCGGCCATGCTCGCGCTGTACGGCGTGGTGGCCACGTACCAGCCGGCCGACTTCGGGCGCACGTACGCGGCGTACGGCGGCGTGTTCATCGTGCTGGCGCTGCTCTGGGGGTGGGGCGTCGAGGGCCGGCGGCCCGACCTGCCGGACCTCGCCGGCGCCGCCGTCTGCCTCGCGGGCGCGGCGGTCATCATGTACTGGCCGCGCCCCGGGTAGCGTCCACCACCGGCGAACGCCGCCGGTCGCATGACGCGCTGCTCAGGCCCGGCTGTGACGGTCGTTAAACCGGACGTCTCACACGGGTCTCGAAACGTCGGTCTACGCCTAACGGCTCTGTGGACCCCGGGTATCGCCAACCCACGAGTTCTGCGCGTCTCACGCCCGCGGGGCGCCGGGGTCCGGGGCGGCCGCGTGTAGGTTCTCCGCGTGGCCGTCTACCTCTTCTTCGACGAGAGCGGGAACCTGGACTTCGGGCCCAAGGGCACGCGGTACTTCTGCGTCGGTACGCTCACCACGCGCGACCCCGCCGCGCTCGAGCGCGCCCTCGGCGCCCTGCGCTACGAGCTGCTGGCCGAGGGCGTCGAGCTCGAGGCCTTCCACGCCGCCGAGGACCGCCAGGCCGTGCGCGACCGCGTGTTCGCGGCGGTGACGGGCGTGGGCGGCTTCGAGGTCGACGCGCTCGTGGTCGACAAGGCCGGCGTGCCCGAGACGCTGCGCGGGGAGGCGCGGTTCTACCCCGAGTGCGCCGAGCGGCTGCTCGCGCCCGTGTTCGCCCGGTTCCCGGACCCGCGCGAGCGCGTGGTGGTCGTGACCGACCGGCTGCCGCTGAACCGGACGCGGCAGGCGGTCGAGAAGGCGTTCAAGCTCTTCATCCGCCGCCGGCTCGGGGCGCGGCCGTTCAGCGTGCTGCACCACGCGTCGGCGGCGCACGCCGGGCTGCAGGCGGCCGACTACGCGCTCTGGGCCGTGTACCGCAAGTGGCGGGACGGGGACCTGCGCTCGTACGCGCTGGTCGCGCCGCTCCTGCGACGCGAGCGCCTCACAGACCTCGCCGGCGACGACTGACGACGGTCGACACGGAGGCGCCCGGAAACAGCGACCCCCCCGACTACCCGCTCGCGCGGGAGAGCCCCGTGGGCTCTTGTCATCAGGGGGGAACCTTTATGCTGGCCGGGCGCCCGGAGGTGTCCGGTTGACGGTGTAAGCTAACGCCTTCGCCCGGCGGAACAACGGCAGGCTGACACCACCTCGCGGCGGCCTGCTCTACCCAGAGAGCAGCGGCAGGGTGGCGGCGCCGAAAGAGGGTAGTCACGGGATGGGACGATCTCGCAAACCCTAGTGGGTGTTGAAAAAGGCCGCTGAGGCGACCTGAGCCGGCACTGGCCCGGTCGGTGACGTGCTGGCCGCCCCCGGTCGCGCGGAGGGCGGCGATGATGGGTGCACGGACGTGCGCGGTGGAGAAACGGGCGGAGCTCGACGCGTTGGTGCCGACCGACCACCTGCTGCGGCGTGTCGACCGCGCGCTCGACCTGGCGGGCGTGCGGGCCGAACTCGCGGCGTGCTACAGCCGCATCGGCCGCCCGTCGGTAGACCCCGAGATGCTCCTTCGGCTGCTGCTCGTCGGGTACCTGTACGGAATCACGAGCGAGCGGCGGCTCGTGGAGGAGATGCGCGTCAACGTGGCGTACCGCTGGTTCGCGGGGCTGCCGTTCGGGGAGCGCGTGCCGCACCACTCCACGTTTTCCAAGAACCGGCACGGCCGCTTCGGCGCCGGCGTGTTCCGCGCCGTGTTCGAGGCCGTCGTCCGCCGGTGCATCGCGGCGGGGCTCGTCGCCGGCGACGCGTGCTCGGTGGACGGGAGCATGGTCGACGCCGACGCGAGCCCCCAGCGCCACCGCGAGCCGACCGCCAGCGAGGACTTCGGCGCGGGGCCGTACCCGCCGGCGGCGCCGCCGGCAAAGGTGTCGCCGACCGACCCCGAGTCGGCGTGGGCGAGCAAGGGCGGGATCGCGCGCTTCGCGTACTACACCAACTACCTGGTCGACAACCGGCGCGGGGTGATCGTCGACGTCGAGGCCACCCCCGCGCGCTACAGCGCGGAGGCCGCGGCCGCGCGCGTGATGGTGCTGCGCACCCGGGCGACGCTCGGCTTGGCGGTGACCGCGTTAGGGGCGGACCGCGGGTACGGCAACGGGCCGTTCTTCGCGTGGTGCGTCGAGCACGGCGTGACCGCGTACGCGCCCGTGCTCGACCGCACCCACCAGGGAAACGCGCCGTACGGCCAATTCACCATCCACGATTTCGCGTACGACGCGGCGGCCGACGCGTACGTCTGCCCGGCGGGCGCGCGGCTGCGGTGCGTGGCCTCGACCCCGACCACGCAGGTCTACCAGTACCGCGCGCCGGCGTCAGCGTGCCGGGCGTGCGCGCTCAAGCCCCGGTGCACGCGGGGGCAGCAGCGGCAGTTGAGCGTGAGCTGGCACGACGCGGCCAGGCGGGCTGCCGCAGCGCTCGCGGGCACGCGCGCCTACCTCGACGCGGGCCGGGCGCGGCGGACGGTGGAGGCGCGCTTCGCGGAGCTGAAGCGGTACGTCGGGCTGCGGCGCCTGCGGCTGCGTGGCCTGCCACGCGCGGCCGAGCAGTTCCTGCTCGCGGCGACCGCGCAGAACCTCAAGCGCCTCGCAGTCGCGCAGCCGCCATGAACCCCTTTTTCAACACTCACCCTACCGAATGAAACGCGGCGACCACCGGCGCAGAACGGAGGGCCGATGGCGCGGCCGTGCTGGCGGGGCAACGCGGTTCGGCATCGCATCCACGGACCTGGGAGGCAAACGCGGCGTGGCTCCGGGCCTCGGCGCCCGCCTCCTTGCGCGTCAGAGTGCAAACAGGCACTTTGTACCGTAAAGCTGTCGCAATCATTGGCGGAGGTGGGCAGCGGGGCAGGTCCCGGGCACGGGAGGTAGGCATGCCGACGTGGTTGCGACGCATCCGCGGCGCCGTGGGGATGGGATCCACGTGGGCAGTCGCCTGGAGCGGCGCTGGCTGGCTCGTGGTGCTGGGGTTTCTGCTGGTCACCGGCAGTCGTCCCGACGCCCCCTTCCCTCTCATGTTGGACGCTGCCGGATTCGTCGCCGGCGTCATCTTCTCGGGAGCGCTGGGCCTCGCCGAGGGCCATCGCCGGTTCGATCAGCTGTCCCTCTCGCGCGTTGCGGCATGGGGCGCGGCCGGGGGCTTTTTGCTCTCCGCGACCTTTGTCCTGGGCGTCTCACTTGCGGGGGACCCCGCGTTCCTCTGGAACCTGCTGGTCGTGGGCCCCGTCTTCGCGGCTGCCGCCGCCGGGTCTGCCGCTGGCTCGTTAGCCCTGGCCCGGAGGGCGCAGGACCGAGCGTCGCTCGAGGCGCCTGAGGACGTGACCGCGGAGGGGCTGTCGGAAGGCGAGGCGCGGAGGGTGCTGCGCAACGGCCACTGACCTCGCCTTGTAGATCCGGCTCGCATGCTCTCGCATGCTCTCGATGGGGAGATCGAGCGAAACCGTCGGTTCTGCGGCCGCGTGGCGGCGGCTCAGAACGTTCGGGGCGTAGGCAGCGGGGACGAGTTGTGCGACCGCGTGTCGTGCGACCGCGTGTTGGGCGACCGCGGGGGCGCGACCCCGCGGGTGCGATCCCGCCCGGCGCCAGAACGCCGGGTAGCGGCGCGGATGCCTGCCGGCCGGCGGCGTGGCGGGGGGGCGGGGCCGGTCGCTTTCTTGGGCGCATGGCTGATGCTCGCGCCGGTGCCCCGTCGGTCCCGCCCCACCCCGACACCGGCTCCCGGGGCGCCCGCGGCGGCCCCGGCCGCGCCGGGGCACCCGAGGTGGCGCTGGACCTGGAGCTCGCGCTCGACGCCGGCGGCCTGGCCCCGTGGTCGTGGGACGTCGCCACGGGGCGCGTGCGCTGGTCGGCGCGCATCGAGCGCATGCACGGCATGGCCGAGGGCGCGTTCCCCGGCACGCTCGAGGCGTTCCGTGCCTCGGTGCACCCCGGCGACCGCGCACGGGTGGAGGCCGAGATCGCGCGCACGCTCGCCGAGCGGCGCCCCGAGTACCGGGTCCGCTATCGCTACCTCCGGGCCGACACGCCGGGCTCCGACGCGCCGGGGCCCGACGCGCCGGGCCCGGACACGCCGGCGTCCGCCGAGCGGTGGCTGGAAGGGCACGGCCGGCTGGTGCTCGACGCGGCGGGGGCGCCCGCGCGCCTGTTGGGCGTGGTGGCCGACATCACCGACCGGGTGCGCGCCGACGCCGAGCGCGAGCGGCTGCTCGCCGAGAGCGAGGCGGCGCGCGCGGCCGCCGCCGAGAGCGCGTCCAAGTTCCGCTTCGCGCTCGCCGTGGCGGACCTCGGGGCGTGGGACCTCGACCTGACCACCCGGCGCGCGTGGCGCTCGCTGCGGCACGACCAGATCTTCGGCTACGACGCGCTGCTCCCGGAGTGGACGTACGAGCGGTTCCTCGCGCACGTGGTCCCCGAGGACCGCGCGCGGGTGGACGCGGCCTACGGCGGGGCCCTCGCGGCCGCCAGCCCGTGGGACTTCACCTGCCGCATCCGCCGGGCCGACGGCGCCGAGCGCTGGATCGCCGCGCGCGGGGAGCCCATCCGGGACGCGGCCGGGGTGCCCGTGCGGCTCGTCGGCGTGGTGCGGGACGTCACCGCCGCGCGCGAGGCCGAGGCGGCGCTCCGGGCGGCCGTGGCGGCCGCCGAGGCGGCACGCGGCGAGGCGGAAGCGGCGCGGAGCGCCGCCGAGGCGGCGAGCCGGGCCAAGAGCGAGTTCCTGGCCGTGATGAGCCACGAGCTGCGCACGCCCCTGAACGCCATCGGCGGCTACGCGGAGCTCCTGGAGCTGGGCATCCGCGGGCCGGTGACGGCGCAGCAGCGCGAGGACCTCGCGCGCATCCAGGCGAGCCAGCGGCACCTGCTGGGCCTCATCAACGAGGTGCTCAACTACGCCCGGCTCGAGTCCGGGGCCGTGCGGTACGCGGTGGCCGACGTGCACGTGTGCGACGTCCTGCAGGCGGCCGAGGGACTCGTCGCGCCCCAGGCGCGGGCCAAGGCGATCGCGCTCGCGGTCGCCGACTGCCCGACCGACCTCCGGGTGCGCGCCGACCCCGACAAGCTGCGGCAGGTGCTGCTCAACCTGCTCGCCAACGCGGTGAAGTTCACCGACCGGGGCGGGGCCGTCGACGTCTCGTGCGAGGCAACGGCCGGCCGCGTCGCGGTTCGGGTGCGCGACACCGGCATCGGGATCCCGGCCGACAAGCTCGCGGCCGTGTTCGAGCCGTTCGTGCAGGTGCGGTCCGACCTGACGCGCCCGCACGAGGGGGCGGGGCTGGGGCTGGCGATCAGCCGCGACCTGGCGCGCGGCATGGGCGGCGACCTCACGGCCGAGAGCACCCCCGGCGTGGGGAGCACCTTCACGCTGACCCTCCCTGGGGCCGCGCCCACGGCCGGGTAGCCATGAGGGTTGAACGTACGGCCCGTGAAAACCACTTACGAGAAGGCCGCTTCGGGGCAGAAATCCGGGTAGTGAGGAGAAGGGGCGATTCCGGCGGTCCTAACGCCCACGTTCGGCGCGCCTCGTCATCGCCGTCCTCCGACAGCGCGCTGTCGTTAGGCGCGGTGCGGCGCCTCGTGATCGCGGGGGGGCGGCGATGCCGTCCGGGGACCCCGGGCGCGCGAGGCCGCGCCCGCCTAACGCGCGGCGAACGCCAGGGCCGGCGCGCGGCGGGCGCGGCGCCCTCGTACGGTTCGGCGCGTGGCGTCACCATTCGCCGCCAGCGGTGCGTTCGGCGCTCGACTCCCGGACCGCCGCCCACCCCCTCGAATCCGTCCGGCCCATGCCCGTCCGCCCGTCCCCTGCGGCGCCGAACGCCTCGACGCGCCGCGTCCCAGCTCCCGCGCCGGTTGACAGCGCGGTCGTCGAGGTCACGCCCGCCCTGGCCGACGAGTGGCTGGCGACCACTGGTCCGGGCCGGGCGTTGACGTCGCCTAACCTACGGACGCCCGCCCTGGCGCAGGCCGTAGCAAACCCCGGTGCCGCAATCAACGTTGCGGGTGAACGCATGCACGCAGGATCCGGGACGCCGGCCTGAGCCGGGGCTGACCGAAGCCGCATTTCGTTAGCTGTGCGGCTCCAGCCCCAGCCCTCAGAGCCGATCGAGCGGCTCACGCCGGCCGAGTTCCAACCGCTTCGCGCGATGACACCGGTGCGTACCCTCCCCCACCTTGTCGTCGCGCAGACGATCGACGAGGACGGTCGGTCGGGGGCGTCGGATGGGCGGTGTCGTGGGTGCCACGCCAGCAACCGTACTTGCCTGCAACCGCGGTTGCAGGCAGTCGTGGATGTTCCGCACGGCGAGCATCGCCCAGAGCCCGTGAGTGCTCGTAGGGATTCAGCGGCGACGGTTGATCGCAGCTGGCCAGGGCACCCGATTCAGGCCTCAGTGGGCGAGCACCGGGGCAACGCGGCGCGCCGTGCGCGCTGACCACATCGCGGCGGACGGGCCAGGTACCGACCGAAGCGCCCGGCGCTCGCGGCGCGCTCGGCGGCTGGGGGACCACCGGAGCCAGTCGAATATTTGTAGTGAGAAGCGGGGCTTCTCGCTAGTTTGGAGCTGTCCACGAACCTCCACCCGCCAGCCACGCCCCAAGTGTCGGCACCCCCCGTTAGCGACTCGGGCATGCCGCTCGACGATTCCGAATCGCCGACCTACGCGCCGACCCACGCGCCGACCGAGCCGTCGCCGGCGACCGCGGGCCGCTCCGCCCTCGTGGCCTCGGGTACCGGCGACCACCTGCCGGTCGGTCCCGAGGCGGTCGCCGCCGAGGTGGGCACCGCCGAGACCTACCGTGAGCGCGCCTACGCGGCCGCGACCCTCCGCGCCTATCGCGCCGACTGGCGACACTTCGTCGCATATTGCGCGGTGCGCGGCGCCTCACCGCTGCCGGCCGACCCGCTCGTCGTGCGCACCTACCTCGCCGTCTCGGCCGACCGCGAGGGCCGCAAGGTCGCCACGCTCCAGCGCCGGCTCGCCGCCATCGCGTACCACCACCGCGAGGCGGGCCACGTGCTCGCCCAGGACGACGCGGCGCTCAAGGCGACCTGGCGCGGCATCCGGCGCACGCACAGCGTGGCGCCGGTCGAGAAGGCGGCGGCGGTCACGGAGACCGTCTGCGCCATGGTCGACGCGCTCCCGCCCACGCTCGCCGGCGTGCGCAACCGGGCGCTCATCCTCATCGGCTTCGCCGGCGCGTTCCGCCGCGCGGAGCTCGTGGCGCTCGACGTCGCGGACTTGTACTGGCAGACCGACGGCGTCCGCATCACCGTGCGCAGCTCGAAGACCGACCAGGAGGGTGCCGGGCGGCTCAAGGACCTGCCCTTCGCCCGGCACCCGGAGCACTGCCCCGTGCGCGCCCTGCAGGAGTGGCTCGAGCGCGCCGCGATCGACGCGGGGCCGGTGTTCCGCCCGCTTTCCAAGGCGGAGCGCGTGCTCCCGCGGCGGCTCACCGACCAGTGGGTGGCGCTGGCCATCAAGCGGGCCGTCGTGCCGGTCGCCGAGCGCCAGGCGGCGCGCGCCTGGCATCGCCTCTCGCACGCGGCGCGCGCGCGGCACGACCAGGCGGTCTGGGAGGCGGCGTTCGTGGCGAAGGTGGTGCGCCAGCACGCCGGGCACTCACTGCGCGCGGGGTTCGTCACGAGCGCCGCGGCGGCCGGCGCGCGGCTCGACGAGATCATGGATCAGACCGGCCACGCGCGCGTGGACACCGTCATGCGCTACGTGCGGAATGCAAGGTCGCTCCGGGCGAGTGCGGCTGCAAAGCTGGGCCTGTAACCCCCCTTGCGATACACCACCGAGATGGCCGTCAGGGGTCGGCCTGTTTGCTCTCGTCGGCCTTCAACACCGCAATGTCGCCGCAAGCGTTCGTGGGCCGCCGACCTGACGTCAGGTCGGCGGCCCACGATCTCCCTTTACATCGGCGCGCACGCGAGCGACTTGGCCGTCCGGTTCTCGAGCGGGGGCGAGTTCCCGGAAGGATCTGGGTCGCCTACACCATCATTGACCAAACTTCTTCATCTGCGCCCACGATCCGCGCGCATCGTTCACGTCGGTCTCGCTCAACAGCAGGTAGCGCCATCGCCCGGCGACGGCGCCGCTGTTGTTCACGGTGTTCGCCCAGGTACGCGCAGCCTTCCTCTTCGCGACGACCTCCGCGGCGTTGATCTCCTTGTCCATCTTCGTCTCGACGAGCCAGCAGACGCGCTGGTCGTCCTGGCGCTCGACAACGACCAAGTCTGGGTTGTACTCCCGACCTTCCTGCGTCCATGTGATCGGGAGATCACCACGGTGGAGGCGGGCCCAGACGATTACGTCGTCATCGAGGTCAATCGCTACGGCCGCCTTGTACTCGGGTGATGAGTCAAACCACGCGTATTCATACGCGCCCCGCCGCCAACCGTCATACGCTAGCGTCCGGTCGAACGTATCCACGTGCTCGGTGACGTGCCGGCGGTTCGCGATCCGCGGCTTGTTCAGCGGCGCTTGGTGGACATCGTCGCTGAAAGTGACAGTCGTTGTGGTATTCTCGCGGATCTGCTCGGCTACCAGAGCATGCAGACGTCTCGCGGCACGCTCGAAATACGCCGAGAGGTTCTCGGCAGCCGTGTCTCCCATGGCCCCGATCACCACGTCCACGATCGCTGCTGCCGCCTTCACCTCAGCAGGGCGTCGTTCGACGCCCGGGACCTTCATCACCTGCTCGATGAGTTCTTTACGCGAGGTTGCGAGTGGGATGTCTAGGCGCAATGCCTCGACCGTCGTTGCCGCCTTCTGTCCTCGTATCTCTCCGCCCTTGGCCCGCAGGATGGTTCGGGTGAGCGTATCGGCCGCCTCGTTGGTCAACGCCCCACCAAGGTCCTCGAACGGGCGCATGTCGTGCACTTGGTTCAGCGAGAACGTCTGCGCCTGAGGCACCCGGACGACGTAGGGGATGCTGATCCGCTCGCGTCCTGGCAGCGGCAGGTGAGTGCGCGAGTTCTCCGGCACGTCGGGGACACGCTGCTCAAGCTCTCGTAGGCGGCTCTCGAGTGACTGAATGGGTTCCGCCGGGCCCGCGTGTGCCGTGCCGACCGCGCCCTGCGGCGCGGTTACCTCGCCGAACAACGTCGGCGCCTCCACCGCTCTTGGGCGCGCTACCGTACTCCCATCACTCTTCGTACGGAGCTCCAACAGAATCCGGTGATCGATCAAGCGCTGTGTGAGCGTGTTCCGGCGCTTGAGGAGCGCCTCGTACTTTTCGTGGGCGAGGACCTCAAGCGTGTCGAGCATCTCTTCCCCGGTGTACGAGCCGTAAGGAAGTCGCATTCCGCGGCCGAGCGTCTGCTCAGTCAGTACCTCGGACACTGATGCGCGCATCGACGCGATCACGTACACGTTCTTAACGTCCCAGCCCTCCTTCAGCATGCCGATCGAGAGAATGATCCGCACGCGAGAGGTCGGGTCTTCAACGGCGTCTAGATCGGCGAGCGCCTCTTCCTTCTCGTCGCCGGTCAGCTCGGAATGGACGAGGAGCGTCCTGCCAACCCAGGCACCGCCGTCGAAGCTCTCCGAGTCCAGGATGTCTCGGTAGCGCTCCGCCTCGCCTATCGTCTGCGCGATGACGAGCATGACAGGATTGACAGGCGTCATGTCGTTCTCGGCTGCCCATGCTTTGCTCACCCGCTCCTTGTAGCGGAGGAGCGTGACACCATCAAGAAGCTTGGTCTGATCGTCGTTCCGGTCATCCTGGCGGGCCACGAGGACCGGGGTTTTCACGAACTTGTCCTCGATCGCTTGGGCGAGCGGATAGCGGTACACAACTAAGCCTTCGTCCGCCGGAGACGGGGTAGCAGTTACGCCGATTACGACCTCCGGTCTGAGATTCTTGATTGTGCGAGAGAACGCCGTACCTCGGTAGCAGTGCTGCTCGTCTGCGAGGATAACCAAGTCGTCAAGCGCGCCGAGCCAATCGTACAGAGACGCACCTAGTTGTTCCTGGTACGCGTGTGTGGCGCGTCCGTCGCCAGTACGCGACGTCAACGCCTGGACCGTGAACACATACACCTTCGTTCGCGAGGCGTCCTTGATTGCTGCCGCAATCGCAGGGGAGGCGAAGTTCTCGGCCGTGATGAGCACCGGGTCGGACTTCATGAGCCCGGTAAGCGCCTTCGCATCACCAGACGTGAAGTTGCGAATGGTCTTCTCCCGGATGGTGCGTCCCGGCGTGAGAATGAGGAAGTTGCGCGCCGGGTCGCGAACGCCCGCCAAATACTCGATCAGGGCCGCCATGATGTACGTCTTCCCAACGCCGGTCGCCGAGTCGACGATGCACTCGAACGCCTCCTCCTTGCCCTCAACGTCGTAGTGCTGGCTCAGCATCGCGGCTACCGATTCGACCGCCTGGACGTTCGGGGTTCGTAACGAAAGGCGGTGGCGGATCTCCTCAAGCAGCTCGCGGTCAACGTGTAGGTCAGGCATTCGCCTTCTGTCTCCTAAAGGGGCTACCGTTTGCGGCCTTGCGACGATACCGGTCGAGGACCGAGGCAGGAATCGCTTCGAGGCGGGAGCCCGGCCGCTCCCGGCGTAGCTCGTCTGCCGCTTCGCTGTCGTATTGGGTGGCCCACACCTCGACGATGAGGCCGCTCGGGAGCTGATCAACGACCGCCTTGATCGTCGCCACGCCAGCACGGCCGTCGATCACCACGTAACGCACCTGTCCACGCGAGGCGGCGAAGATGCCGTCCGGCTGATATCGAACCCCGAGCTGAGCACACATGGCCTTGGTCAGGTCGCTGTGAGTGGCCCAGTCGGCCAGGAGCACCAGTCCATCCATATCCACGAACATGCTCGGCGCGACCTCGAGCTGAACAAACCCGCCACCGCCCTCCCACACGACCGTGGTTTCGACGCGCGTTCGCGTCCGTTTCGCGAGTTCCGACTTGACGCTGGGCAGGACGTCGATCGGGGCGCCATCCGGCGCGAACGCCTTGAGGAGCTTAAGCAGAAGGTTTGCGTCCTCTCGACTCAAGGGTGACTCGCCAGTCTTGACGCTCGCGCGAACGCGCCTTGCGAGTTCCTTCGCCAACAGCACTTCGATGGGTTCGTCGGAGTCAAGCACCTTTCCGAGCAGCGCGTTGAACTCATAAGCCTCCGACGGCGACATCCCGACGGGCAACGGCGCAACCTCGACCCGTTCGCCTCGTGTCGTGATCCCACCCGAATCCTCGCCCTTCACGACCTTCAGCAGGCGCGGCTTGACGTACCGGGCGACGTTGCTGGGTAGGAGCTCCGAAGTCACCCAACGCCGTCCCAGCTTGTGGGCTACAGCCGCAGTCGTGCCGGAACCCGCGTAGCAGTCGAGGACGATGTCCCCTGGACGCGTCGAGGCCTCGATGATCTTGCGGAGGAGCCGCTCCGGCTTCGGGGTAGCGAACGGCGGCGTGCCCGGGAAGAGCGCCTTGATCTCTGCCTTCGCTTCCCGATTGTGTCCGACCTCGTCGTTGAACCAGAGTGTGCGCGTGTTCGATCCGGTCTCCGGCTGTGGGCGCTTCCTCCCTAGGGTACCCTTCGGGCGGATGATGTACTCCGGCCACACGCCGGCGGCTTTCCTTCGCTCCACGCTGGCGCGTGCCTCCTCCAGTGGCACCTTGAGCATGAGAGCCGGAACGCCTTTCCGCACTTGCTCCACCGTGACGCCGCAGATCTCGGCGCGCCTCGTGTCGTCGTCGAGCACCCGCGGCTCATAGGCGGCGTACTCGGAGAGCGCAGCGAACACGGTTTCCTGCTTGGTCGCCCAGCACCGCCCATTCGCCGGATACAGGAGCTCCCCCGTAAGGGGCGACTGGATGGCGTACACCCAGGTCTGGTTGCGATGCGCACTTGGCGCGGTGGGATCACCGTCGTACCAGGGGACGTCGTCGCCGTCGGGCGTTCCGTAGATCGCGTTCAGCGCCTCGTCTCGCGCTCCGCGGATGAGCCCAGCCTTCGTCGTCCTGCCGTACACGAGCAGCGTGTCATGATCCACCGAGAAGTTCGGCAGGTCGTTGCGTGGACCGTCGGCTTTCTGCCAGAGGACCGTGCCGAGGTGACACTCGGGCCCAAGCTCCTCGTCGAGCACCGCGCGGCACCTGTGCACCTCTGTATCGTCGAGGTGCACCCAGATCACTCCGTCATCGGCTAGGAGCGGCTTCAACTGGCGCAGCCGATCCCGCAACATCGTGAGCCAAATCGAGTGCTCGATGTTGTCTTCGTAGCTACTGAAGGCCTGCCCCGTGTTGAACGGCGGGTCGATGTAGACGAGCTTCACTCGCCTGGCATACTTGTCGGCGTACTGCGGGATCTTCGCGAGTGCGTCAAGAGCGTGCATCGCGTCGCCAACGATGAGCAGGTTGTCGCTCGTCGGTGACGGCATTACAGCGTTCCCAGTATCGTGCACCGGGAACTCTACGCGGTCGACTTCCCGTAGGAGCCGCACCTCGGAGACGCGGAAGTCAGATGGCTCGACGAACGTGTAGTCATACCGCCCGTCGCCGACGGACAGCAGCACCTTGTCCTTGTCTGTCCACGTGAGCTCGAGTCGCCCGCTGTGTCGTTTCGTCATTTCGTCCTGTGCGCCCGTTAGGAGCGATTATCGTCCTGGCAGAGCTGAGGTTCAGTTTGTCCGACCGATCTGCTGGTGCACAGCAGTTCATGCGAGGTGGCGCCACGTGCCCCACTAGATACCCTGTCCATGGTGGCAGGCGGACGCGCGCAGACGGTAAAGGCGCTGCGTGAACGCGGGCGTGGGCGGCGACGATCGCCACTCGCTCAGCTGAGGGCGAACGCCACCTCGACGTCGGGGTGCAGCCGGTAGTACGTGCTGCGCCCCTCGGTCGCGTCGTGGCGGATGGCGCCCTTCGCCTCGAGCCGCCCGAGCAGGTCGGTGACGCTCGCCTTGGCGAGCCCGGTGCGCGCCATCACGTCGGCCGAGCGCACGCGCATTCCCGGCGCGCCCCCCTCAACGAGGGCCGCCAAGTGCCCCGCGTCGACCTCGCCCAACTGCCGCACGAGGGTGCGCCGGTAGACCGGCGCCATCGTCTGCACCGCGGCGCGCGCCGCGAGCGGGGCCGGCCGCTCGGCGACCGGCGCGCGCTGCACCGCGTTGCTCAGCAGGCGCAGGAAGTTGCGGAGGTCCCCGTCGTAGCGACGGTAGAGCTCCGCCACCGCCTCGGGGGCCACCGGGTGCACGAAGCGGAGCCCGAGCCGCAGCCGCTCGTAGCGCCGTGCCAGGAGCGCCGCCACCTCGTCGAGCGAAAGCGGCGGCAGATCCGCCACGATCGGCACGATCCCGCTCACCGCGGCGCTCGCGCGGAAGACGTCGGTCTCCAGGTTGGCGGCGCCCACGAACACCCAGTGGCTGTGCGGGATGAGGAAGTAGTCGCGCAAGTCCTGCACGAGCCCCGCGGCTCGGGCCGTGTCGGCGCGCGTGAGGTTCTCGAAGTTGTTGACGTGGATGAGCACGCGCCCACGGGGAGCGGCGGCCGCGCGGTGGGCCGTCGCGCGCGCGCCAACGCTGCTCGCCGGCCGCCCCGTGCCGCCGATGATCCCGCCCGGCGGGCGCGTGCCCGCCCCCGCCAGGTAGGCCACCGCCTGCTCCAGCTCCGGGTAGAGCGACACCTCGCGCCGCTCGGCGGCGATCCGCCCGCGCGTCACCGACGCCCCTACCCCGGCGAGCGAGACACCCCCGCCTACCAGGTCCTCTCCCTCGAGCAACCGGCCGAGCCGCCGCCAGAACGCCGCCGCCTCTGGCGGTTCGGTGGCCGCTGCGGCGGCCGGCACGTCGGCGCTCGCGGTGGTTCCCGCAGTCGCGGCACGCTGCGAGGCGCGCACCTGGGTGAGGGCGCGGAGCACCTCAGCCGTGAACCCTTGGGACGTCATGTCGCCCGTCACCCGCACCGGGTCGGCGTGCGTCAGCACCCCGTGCTCGGCCACCAGCGTCTTGAGCCGGTTGACGAAACTCGTCTTCCCCACCCCGTAGGGCCCCTGCACGACGGCGCGCGAACTCGTGGCGCCGACGATCTGGCTGCCGAGTAGCCGCAGCTCCTCCTCCCGGCCGACGAAGAGCGTGGTCGGGTGGTCGGCGTCGGCGTCGGGGGCGAGCGCCTCCTGGAAGTACGGGTCGGCGCGCAGTCCGAAAGGGCGCCAGGCGTTCGCGACGATCGTCACCGGGAAGGACGGGGCGGGTCTCCCACCGTAGGAGAGAGGCGGGATGTTCGGTATGTTCGGCGGGTCACCGAACATACCGAACATCCCGCGCGTAACCCAGGCTGCCGCACGCCCTGCTAATGACTGCCGCGTCGGCGCGAAGGGCCACTCACCGGAAACGCCGACAGTGCTGAGCCCGCTCACGCACCGTAAGCCTCTGGGGTGTGGGCATCTAGCGCGCGCGTGTGTCAACCACGATTCTACCGTCGTGCCGTTTCGGCTTACCTTCGGGCCTATCACG
>ERZ1066118.641-NODE-641-length-29806-cov-68.229438_pt1 | contig 29806 bp, 24 predicted proteins | sample MGYA00382765_ERZ1066118 | MGnify/ENA primary metagenome ERZ1066118 (study PRJEB33369, sample SAMEA5778348) | biofilm metagenome | biome: Industrial cooling water; feature: Water cooling tower basin; material: Biofilm | place: United Arab Emirates | collected...
TTCCACTCGAATAAAAGAGTTTGTAATGCTTGGTTTTGCGTAGGGTGGGCACTGCTAGCCCTGTCAAGGTGACTTTTTGGCTTCGGCTAAAAGCCTTGCAGTAGCGACGTGTCGGTGACGTGGGTCGCAAGTTGGAGGGTCTTTCTTTTTCTTTGGGGCGCGCGGTTGTTTGAGAAATGAACTTAAGCGAACGCGCGCAGCCAAATCAACTAAAACTGAAGCAAGCTGTTGTTGATTTAATTCAGCAAAAATACTCCAATTTTCGGGAGGAATGGCAATCATCATACCCCTATAAGTACCCTGAATTTCTTCTGCCATATAATAGTCAGATAGACCTGCTTCAACTTTTCCAACTCCATGTACTGATGCTAGAACTGCACGAACAGTTGCCAAAATATTGTAGGTAACTAATGCTAAACAAAAAGAAAATAATGCGGCTTTGGGATAACCCAAAGTTTGAATTTCACATTCGTAATTTTGAGTTACATCTTGGAATAAATTTTCGACACTTCGTCGCCCACGGTAAAGTTCTGCAACAATTTCAGTTTTTGCAACACTCGCACTGGTAACATAGTTAGAATTGCTATTTCTGACTCCCCATTACGGGTTGGTTTAAATAGTTTTAAAACTATTCGTCTTACAAGTACTGATTCTCCCCCATAAGTTAAACGTACCATTTGCTCAAATAGCTCTCCTGTGGTGGTTTTGCCTTTTCTGCGTAAAGCACTTACTATCTCTTGTGGCATACTTTTATGTTCACGTATGACAAAATTTGAACCACGCTTAATGATTCCAAATAAGAATCCTAACGTACACATGCAGCGGTCTCCAATCCACAGTTCTCCCGCATTCACTGTTGGCAAAACTTGATTAAATAATGACCGTTCCTGTGCGTGACCATCCTCACAAGGAAAAACATTAATTGCTAATCTTAACTCTGGGTCAAGTATGACGAGAGATTTTCCCGGTAGCGCGACTGCTCCAATATTTCTGAGTACTTCAAGGCGATGGTCGGTTCCTTCTAAACAATTACCATCTATTACTCGAATCTTATATGGCGCCAATAAGGAAGGTGATTTTCCTCCAATCAATTCAATCAACGATGCCATCGACATCCCTGTTTCGCGGACAATTGCAGCGCTTACACAAGTATCAACTCGATTTAATTTATCGTACACAGCTGTTCTACTAACATTTAATTGTTGAGCTTTGGCTCTATACGCCGCGTTCACGGATGGATGAATTCCGCATACAACCAAACGAGAGCAAATCTACTACACTCGAAAACAGCAACTCCCGCGTATACTGGGTTTGAGCGTTTGTTTCAAATATTTGATTGATTTTTTCTGGCGCCAACACTTGTTCCATCAATCCTCTAACCATGACACTGATTGGACTTTCTTCCACAAATCGCTCAAAAATTGCACCCAGCATAAAGCTAGCCCTTCCTCAAGTTGTCGCTCGGCGCCCGCGAATTCAGGCGCTGTAGATAATTATCCCACAAAAGGATATTGTCTAACCTTGCCACCTTGACAGGGCTAGGTGGGCACTGCCCACCCAGCCCTTGAAGGTGCAAGATGTGAGGTAAGGGCGGGCAAGGATGCCCGCTCCACAAATAATAGTTTGTGTAACTAATTTGTTTAAGAATATCTACTAAATTAACTCAATTAGTAGCTCTTTAACGGTTTTTCCGATAACTGACCAATTGAGACGAGACTCATACTCATGAAACGCAGAAAGAGCTAAACTTTTGTATTGAGAATAATTAGACCAAAGATGACTTATATATTTACAATACTCTGAAACATCAGCATATGAAGAAAATAACTTACCGTTCAATCCATCTTTAATTGCTGATGGTATTCCACCTTCAATTCTGGATATGCAAGGAACCCCGAATGAATTCGACTCGCAAAAGACGACCCCAAAACACTCTGCTCTAGAAGGCAAGATTAAAAAGTGAGATTCAGCTAATAGTTTATCAAGTTGTTGTCTTCCCTCTTTTGTAGTCTTACTTATAAAGCCTAAAGCTTTAACATAGCTTGGAAGAGAACCATCTACAACTGGTTCACACCCAACTACTGTTAGCTCTGCACTAATCCCTGTTGAGTTTAACTGTTTAGTCACCTCAAGAGCTATGTCTCCTCCCTTTCTAAACCAGTCTACACCTAAAAATAGCAACTTACATTTATTTGAAGGTCTTAACTCTAAAAGTGCCTTTATATCATCTATGTTTCTGTCTACTTCAATATTGGCTCCAAAGGGAACAACTTTTACTTTTGAAGGATTAATTTTATAATACTCAATAGCTGTTTTAGCCGCCCACTCAGATGAATAAAGAGCTAATGTACATCTGTCAAGAGCAGATTGTTCCATTGCATGACCATTTTTAATAGTTTCTTTGCAGAAATTGCCGAATCCGGGATAATAATCCATCACTCCTGCAAACGTAGTATCTGTCCAAAAAACTATAGGTTGATTACATTCTAAATAGGCAATAGGAATTGTTCCTTGAGCAAATACAATATCCGCATCAATACTAGATAATTTTTTACTAACTTGATGTGCATAGTCTTTGAGAACGAGAGGCTCTCTGTCTCTCAGATACCTTTTCTTAAAAAAACGGCTGCGGTATATACGCTCCTTTACATTGGAAAGTAGTAAATATCTTTCCCTTAAAGAGCCAATATACTCAACTGATAGAGATTGATTTTTCAGAGCCAAGGGTATGTAATAACCTGTCCCTGACCACTGCTTAACATCTGTAGCATCGTAGGTAGTTACATAAGCTATCTTCATAAGACTGAATTCTCCTCATGAGTAGTCAACAAAACGTAGTAAATCCTGGGGAATACCCGTTTTTCATTGTTCACTTCGCAAAACTCCTCTGTAGTCGCATCCTGTAGCAAGTGAGCCGTAGGCTCAACCACATAGAGCGTAGTATGGTAGGAATTTTACAGGCAGACTACCCAAGCCTAATGCAATGAATGTGGTAGTTGCTTGCCGTTCAAGATTCATTACATACCTAATTTATTACTAAACTAGGCTTTCCGCAGTACAAAGACCGCGTTAGTTCTATGTCGTAATATTGCTTTTAATCCAATGTTTCTAGCAGCATTTAAACCGGAATGGGCAGAATAACAATTTTTAGGATTAACTACAAAGTCAGCACCTGGTTCATATTTTGGTTCTAATTTCCCATAAAGTTAATTAATAACAAACAGGCACATTACCAAGAGTTACGTCTTCGGTTTTGCTCTGTACAACTTCTTTTTCAAACAAACTGAGCGCGCGTAATGCTGCTTGATCCATATCATAATATTTGTACTCTGCCAAGCGTCCGGCAAATACTACTGAACCATTGAGTTTATTTGCTTCTTTTAGGTAAAGTTCATAACGCGCACGATTTTCTTCGCGCGGAACTGGGTAATATGGATCGTTAATACCGGGAACGTATGCTTGGGGGTACTCTTTGACTAAAGTTGTTTTGGGAGATGTTTGTCCAGAGAGATATTTTTGCTCGGTGATGCGAGTGATATCGTATTCGTTAGGGTAATTAACTGTGCCAACTTCTTGATAATGTTCTTGGTCTAAGGTTTCAAAAGAAAATCTTAAACTTCGATATGGCAGTTCACCATGCATATAGTCAAAGAAAGTATCAACTGGACCGGTGTAAACCATGCGGTTAAACTTGATGTCGTTAATGACTTCACGATAGTCAGCGTTGAGAAGTACTTTGATGTTAGGGTGCGCTAACATTTTGCGGAACATTTCGGTATAACCATACTTTGGCATTGCTTGGTATGGGTCTTGGAAGTAGCGGTCATCACGACTGATATATACTGGGACTCTTCCGGTTACTGCTTTGTCGAGTTCTTCGGGTTTTAGTTCCCACTGTTTAGCAGTGTAACGAACGAAGACGTTATTGTAAATGTAGTTTGCCAGAAATTCGAGTTCACCGTTTGCACTTTCTTTGAGTTTGAGAATGGGGACTTTGACCCCAAACCCGAAGTTATCTAGCAGTTTTTCTTCGAGTTTTTCAGCGTACTTAGGTGGAAATAATGCGTAGAGCGAATTTAGGTTGAAGGGTATTGGTACTTTTTTACCTTCTACGACTCCTAAAACGTGATGAAAATATGGGCGCCATTCGGTAAATTGAGATAGGTAGTCCCAAACTTTTTTTGATTTAGTGTGGAAAATGTGCGGCCCGTATTTGTGGATTAGAATGCCATGCTCGTTATAATAATCATAAGCATTACCACCTATATGGTCGCGCTTATCCATCAATAAGACACGTTGTCCTAGTTGGGATGCAATACGTTCAGCAAGAATGCATCCAGAAAAACCCGCTCCTACTATCAACCAATCTACCTTCATTTTAATATCTCCTTATATAACTAACTTTCACGAGGTTCAAGATAAGTTTGCCAAAACTCTATCGATGTCAAATCATCTGCTGATTGCTTCCACTGTTTTGTAATTTTTGACCATAGCAAACGACTTTTAATTACTAATATTATCCAAGACAATAAAATATTGAATGCTGCTTGACTATCAAGTTCGTTTTGATATAATGCAGGAATTTCTTTATACTTCAAAATAATGCGTTTCTTAGCAAATGCTTTGCAAATAGAATCACGTTTTGATTCAAGCCTATGATAGTAGATGAATGCACTCTCGTCGCGAATTGCAAACTTTGGAAGTAAATGTCCATTAAGTGTGATTAAAGTCAGAAATTTTCGGAATTTTCCAACTTTGGTAATTTGATAATTTTCATTTAATTCGACAGGTTGAGTTACTAGTGTTTGGGTTTTATGGCTTTTACTATAACTACATATTTGAGAATGCAATGCTTCAGAATCAGTATTTTTAATGAAATTTGGACCTGCTAAGAAATCTTCAAATGCTTTTGCATATATTTGCGCTGCGTTGTAATTAAATAGCAATAAATGATAAATCAATCCTGCTGATATACTCTTTAAAACAGTCCAATATTTTAAAGAACCGTGTATAGCACTAGTTATCATTATATTACGCTGACTATAATAATCATCCCAACCAGTATTTTTAGCGTAAAAAGGTTCGTGCCATACTGCTATTGAAGGAAATGCCACTATTGCACTGTTCAAATATTTTTTCACTCTTAAGCCAAACTCGACATCATCCATTTTGATAAAGAACGGCAATGGTAGTCCAATATTTTTTACAACTTCCTTTGAAAACGCAAAAAACCAAAAAGCACCATAGTCAACTTCTTCTTCTAATGTAATTGAGTTTAATGCTGAAGCATTGCGTAAATCAATATTTCTTTTGATAGAAGTAATATTTAGTTCACGGTCTTCAATATTTCCTTCTTCGTCACCAAATTTATTGTATAAAGCTCCAGCTTCATATAACATATGCTTTTTCTGTAAATCTAGCATACTGCCGGAAATTGCAAAATCTTGTTTTCCATGCTCGTACAAAGAAAAAAGTTTGTAAATTACTTCGCTATCTATCTCTATATCGTCATCCATAAATAGAAAGTGTGTATAAGCACCTTCTTGTAAAGCTTCAATCAAACCCTTAGTAAATCCACCACTACCTCCAACGTTGCGATTTGGCACAAGTTTTACTTTAGAATCGTTAAAATCGTTATCATTTAGTGTTTTCCCGTTATCAATTACAAAAATTTTGAAATCTTTGTTTTTCAATAAATTATCTTTAGTAATTAAGTCTACTGTTCTTTTGATGTAAGCTTCTTTTTTAAAGGTACAACTAATGATAGCTAACGATACATCACGTTGTTTTTCTTGCTGCGTTGCTATTAACCCTTCGATAATAGTACCTTGTTGACTCAAGCAAGTTATTTCTAAATAAATTCTACCTGAATCCGGCGCCGACTTCAGAAGTGGCAGGCTAAACTCAAGATAATTTGATAAATCTTGATTCTCAACTCTTTCGCTTTTTATGAGTTCTTTTTCATTCCCAAGTCGCTCTCTATAAGCTACTATTTCAAAGGCACCTATGAGTTTGAATTGATATTTTAACTCGTTAAGATTTGTATATTTGGTGTAGAAGCTTTCGTAAATTGAGTTAAAGTATGTGTTAAAAGATATCTTATCGTTTTGATATAAGATAATTTTATTAGCGTCAAAATCTATAAATGCACTGCCATTAAATTTGACATACAATTCAGAGCATTCTGATGTTCTGGGTAGTTGTACTCTGCTTACAAATTGCATAAATTTATCTCCTAATGTGTAAATTTTGAAACTTTTAATAACTAAAAAAAAATTATGTACCGATACTCAGCAATTTTTTGAAATTTGAACGAAGTTTATGAAGTATATTTTGGGGAGTTAATAAATAATGTTTGATGTAGTATTTGAATTTCCATTTCAACTTTCTATGCCACAAAATATTTGACTCGTATATAATCGTGATTAACCATCGTTGGAGTAATGGTAAATCTTTACGGTAATATCGCAGAATCCCGTCTATTAGCTGATATCCGCGTTCTTCGTTTTGCCATAAAGTCATCGATTTTGTGTTTTCGAGTCGCATCCAGTTACCCCAACTTTCATTTATATAAGTAATTTTTGCAACTTGGACTGCACGGAGGAGAAAATCTAAATCCATTGCGTAATGCTCATCAATTTTGTACATTCCAACTTGTTGATGTAAACAGGTATGATAGAAATATGCCGAGGGATTTGTGGGAAAATTGGTTTCATTCAACCCCTGAAGCATACTGCTTAATGTAAAATTTGCTGGTTTGTGAACAGCAACAAGTTTCGTTTTACTATCCCAGAGATTACAATTACCAAGCAATATACTAGGAACGGGTAAACGTGGAAAAATCTCTAGCGCGCGATTTAATACATTCGGTTGATAAAAATCATCTACATTTAGAAAAGATATTATTTCACCTTTTGCCATTGCTACCCCTTTATTCATTGCGTCTGACTGTCCTTTATCTTTCTCAGAAATCCAGCGAATATGGGGATAAATATCAGCATATAATTTAATAATGTCAACAGTTTTATCCGTTGAGGCACCGTCAACGATAATATGTTCGACATCTGGACAATTTTGGTCGATGATAACTTTAATACAAGCTTCGATAAATTGTTCACCGTTATAAACGGGTGTAATCACACTAATCATAGTTTAAACAATGTCAATAATGTTAGTTATATTTTATTTTATTTTATTTTTGCAACATTACGATATACCTCGAATGTTTGAGCAGCAGTTTTATCCCAGCTAAAGTGTTGAGCGCGCTTATAGCCTTTGGCGATAATACGTTCCCGTTCACTGGGGTTATCGAGTAAGAACAGTAACATATCAGATAATTCATGATTGATATCAGGGTTGAAAAGCAAACCTCCATCACCTACAACCTCCGGAATACTCGAAGTATTAGCTGCAACAACAGCTGTACCGCAACCCATTGCTTCTAACGGTGGAATACCAAAACCCTCGTACAATGAAGGGTAAACAAACGCAACACTACAACGGTATAATTTAGCAAGATAATTATCGTTGACATAACCGTAAAACTCGATACGCGCGTCTAATTTCAAGTCGGCAATAAGCTGTCGTTCGTCTTGGTTAAATGGTGAACCAATTACGCAAAGTCTTATATCAGGGTTCTTTTCGGCAACTTTCGCAAACGCTAAAAGTAAACCATCAAAATTTTTATAGCTCATTCGGTTTCCAACATATAGGAAATAAGGATGAGCAGGTACAACCTCAGAACCATAAGACAAACTCGCATCAATTTCCGAAGCTAAATAAGTTACGGTAATTTTATTTTCAGGTAACTTATAACGTTCTAGTAAATCTTTTTTAGTGTTTTGAGAAACACAAATAATCGCATCCGCTGACATAATTGCTTTACGTTTATCTACAACATCGATAGCATTGGGATAGAACATATCATGAATCATGTCATGAACTGTAATTACCGTCGGAATTTTATAGCTATCAAGATTATTTCTTGTCAGCAAAGAATAATATGTAGGATGTATTAAATCAAACTTTTTATACTTTGCAATGGCTCGAAAGAAAACTTTCTCCAGCCAAAAAGAAATGCGACGGGGACGAAAGCCACATCTTTGAAAATAAAATTTTTTTAGATTAGGATGATTTGGAAAATTGATATTTCTATTTTCACAAATCGTGATACTAGGAACATCGTTTTTTGATAACCTACTAATAAGGTTAGCAAAATATCGATTTATTCCACCTGCTGTTTGCATTAAATAAATTTGTCCATCGTATAAAATATCCATAATTAGTTTGTTGTTAAATAATCATTTGAAGCAAAGAAACGAATACAATCTACCAGGAAATTTACATTTACGAGACAAGTAGTATCGATAAATTTTTTCAAACACTGAAACTTTAATTAAAAATGAAGCAACTTTTCTACCGATTTTTCTTGATAATGAGTCATATAACATTGCTGTTATATCAGCATTAGATGTAGGAAAGTGGTTGATTACATTATCAAAAGGCGCCAATGTTCTAACTTTCCGAAAACCAGCTTTATACAAGGTTGAAATATAAGTTTTTAGTGTATGAGCATTTTCACCAGCATGGAGCTGATGTAAAAGATGATTTTCTAAAAATTCTTGAAGTTGAATGTCATCATTAACAACATGCTCTCTAGTTGCTAGTAGTACACCGTTTTGCTTTAGTACCCTTGAACATTCAGCAAGACCTTTATGTAAGTCAGAGAAGTGATGTAGTGCTTGACGTGCATAAACAATATCAAACGTTGAGTCAGGAAACGGAAGAGATTCAGCGAAAGCTTGAACAGTCGAAATAGAACCATTGTCAACTACAGAACCTAGCTTTTGAGCAGCTGTCAGTCCAACATCAGCACTATTGTCAGGGTCTACACCAACAACATTATGACCTAACGATGCCAAAGCAAAAGAAGCAATACCATTACCACAACCAAGGTCAAGTATTTTAAACTTTTGAGATGAATTACTTAACCTTAAAAGTTTTGTAATTTCTATAAACTCCTCACTCAATGCAAAACGCTGGGCAGCAATGTAATTTTCTTCATCAAGGTAACAAAGTTTAACTAACTCTGAGTGTTCTGGTTGGTTTCGCATCCAACGAACAGATTCTTCGTATGTATATGTAGACATAAATTACCTCACTATAATTTGGAATTGAATTTTGAAATTGTTTGTACAAAATCTAATTTATCAAGTTGACTAGTTGATTCAAACCAGGGTAAGTTGGTAATAACAATACCCAAAGTTTCGCGAGATTGATTATATTTGGCATATTTAGTTCCAGTCTCTGTAATGGTAAACAATAAAATATGTTCATGAATATCAAATATTTCAACCATTGGTTCATGAGCAGCAATACTTAACATATATGAACCAGGCATTAAAAACATCGCTGGCATTTTAACTGATACTTCATAAGTACCTATATTGCGTGGTTTCATCTGTACAGTATCTGACTGACTTGATGTCAAAACTGCAATACCATCACTTGTGTGTATCCGAACTGATAAATCAACATTATTGATAGGTTGAGTCACTTCGTAATCAAAATTTATATAAAAAGGATGACGGACATCTAGTTCAGATGATTCTATATATTCATCATTGATAAGTCGAATTTGCTTGAAAAATAATTTCTTCTTTTCTCTAATTGACTCGATATTACTAACTAACGTCATTTTCCCATTATTGGTACTCCCTTGCGCCAAATACTTGCCAATTACAGAGTTAATATTTCCTGACTGAATTACTTTACCGGAAGCTAAATATATGCCTGTTGTACAAAGTTGGGTTATTGTTCCCATATTATGGCTAACAAATAAAACTGTTCTTCCTTCCCTACCTACCTCTTCCATCTTACCCAAACATTTTTTTTGAAATTGGGCATCCCCAACTGCTAGTACTTCATCAACAATTAGAATTTCTGGTTCTAAATGTGCTGCCACTGCAAATGCTAGGCGTACATACATACCAGATGAATAACGTTTTACGGGGGTATCTAAAAACTTTTCAATTTCAGCAAAATCAACTATTTCGTCGAATTTACGTGTAATTTCTAACTTACTCATTCCCAAAATGGCACCATTGAGGAAAATATTCTCTCGACCCGTTAATTCTGGGTGGAAACCAGTTCCAACTTCGAGTAAGCTGGCAACTCTCCCAGAAATTCTGATTCTGCCAGTTGTTGGTTCAGTAATTCGACTTAATATTTTTAGTAGTGTTGATTTACCAGCACCATTACGTCCAATAATACCAACTCTGTCTCCTTGTTGAATTTCAAACGACACATCATTAAGTGCCCAAAATTCCTCACGGTCTAACTGCGCTTTTGCTCTTTTGCGTGGGTTTAATGCGTTAGTTAGCGACTTGGCCGCATCTGTAATGGCGCCACGAAATGTTTTATAACTATCTTGTTGATATCCAATAACGTACTTTTTGCTTAAATTTTCAACTCTAATTACAGGTTTAGACATATATTTTAAAATTAAATAAAATTAAATAACGTCAGCAAAAGTACGTTCCATACGGCGAAAGTACCAAATACCACTTGCAAGTAATAATATTACTAGCGCAGTTGACAAAGCAAATCCTGGTAAATATATATTAGATTCCCCTCCTAATATTGCCCAACGAAAGCCATCTATTACACCTACCATTGGGTTGAGTGAATATAACAGGCGCCATTTTTCATCAATTACTTGACTGCTAAAACCAACTGGAGACACATATAAACCAAACTGAACGATAAACGGAACAATAATCCGAAAATCTCTATACTCTACATTTAACGCTGCTAACCATAACCCGGCGCCCATTGATGCTGCAAACGCAATAGCTATAAATAATGGTAGTGTCAAAATTCGCCAGTCGGGAATAAAGTTGTAATATGCCATTAAACCAAGTAGAATAATTCCCGATATCATAAAATCTACAAAGCTTACAATTACAGCACTTGTAGGAACTATTAATCTAGGAAAGTAAACTTTAGAAAGCAAGTTGGCATTATTAATCAAACTATTACTGCATTCAGTTAAGGCGCCAGAAAAAAACTGCCACGGTAGTAAACCCGCAAAAACCATAATGGGATATGGTGTCGTTCCTTCGCTAGGAAGTTTTGCGATGTTACTAAATACAACGGTAAACACTATCATTGTTAAAAATGGACGCACTAATGCCCATGCCATACCAATAATAGTTTGTTTATAGCGAACTAAAATATCACGCCATGCTAAAAAATAAAATAATTCTCTATATTTCCATAAGTCTCGCCAATATTGACCTTCGGTTCGACCTGCTTCAATAAGAAGTTCTTTGACTGGTTCCTTGGTTTTCATAAATTAGTACGGTAGGGTTAAATTTTTCTAGTACTTTCTCGATGTCGTTTATCATTCTGTTAATACTAAATTTGGAAACCGCGTGGTTACGACAACGGGCGCCTAGTTGTGGGTCTTCTTGTCTCCAATTAATAATTTTATTCAAAGTATTGGCTAAGTCGGTTTCATTCCCTGGTTCAAAGAGTCCTCGCTGAAATTCTTCCGTCAAACTTTCGGGTATTCCTCCGGTACGGCTTGCAACTACTGGCGTACCACATGCCATTGATTCTATAATTGAACGTGGGAATGGTTCCGACCATCTACTCGGCAAAACTGTAACATCACTAAGTTGATATAAACTTGTTGTATCACTCACATAACCAAGAAAGCTGACGTAATCTTGAATTCCTAAATTAATACTTAATTGTTCTAAGCTTGTTTGATATTCCTCTCCTAACAGTACAGGTTTACCTGCAATCAAAAGTTTAATTTGATTGACATTATTATTGGTTTTGGTAAGGTTATGTAATAAGGCGAAGGCATTCAATAAAATCTCTAATCCTTTTTCCTTGTCGAGTCTACCAACATAAGAAATTACGCGACTATTATCGGCAATATTCCATTGCTTTCGTTCTTGAAAGTTGGTAGTTGGTTTATATTTGTCTAAATTAATGCCGTTATGAACTACGTTAATTATATCGCCTTGATAGCCTTTTTGTACCCAATCGGCTTTAGTTTGTTTGGAAACAGCTATATATTGCTTAACTCCTTGAAGTCCAATTCTAATTTGAGTACTCAAATTTAGCATTGCAATATGGTGCTTTAATTCTTTAAAATCTAATTTTAGTTTATGGCGCCATGTGGTTAATTGCGGTGGTGGCAGATGAAGATAGCAAATAAGCGGAATATTCAGAACAAATGAGAGAATGCGACCTATAAAGGTATCTTGATACTGGTTACTCAGAACAATACTGCTTTCTAATGTATATTCTGGTACCGTACTAGTAATTTGATGCTTGATTTGCAAAATACTAGTTAAGAATTTAATAATGTGTGAAGGACGATAAACTCGAAACTGTTTTACCTTTATAGTTTGAATACAAAACTTTTGATATTGTTCCAACAAGTTTTCTTCATCCGAGTAGAGCAGTACAATTTTATGCCCTCGTTGAGCTAAACCGCGACAAATATCGAATAATACTAACTCTTGTCCACCCCGCTGTGAAGTTGGTTTTTCTTCCAAAACAAATATATACATACAAATACTTCCCTTTTATAAGAAACCGGGCTTTTTTATGAAGCATTAAAACTTTTTAACAGAACTCGCAAGAGAGCATCCGGTTTGTCGATATGTTTTGTAAAATTTAATATTATACGTTTAAAATAGCGCGTTAAATTTCGCACTCCGTTATAACCTTCATTACCAAATAAACGCATCATAAAGATGGCTAAATTTAGTCTAAAATAACTTTCCTTGAAAGAAACAAATGGGTAATGTAAAAATGCCTGTTTCCGATATTTAATTGCTGTTTTTATATCTTTATCATCAATTGCCAACCACGCAAACCCGATAAATAAACTTGCATAAGCTTGATTTCTTAAATACAGCATATCTAACGGCGCCGTTGCAAATGCTCTTTCATAAACTGTTTGCAGTCCATGCATCATTTTTTTACGGTTTTTAGTAACGTTGTATGGATGCTGTCGATAGTAGACTAAAGGTTCTTTTATAACACCAAACTCATACTGTTGAGTTATTCGTAGCCAAAAGTCTAAATCTTCAGCATAGGCAAGTTGTGCATCAAAAGCACCTACATTTTCTATACATTGGCGCCGTACCATTGCGGAACTACCAGTTGATATAACATCCTTAGTTAATAATTCCTTCCATATCATTCCTGATGCATGAGATGCAAAAATACGATTTATCGAATTTCCTAACTCATCTATTAATTTTGTCCAAGTGTAAACTACACCTACATTTACATATTTATCTAAATATTCTACTTGTTTCTCTAAATATTCCGGCACCCATAAATCATCAGCATCTAAAAATGCAATATATTCACCTTGACTATTGACAAAACCTGTATTTCGTGCTGCTGATACACCTTGATTTGATTGCGTAATTAATCGAATTCGCGAATCCTTTGATTGCGGCGCCCATTCCATAATAGAATCAGAACTACCATCGTTAACAATTATGACTTCATAATCGGTGAAAGTTTGCTGCAACACACTATCCAGAGTTTGTGGCAGGTACCTCATTGCATTGTAAGCTGGGATAATAACAGAAACTTTTGTCATACTTAACTCCTAACTCCTACCTTGTAAGGTGGGCACTGCCCACCCTACTCATGTTTTTATATGCTTCCACTGCCCGTAGTGCATATTGTTCCCAACTCAAGTCTTCAGATTTAAATGCAAGCGCATTTTGCTGTTTTTGAGCTAGTAATTTTGGGTTATTTGCAAGTTTTGTTAACAGTGAAGCAATAACTTCACTATTGGCTGGAGGAATAATGTAACCTGCAGGATACTCGTCTATATTATTTTCCAACTTAACTGGTGATGCATTATTAATACGCAATACGTCTTCACCACCACTATTTGTAGTGCAAATTAAGGGGACACCACAAGCAATTGCTTGTAAGATGACATATGCAAATCCATCTTCAATACTAGGTAATACAAAAACACTGCTCTGATGGTAATATTCTGCTAACTTTGGTTCGGGAATGTGACCAATACACTTAACCCGTGAGTCTCCAGATGCAATTAGTCGTCCTGTTTCTGGTGTAGCACCTCCAATTAAACAAAGTTCACTGTTGGGAATATTTGCACTGCAAAAACCTTCGACAAGATAATGTATTCCTTTGCGAACGCTAAGAGAACCAGCGTAAACAACACGAAATACATTATCTTGCTTAACTCCAGGTGAGAAGGTTTTTAAATTTGTACCAAAACGGTTATGAACTAAACGGTCTAAAGGAAATCCTTCTTCGATAAAACTACGTTCAGCAAAGTAGCTTGGAACTGCAACTTGATTTGCTAATTCATATTCAGCTAATTCTGTCTTAACTATTTGCGGATGAATTTCTGTACAGGATAGCCCAAATTTTTGATATTCTGCTTCTAGTAATTTTGCTTGGTAGCTGATATGCGCTGAACTTCGCTCTAAAAGAAATGGTACATTATTTCGCTTTGCCCACTCAATTGCTGGAAGTGAGCAACTCGACCAACCATGAACTAATGTACTGCCTTCCAAATGACGAACAGCAGACGAAGCAAACATTTGGTATATAGTAGGTAATGATTTACGAACTAATTTGGCGCCACCAACTTTTTCAATGGCTTTATTTAATAGTAATGTCAGGGGTAAGCTAACGACTTTATCATCAGGTACACCCCAACTGCGTGTTTTGAATTTAGGGTAGTTGGTTATAAGTCGGTGTAAGTAACCGTTTTTATGCAACTCGCGTGCGAGTTCTATTGCGTGCCATCTTCCACCGACTACTATAGATACTTTCATGGTCGATAAGGGGTTAGAAAAATATTTCGTTTGGTTTCCAGTTTTGTGTTGTGGGTGTAGATGTTTGGTTAGAAATACGTTTTCTGAGTGCGTAAGCAAATTCTAAAAAACGGTTATAACCTCCTATACCCAAGTAACGCATTAATGCTATCGCGACACTCAGGCGCCAAAACTCAGGCGATAAAATTTGTTTGGGATCATAACGTAAAGCAGAAGCACGAAAATTTGCTGCGAGTTGAAAATCTTTGTCTTTGCTTTGTAATGCTTTCCAAGCTAGTACTAAATTAGCATGACCATAACTTGGCTTTTTCAAATGCTGAAGTTCGCTTGGCGCTGCCTTGAAAGCACTTTTGATGACTTCATTAAAACCTAGCTGCATCTGGCGCCAGTTTTTAGAAACATTATTAGGATGCTGTCGGTAGTAGACTAATGGTTGTTTGATAACCGAAAACTCATAAACTGCGGCTATTCTAATCCACATTTCCCAGTCCTCGTTATATCGAATGTTTGTATTAAACAAACCAACTTTATTAAAACAACTGCGTCTAACTACAACTGAGGGACAATCAATGATATTTTGAACTAGTAATTTTGAGTATACATTACCATCAGCGGTTGGTTTCAGCAATCTACCTGTTGGTTGCCCTTGAGAATTCATCATTGCCGTCCAACTACAACTCAATGCAACTTTCGGATTATTGTCTAATTGAACAACATGTGCTTCTAATTTAGTTGGCGCCCATAAATCATCAGCGTCTAAAAGGGCGATATACTCACTTTGAGAAACTAAAATGCCCGTATTACGTGCAACAGATGCACCTTGGTTTGGTTGTGAAATAAACTTAAACCGTGAATCTGTGATTTGAGAAGCCCATTGTTTGATATCATCTGAGCTTCCATCATCGACTAATATTACTTCAAAATCGGTAAAAGTTTGGCGCCAGACACTTTGGAGAGTGTCTGGTAGATATTTCATCGCGTTATATGCTGGAATTACTATTGATACTTTTGGTATTGGCATATTCATGATAATTAACTCCTAATTCTTTTTCTCAAAACTCAGAACTCAGCACTCTCTACTAACTTTTGGTTCCATTGCCATCCTGCTACGGATATTAATGTCCATAAATAGAAAAATAATGTGGTATGGCTCCAAATATTTTCAGTTAACATTCCCACCATAATGGCAGATAGCATTGCAAGTAGAACTAAACATAAGTTTCTTTGTTTACTATTTGGTTGTGCTGTACGAAATATTTGTAATAAATATGTAAATAGTGCGATGAATAATAATATAAATGCAGCAAATCCGATTATTCCACCTTCTGCTAAAGCGCGGATATAGTCGTTGTGTGCATATGCATCAAAAACAGTTAATTGTTTGCATGTTGCTAGTCCATATCCTAATATTGGCTGGTGTTCCCAAGCTTGTAGTAAAAATGTCCACTGTGCTATGCGCCAGTTAAAACTATTTCCGTCGCTTGCTGATAGTAAAATTGCACGTGATATATCTATATTGGAGTTAAACAAAGGTGTACTTGTGAGTGATGCAAGACGCTGTTGTCCAAATTCTGTGCTGGCAAATAAGGCAATGGCTATTGCAAATAGTAAGGCGCCGCCAATAATTTTTGCTAAACTCAGCTTTGGGGCAATAAATACTAAAAGAAAAACACCAAGCATTGCTAAAGCAAACAAAGCTTTGGTTGCAACGTAGAAAAACGCTAATAGTCCCAGTAAACACAACCAGTATAAGCGCTGCTTTGCTTTACCTAGTTTCCATAACGTTAACCCAATGAATAACAGTAAAAATGTGGCGAATGTATTGGGGTGTCCTAGTGTACCATTCACGCGCGATATACTTGCACCAATGGCACCGTATTCATCTCCACCACCACCAAACATTGGAGGCAAAAGCGATGGTGCAAAAATTTGCATTAATGCAATAGTACTAGGCGCAATTAACGCTAAAAATAATCTTGAGACAATGATTTCTGGGTGAACTTTGTCTTTAAGCTGCAACATTAGCAAATAAACCATCAACCAAGAAAAAATTCGTACCCACTCACGTAAACTCGTTTGTAGTTGTGAAGCATCCGACCCTAAGCCACCTATAAACATTAGTACTAGCCATAAAGACTGTAAAATGACCCAAGTAGCAAATACCCACCATAATTTTTCAGTAATTACTTGTTTTTTGGTTATTAGCTGCACTACTACATACAGCAGTGTCAAAGCGCTAACACCAATAGCAAACGCTGCTGGAAGTTGCATTCCTGAAAATGGGTCGAGCGCACTTCGCAGTACTAATAATCCAATTGCAGCGACTTCAAACCGCATAAAGAAAAATGCAACAATTGGTACTGTCGCAAACCCCAGTCCTAAAAGCATTGGACTTGCACCTGCCATAAAACCAGACATGACAGCTATACCCACTCCTAAAAGTGAGACAAACAACGCTAGTAAATGGGAACGAGTACGAGTCAACATGGAGTTAGGAGTTAGGAGTTAGGAGTTAGGAGTTAAATTTTAGCTTTTATACGTTTCATTTGATAACCGCTCATGGGATAGCGGTAATATTGTTCGGTTTGCGAAGTCATACCATTAACTACGACTCCAACAATGGGGATGTGATTGTTATTTAATTCAGAAACTGCACGTTGAAGTACTTCTTTAACAGTGATGTTCGGACGTGTCACCATTAGCACACCTTCGCATTGTTTGGCTAGGGTGGCTGTGTCGGCACAGGCGCTCAATGGAGGTGTGTCAATTATGACAAAATCATAGTTAGCAGCAGCTTCTGCTATGAGTTTTTTCATGGCTGCTGATTCTAGTATTTGCGATGGTCTACCGTATATTCCGCCACATGTCAGTACTGAAAGATTTTCAATTTCGGTAGGCTGTACGGCTTCTTTTAAACTGATATTTCCTTCGACTATATCGCTAATACCTGGTTTCCCTGGCAGGTTAAAAATTGTGTGTTGTACAGGGCGCCGTAAGTCAGCGTCAATTATTAAAGTTCGTCGTGATAACATGGCTGATACAGCAGCAAGGTGCGAAGCCACAATAGATTTGCCTTCACCGGAAATAGTACTACTTACTACTAATAGCTGTAGTTCAGAAGTACGAAATTCAAGTGATTTAAATAGCATTCGATATGGTTCGACTAAAGCGACATTATCGAGAAAACCGTCAGCGGGTTCTAATGCTAATGTTTTAGCTGGTAAACGTGGTAATACACCAAGTAAAGGTAGTTTGAGTAATTCTTCAGCTTCAGAAGCATCATGTATGGTGTTATCCATTACTTCTAAAAGAATAATTACACCAGTTGCTAACAGTAAACCAAAGGCGCCAGCAAGGGCAAGTACAACGTTAGGTTTGGGAGAATTAGCAGTACTTGATGGTTTTGCAGCTTGAATTACTTGTAGGTTACTAACTTTTTGCGCTTCGGCGATACGTGCTTCTTCAAATTTGGCTTGTAAAAATTTGAGTGATGCAGCAGCTTCTTCGCGTTTACGAATTAAAGCAGTAAGGGGTTGTTGTTGGAGAGGAAGTTGGGTTAGTCGGTTTCGGAGTTGCGCTATATTATTTTGGGTAAGCTGAAGCTTCTCGGCAACTGCCGCTCTTTCAATTTCATTTGTTATGAGTTGAGATGTTAAATCTTGGCTGATTGGGTCGCCAGCTATATTATTATTTGAATTGTTGGCCCCAGCTCTTGGAGCGACACGTGCGAGTTCTTGGGCATAAAGACTGCGGAGAGCATCGCGAGAAAGCAACATTTTAACGACAGTAGGATGACTATCGGTAAATTTTAATCGAGCCTCGATAAGTTGAGTCTCTTGCTCGGTAAGTTTAGCACGCAATTTTTGCAGTTCTTGGTCTTGACCACCGCGAACAGATTCATATGCCGTATCAAGTCCTTGAGCTTGGGTTACTTGACGCAACGAGTCAAGGCGTGAATTTGCTTCTTTAAGTTGTGTTGCAAGAGTACGCTGTTGGTCTTCAAGGGATGCAACACTTTGAACAAGGCTTTTGGTTTGTTCGTCAAAATCGACGATGCTACTTTGCTGACGATAATTATTTTCCGCCGCTTCTGCTGCTTGAAGTTGGGTTCGCGCTTGCGGTAGCTGCTGCTGTAAAAATTGGCGAACTTTGGTAGCTTCAGAACTTATCGATTTAATGTTATCGCGAATCGTCGCCATTGCTACGGCATTTGCATATGCGGCAGCAAGGTCTGGATTCTTTGATTGATAACTAATTTCGAGAATATTTGTAGCAGGAATAGTTTTGACTCTTATTCCTCCACTTAATTCATCGACAGTAAGTTTAGTTGACCCATTTTGCCCATCCTCAGAATTTTCTACATTAGAATTTCCAACTATCGCTAATGCTTGAGTAAGAATCCGTTCAGACTTAATTAACTCCGCTTGATTTGCGAGAGGGCTATTTCCTGGACTACTTACTGATGTTTGTGATAAGTCACGTCCTAATTCAGAAACACTCGTTCGTCTATCATCAAATATTAATCTTGATGAGCTTTCATATAGGCGCGGGGTTACTTTCAAATAAGCTACCGCTCCACCAATTACCGCAGTAAAAGTAATTAAAGCAGGTAAGCCACGCCGTTTTAAAACTGACAATACTGACCAAAAGCCCTTTTCCATTGCATATACCCTTACGGTTATTGTTGACAGTTAATTGTCATTCATTATTAGTTTCCAGAAACCCGGTTTCTGATTGATAAATTGCAATCAAAACAACGATTTTCAATAGAAACCGGGTTTCTTTTTGAATGACAAAAAACTAATACCATACTTACTTCTTTCCTGTTATGGTAAAAAGTCCACTTTCTTTTGTCTCTAATACACCTTCAGATAGAGGTGAATTGAGCAATTTTGTGTATAGTCGCATCGTATCAGAGGTGATTCGCTCCCAGCTATAGTTGTTTTGTAAATAAATTTGAGCATTTTTTGCCATTTTCGCACATTCTTGTGGATTCTGAATTGACCATTGAAGCGACTGTAAGCAAGAATCTACATTCCCAGCCTCAAACAGTATTCCACGTCCTGCTACTAATTGTTGATGGGGAGGGATATCGCTCGCAACTACAGGAATGCCTTCGCGCATAGCTTCGAGCATTGCTAAAGGTAATCCTTCGAGGTCAGAAGGTAGTGCAAATAACCCGGCGCCTCGTACAATCTCTGCAAGCCGCATACCTCGCAATTCTCCAGCAAAAACAATGTTCGGGTTGTTGGAAATTTTGTTTAATATCTCAGCAGTATAAGTTTTAGTGTCGCTGACACCACCTGCCAATACTAACTTCCACCCCGTTTGTTGTAATTTTGAAAATGCTTCGATAAGTAAATCAGGACGTTTTTCGGGAACCATTCTACCTAGAAATAGTATATAACGTCCCTTTTCTAAACCCAACTCCTTACCATAATTGAACTGTGAGTCAGAGTCCGCATAAGACGCAGGAGCGTTTGGAATATAAACAGTTTGCCTACCATAAGTCCGTTGAAAGTAAGTCTGAAGCGCATCCGAAACAACAATAATACCATGAGCAAATTTTACGGCTGCTTGCTCACCCAGTTGTATCAGACCACTCGAAAAACTTCCCCATTTTGCTCTTTGCCAGTCAAGTCCCTGACAAGTAACAACAATTTTAGAATTTGAAGCAATGCGCGGTAAACATGTAAATAACGATGGACCTAGCGCGTGAAAGTGAATTATATCGTAGTGATTAGTAGAAGAAGCGATGGCGCCGAGAGCAGAAGTGACGAAAGCATCAATTCCACGCATTTTCAAGCCAGGTAAAGGTATAACGTTAACCCCTTTATAGTCATAACGTTTACCCAATTTAGTTTCTGTATAGGAAGCGCGAGCAAATAAATCGACACTACAACCCTGAGTAACCATACGCGGATAAAGTTCCGCACAGTAATGCTCTATTCCACCTTGTAAAGGCGGTAGACCCTTTGCACCAATAACAGCTATTCTCATAACCCAAGTAAAATAAATAACTTAAAGTGTACTCGTGAACTTAGTAATATTACTTTTTATTCTTCTTCTCCCCCCCCTAGTTAATTCAACTGTGTTGAATTCGATTTTTCGTTTCAATTGGTTCAAATAAACGAGTTCTATTTCTAACATATAAATTATGGAATTCAATGAATTGACTAATTTGTAGGTATTTCTTGTAAAACTCGTACTTTTTTACTCCAAATAAGCAACATATCAGCGTAAACCTCATTTACAACAGTGCGGGCAGCGTATGGACGAGCAACGCGCGTGCAAGCTTCTTGCGAGAAGTTATCACTTTGACTTAAAACTTGATGTAGTGCAGAAGCAATACATTCCGGGGTTCGTTCATTACAAACTACTCCACTGTCATGAGTTAATAGTAATGGCGTTTCTCCGGTTTGTGTCGTCACAACTGGAGTTCCACAAGCAAGAGCTTCTAAAGCAACCAACGGCAAACCCTCGTATGCACTACTCAAAGCAAATACATCACAAACGCGGTGTAAATCTGCCAATTCAGCTTGATTTAAAGCTCCTAACATTGTGACAGAGTTTGTTAAACCTAAATTATCTATCTGATCTCGCAGTTGTGGCGCCAACTCACCTTCACCAACGATTAATAAATGAACGTCTTGTTCATTTAACTGGCTATTTAATTCTTTTTTCATAACAGATAAAGCCTGTACAAGTAATACAGGGTCTTTCTGAGGATGCAACCTACCAGCAAACAAAATAAATTTCGTTTGCTCCTTTTTACCGAACTTTCGAGCTAACTCGCGTTTCATAGACGCGCGTTCATCGCAATGCAATGGATAAAAAACTTCGTCATCAAATGAGTTTTTAATGTAAGCTATACGGTCACTCAAATTAGGATAGTGCTGTTGATAAAATTTTGCCGACTTAGTATTGCACGACAAAATTTGATTAAACTGACGCACCAATAAACTTTCAAGAGCAAAATAAACTTTTGGGAATCTTCGCCAAAGAATCGCCTTCTTATCGCCTTCTGCTTTCATTTGCGCGTGAATATCATTGTGGATAAACAACGTTTTCTCACCTTGCCAATGCCAAGTGGCTAAAGTTGGCTCCAAACGATGAAAATGCATAAAATCAGAAGCGAAAGTACGTCCCAACAAAGCCGCAGTATACTTGACTGTTGTCGGTATCAGATTTCTAACATTATCATTCTCTAAAGCGAATAAAGGCAAAAATTTTATCGGTCTACCAGCAAAAACAGCTTCTTGCCACTCACCGATATTTTTATCTCCTTTATCTCCTGTCCCAACAAGTCTCACCTCAAAATCATTGGGTGCGTACTTGATGAAAAGTCTGATTAGAGTCTGAATTCCTCCGATAGTACTGTTCCAAGGATTGAATTGGTAAAAAATTGTTAGAACTGGTTTACGCATTATAACAACCTTGGATAATAGTGAAAACACATAGAAGGATTCTCACCTTCATAATTGGCACACAGAAGCTTTGCTAGTTTTACATATAAACTTCATCACACTTTTAAAATCGTAATCGCTTCACACTTTATTTGCACTTTTTTCGCCTAATCTTCATGAAAACTTGATACTAATAGTATCTTTTTTATCTTCAATGTAGATTAAAACGTAATGTTTTACACAAAAAGAGTGTCATTGTATACTTTTTTGAATCTTTCACCCTTAAAGCTTTACAATAACTTTATATTTGGGTTATTGTCAAGTATATATACTTAACAAAAATGAGTATCAAATTAGACTTAAATGCAATAAATGGTAAATACCAAAATAGCTTATAAGCCTATTTGGCAAGGGTTTCGGTTTTTTTTGAAAATTGCGAGTTGTATTAAGTATGAGCCGCATAAAGATCGGTATGTTTTAATAAAAGGATAATTGAGTTAAATTAACTTCTGACTTTTGATAGGTATTTTTATTTATTTTTTCTGCATTATTGTGATTTAGTTAACTCGTTAGATGCTTGACAACTGGTAGAATTTCTCACATTAATGTTTAAGGCTGAATGATACTACTTGCTAACTATGTATACTCGTGGTTTGTGGCATAAATTCATAAAAAGCATCAAATTTATTGATGATTAGGGATGTAACAGATACATAGTCCGTCAAGTTTTTAGGCGCCTTTTTTTTGATAGGCAGGCAAAGTATATTAAGCGGAAAGGAGTGACATACAGGCAAGTACTATTTTATGCTTCCCCCACTTGGGTGAACCAAGCGGGGGAAGCATAAATAACAAGGTGTATTGTATATTTGGTGCAGCATAACACAGGCAGAAAGTAGACAGTTACAGTGCGTTCCAACCCTTATGCACAGGTTATAAACATGCGCTCAATCCTCAAAATAGTAAAACAGGCGATTGAAACTGGATATATTAGTAATATAGAAATTCAGCAATTGCAAAATTTACTCAAATATAGTCATTATGAAGAAGATGTAGACGCTTTGATGGAATTACATCGAGCTGTAGTAACAGGAAGTGTTAGACAAGTTAACGAACACAAAAAACCAGCTATGAAAAAATATCATCGCGGCATCGTAAAAATGAAACTTGTATGCCAGACTACATTTGCTGCTGTAATTGTAGGTACTATAGTTTTCGCGATACCAAAATCTGAACAATCTGTTTTAAACAACGAAGTTAGAACGATGGATATTTGGCAACAGTAAGAGAGTTATAGTAAGGTGGGCAGTGCCCACCCTACATAATAGCTATCCGTTTTTCTCTGACTTTGCCTCCAAACTTTCTAAGCGGCTTCGTAGCTCTTGATTTTGTTGTTTGAGTTGATCTAATTCTTGGCGTAAGGAATTTAGTCCGTTCTCTTTGCCAATTTTTTGAAGAACTTGAATTATTTCTTCATCCGCAAACCGTCGAACTCGTCCGTCGGGAGTTTGACGGGCTAAATTTTCTAAAATAGTCATCGCTTTCTGATTTTCCATCTGCCCCAAAGCAACAACTACTGCAACTTGTGTTAGAAAGAAACTATCGCGTGCAAGCTCGGTTAATCGCTCCAGTATTCGTTCCAAGTTAGTATTATTTTGACCAATGGATATTTTCCCTAATGCCCGAATTGCTGATAAACGCAATGGTTGAGGGGTGCCAAGCTTCGTATATTCAAGTATCAAATCTAACGCCGCTTCAGAGGTTTTCATTTCACTCAGTCCAGCGATGGCGCCACTGCGAACGACTTCGTTCCAACCAGCTTTATCTTCTAAAACAGATTTGAGAACTTTAATAACTTTTTCTTCTTTAGGCTTTTCGTCACCCGTCGCACCAGCAATTGCTCCAATACTACGACAAGCAGCAGCTTTAACGTAATAACTAGCATCTCCTTCTTGAACTACCGATTTAAGGGCTTTATAGCTGGAGTAAGTTTTAATTTTACCAAGCGCTTCGATGACAGCACGACGTACATAAGGACTATCATCTTTTAAACCAGGTATAAGAAAATCAAAACTTTGGTCAAGGTATATATTTGCAATTTGTTTCGCTACCTCCACCCGTACACCCCAAAATGAGTCATTCTTCAGCGCTTTTCCAAGTGCTTTAAGTGACTCCAAACCACCCTTTTTAGCAAGGGCAACAGCAGCATAAATTCGGGAAGTTGGATGTGGGTCAAACTCAAGCTGTGCCTTTAGTTCAGGTATTGGATATTCTAAACAGACAGTTTTGAGATAATTGTTGCCTACATCAAAACTAATAAACAAAGGTTTTTCGACAAACGGGAAATAAAAGCTTTGTTCTCGCTCATGAATTCGGACGGTAAAAGTGCTGAGTGTTGAGTGCTGAGTGCTGAGTGTTGAGTGCTGAGTGCTGAGTGCTGAGTTTTGAGTGCTTTCGGTATTGTTAACTCCTAACTCCTCACTCCTAACTCCTAACTCCTGACTTTTTACACCAAAACCAATAGGAATTTTTAGGTCAAACAAATCAGGTTGAGTTTGCTTTACTGTTACCTTTGCAAGGTTAGCATCACTATCCCACGAGTAAGTAACATTATAATCTGGATGTCCTCCACGATACACGTACTGGTCGAATAAAAACATTAAATTTCGTCCAGTCGCTTTTTCTATTGCCCGCAATAAATCTATTGTCTCGACTGTTTTATGGGCATTATCCTGTACGAACGTTTGTATAGCCTTCCAAAATAAATCTTCGCCTAATTCAGTGCGTATCATGTGATAAACACAGGCGCCTTTTTCGTAGATGTGGCGGTCATAAAGTTCGATAGCTTCGCGGTAAACATGTGTTACCATTGGGCGCCGATAACGTTCGGCATCTTCAGAGAGATAACTACGTGCGTCATTTAAGCGATAATAAGCAGCATCAAGGGTGCCATACTCTTGTTCAGTCCACATAGTCTCAGAGTACGTCGCCATACCCTCTTTAACCCAAGCGTGTGACCAATGTTTAATAACGATTAAATCGCCAAACCACTGGTGTGCAAGTTCATGAACAACCAAGCTTTCGGTATTACGGTTATCGAGTGCTGCTACAGAGTCGAGTAAACATCTATCAGTTAATACAGTAGTAGAGGTATTTTCCATACCTCCAAAAATGAAGTCATCGACGCAAACCTGAGCATATTTGGGAAACGGATAAGGATAACCATACTTTTGGCTCAAAAACTCCATCATCCGGGGAGTTTTGCCCATACTACGCACAGCATCTTCTTCACGCCCTTTTTCGACGTAATAAGTTATCGGTTTACCATTCCATTCATCGCGAATTTCAGCAAAATCACCCACCGTTAATGTCATTAAATAAGTTGGGTGAATTTCTTTCTGTAACCAATGATAGATTTTGTAATCGCCACCGTCTGAAGTAGTACTAATTAACTCACCGTTAGAAATGGCAATATATGGTTTAGGTATGCGAACCCGAATTTCGCTCGTAGATAATTGTCCTGGGTAATCAAAACATGGGAACCAGAAGCGTGAATCTTCGTCTTCCCCTTGAGTCCAGACTTGTATGGGTTTATTAGGATAATGCTTGTCAGGCTTGATAAAGTAAATACCACGCTGCGGTGCAGTACACGAGTATTTAATACTAATGTTGATTAGTTTCCCAGCTTCTGTAGGTGAATCGAGGTAAACAAAAAGCTGTTCGCCATTGTAGTCAAACTTTTGCGATTGTGCATCAACTTCCACACCTTCGATATTGAGGTTAACAGCATCAAGGGTTAGGCTGTGAAGGCTATCGCGAATTGGTTTGAGCCTAATAGTGCAAGTTGCGTGATAACTCTGTTTGGTTACATCAAGGTTGATGTCAAGAAATATGTGTTCAACCTGTCCGGGACGGTCAGGTGTGTAATGCGGTTTAGCTCCTGGTAACTCAAAAGACTTATAACGGCTTTTTTCCGTATCAAAATAAAACTGCGACATCGACGTTAAGTGACCTTAATTATCCTGATTTAACAAAATTCTCTTAAAAGAAACAGCAATTGCTGCTACCAAATTTAGTGATTAGCAGGTTATTGACAAATTACTTGCCTGCCCTTGCCAATCAATAAAGTAGAAGTACCCTATTGATACCTATATAACTTAAAATAACTGGTTTATGTTGTTTTAAGCATGGTGGGTTTTGATATGGGTAGTAAACGTGCATTGACAATATCCAACGTCCATGCGGATTTGCGTGTTTTGCACTTGAAGTAGTATTTTGGAACAGATTTTAGCCCTTCTTAGTTTGAGGGAATACTAATTTTATCAGTAGTTACCGCTAAATTAGTGGAGCTGGAAAAGAAATCCATATATTTTCTGCGCTTACGTTGACCCAAAGCAATTTGACGATTTGAGAAAACAAGGATAGACAACAATGCCTGAAAGTAAGTCAAAATTTTTAATCCCAGCGATAGGTGCTGCGGCTGTAGCAGTTGGTGGTATTGCTGCCTACATGTATTTTTTCAAGGGTCCTTCTGGTGATAGTTCTGGCGCCATAGCGAGCGCGCGGGTAGTTCCAGATGACGCACTAGTAGCCACATATATAACAACTGACCCACAAGCTTGGTCTAAACTGTCGCAGTTTGGTACACCAGAAGCTCAAAAAGTTGTATCTAATTCATTAGAAGCTTTTAATAAGACAACATTAGCTGATGGTAATATTTCATACGAAAAAGACTTAAAGCCTTGGATAGGTGGTGTAATGGTAGCGCTTCTACCATCACCACTAAAACCGACTCAAACAACCCCTCAAGCAACCCAAGAACCAAACGTTTTGATGGTAGTTGGCATTAAAGATAAAGTTAGCGCTTTAAATCTTGCAAATCGCTTAAAATCGCAAAAAGACGTAAAAAGCCAAGAAATTGATTATAAGGGTGAAAAAATCACCGAAACCCAAGGACAGGGTAAACCTACATACAGCGCTATTGTAAACAATAATAATTACTTAGTATTCTCCCAAGATAAAAGAGCCATCGAACAAGCTATAGATACCGTTAAAGGCGAACCCTCATTTGCGAGTAAACAAGGCGCCAGCGAAATTTTTAACAAAGGTGTCGATGTTCAAAACGCAGTTGCTCAAATATATGTGCCAGATTATGCCAGTATGTTTGAGCAATTAATCAAAAATAGTTCTCAAGCAACACAGATACCTCGCCAAACTTTAGACCAGTTAAAGCAAGTTAAATCAATGGTTGCAGGTATTGGCATTGATAATGAAGGCGTGCGGATGAAAGCTGTAGCGAACATTGACCCCAAACTTTTAAAGTATAAATATGAACCAAGTTCTTCTAAAATAGTTTCTCAGTTCCCAGCAAACACACTCGCTTTGGTCAGTGGGCAAGGAATTAGCCGCTGGTGGAAAGCAGTTAGCGAAGAATCTAAAAATTATCCAGAACTAAACCAAGCACTTCAGCAAGCGCGGGGACAACTTCAATCTGTAAGTCTAGATTTAGACAAAGATGTTTTTGGTTGGATGGACGGCGAATTTGGATTAGCAGCAATACCTTCTGACCAAGGAGTTTTAGCAGGTTTTGGATTTGGTGGCGCCTTTGTATTTGACACAAGCGACCGCAAAACAGCCGAAGCAACTTTTTCAAAAATCGACAATATAGTTAAAACACAAAACGTAAATGTGCAAGCGCGTAAAATAGGTGATAGAGACATAACCGAATGGCAAATACCCAACCAAGGTGGACTACTAGCACATGGTTGGCTTGACCAAGACACAGTTTTTATCGCATTAGGTGGCCCCATCGCCGATACCCTTGCAGTTCAAAGCAAACAGCCATTAGACAATAGCGACTCATTTAAAGCCATCACAGGGTCATTACAAAAGCCCAACGGTGGATACTTATATATAGATATGGATAAAACCATGTCGATAGTCAACAAATTCGCAACCGCAGCAGCTCCAATACCACCCGTCACAGCAGCAATTCTCAACTCAATTCGTGGAATAGGGATAACAGCCAATAGTAACAACGAATCAACAACCCAAATGGAAATGTTGTTATCACTCAAACCAAAAACTCCAAAATAGGCAATGGATACAACGGATGAGTAATAATAAATAACTCATCCGTTACATCTGTTTATTCACATACATGCTTTTTTAACTTTTTGATGAAGCGGCTTTAGATTAGGATTGATTTTATTGAGATTTTACATCCTCGTCGTCAAAGAACCGAATTTTATGACTGCTGCGCTTAAAAACACTCCAGATATAGCATCACGTTTAGTAAACAGGGTACTAGCGATTAAACCATTGGCTCACTTTGCCAAACACCAAGCGCGTCAAATGATGATAAAACGCGCGCATGAACTTGGTGTACCCTGGAAAAACGAAGTTGACACATTAAAAGCCCGTGACTGGCAATCTGATCTAGTTCAAGTCAAAAATCCCGATTTATCATACCCAGAGTATTATCTAACTTCTTTTCATGCTTACGAAAGTGGTAATATGAGTTGGTTAGCAGCCTTTGAAGTCGAATCTGCTGCATATGCTGTCCATGCAAAAATCTGGCAAGATGCAGGTGCCCAAGGTGATACAAAACTGCGCCAAAATTATCACAATATTCTTAAAAAGCATATACCAAACCCACCTCAAACTATTCTCGACATCGGGTGTAGTGTTGGCATGAGTACTTTTGCACTACAAGATTTATATCCAAACGCACAAGTTACAGGTTTAGATTTATCACCTTACTTTTTGGCTGTTGCTCATTATCGCGCGCAGGAACGACAAAGCAAAATTAACTGGGTTCATGCAGCAGCAGAGTCAACTGGTTTACCTGATGCTTCGTTTGATTTAATTTCAATATTTCTTGTTTGTCACGAATTACCACAAACTGCCACAAAACAAATTTTTGCTGAAGCGCGAAGGCTACTACGTCCGAACGGTCATTTAGCAATAATGGACATGAATCCGAAGGCAGAAGCGTTTAAAATGATGCCTGCTTATGTATTCACGTTGCTCAAAAGTACAGAACCTTATTTAGACGATTATTTTGGCTTGGATATAGAACAAGCATTAATTGAAACAGGTTTTACGGCGCCTGTCATTGCTTCTAATAGTCCTCGTCACCGTACTATTATCGCTAAAGTTGTATAAATTAAATTATTTTTTTGTGTCATGCTGAACGCAGTGAAGCATCTTAACATATAGTTGTATATAGCGAACGTCTAGATTCTTCGCTACGCTCAGAATGACATATTTATACGTTCTTTAACTTTTGAACCATCGCCTCGCTCAATTCTTCACGGATAGCTTCTAAGTATATAATATCATTCGCTACATAAAAATTTTCATCCGAGTCAGTATCTATATTATTGAGGCTTTCTTCATAAGCTTTGATACGATATTCTAGTGCTTCAATGATGAAACGAACAGCTTTAGGTGATAATTCCATCCAACTTTCTCCGATAGTAGAATTGCTGAACAGGCAGGATGCCTGTTCCACATTGGAATTATACTTGTGCTAACACT
>ERZ1066118.643-NODE-643-length-29779-cov-8.036671_pt1 | contig 29779 bp, 28 predicted proteins | sample MGYA00382765_ERZ1066118 | MGnify/ENA primary metagenome ERZ1066118 (study PRJEB33369, sample SAMEA5778348) | biofilm metagenome | biome: Industrial cooling water; feature: Water cooling tower basin; material: Biofilm | place: United Arab Emirates | collected...
CCGATACGATGAGAGCCGCGGCCAGCAGGATCTGCCGAATCGCGGGGCTCCAACATCTGTTTACATACATCGACAGGAATGGCATTTGAGACAGTGGACCGCTTGCAGATTCAGAAGCAGGGAAGCCACCCGAAAGGAGTGTGGCTACCCTGCACGGTGAATGAACGAGCGGCCGAACCCTCGTCTGACGTGGGGGAAGGCCCTGGTGCGGCTGGAGCTAGCCCTGAACCTTTACTGCGGTGCCCGAAGCGCTCACCATGAGCATGCCGCCACCGCTGCCCAGCGAAATCGTCTCGTAGTCGAGGTCGACGGCGATCACCGCGTTGGCACCGCGGGCGGTCGCCTCTTCGACCATCTCCCGAATTGCGATCTGCTTAGCCTTCCTAAGCTCTTCCTCGTAGGCGTTCGACCGTCCCCCCACAACGTCGCGGATCCCGGCGAAGAAGTCGCGGAAGATGTTGGCGCCGAGTATCGCCTCGCCGCTTACGAGCCCAAGATATTCGGTGATCTGCTTGCCTTCGATGTTCGGGGTAGTGAGAACGAGCATAAGGTGTGGCCTCTGCTGAAGTGGACGACCGATCGCCGATCGGTCTATGTGGTGGTGGCGCCCGAGCGAACCATGACGATTCCGCCGATTACGAGCGTCGCGCCGGCTACCGAGTAAACGTTGAGTTGTTCACCGAGGAGGATCGCGCCCGCTGCGAGCGCCACGACGGGTGTCAGGTTCGAGTACACTGCCGTCCGGGCACCACCCAGCTGTTGAACGCCTCGGTACCATAGCAAATAGGCCACGCCTACGGAAAGAACGGAGGAGAAGAGGAGTCCGCCCCAGGCAGCTGCACTTACCACGCTCCAGTCCTGACGCAGCACTGATGGAACCCCGCCGAGGAAAAGAAAAAGCGATCCGACCCAAAGCGTCCAGGCGGTGGCTCTGATGGGCCCGTACCTCTCGATCAGAGGCTGTGACTCGATCGTGTAGACCGCCCACATGATGGCGGCGGCGATCATCAGCCCATCCCCCACCAGTGTCTCAGTACCCTCCATACGGAGTGCGCTTCCGCTGACGAGGGCAACACCCGCCACCGACAAAGCAGCACCGAGCCAGGAGGACCTCGCCACTGCTCGTTTGTTGCGCGTGTACAGCAGCAGGAAGATCGGGACGAGCGCGAGCATCAGGCTGGCGTTGCCGGCACGCGTTCGGTCGAGGCCGAAGATGAAGGCCATCTGATAAGCCAGATTGCCAATCACCCCCAGTACGACTATGCGGCCCACGTCCTCGCGTCGGGGCCTACCCACCCCTCCCTGCGCCAGCAGAACCGCGAGCATGAACGCGCTCGCGACAAGGTGTCTGAGTGAGTTGAAGCCAAGAGGAGCGAACGCCAGCAGCGCGTTCTTCACGACAGCGAAGTTCAGCCCCCAGATGAGGACCATCAGCAACAGCCCGATCTCAGCGTGGAGGCGGGTCCGGGGATGAACCGTCACTGCTGAGGGTGAAGTCATGGCCCCTCCGATTGGAGGGAGCGATTCTTAGCGTCAACTGAAGTCAGGAGAATGGAGTCTCTTCGAGGTGCGCGAGCAGATCGGCAGGGTGGTCATAGATGGCAAGCGCCCCCCTGAGATCGGCATCAACCCAGCCGCCCGAGCGTAGCGCGATGATCTGGATCCCGGCTCTGAGGGCTGCTTCGACATCGTACGGTGTGTCGCCGATCATAACGGCTTCGTCGGATGGGCGGCCGGCGAGCTTCAGCGCCGCCAGGACGATGTCCGGATCCGGCTTCGAGTTCTCCACGTCGGAGGATGAGGTGCATTCCTCCATCAGGTCCGCGACCCCGGCCTGCTTCAAAAGCGAGTTGACATCGTCACCGTTGGCGGAGGTGGCGACGACGCGACGAAGCCCCTCGGCCTTGAGGCGCTCGAGCAGCTGTCGTGTTCCAGGGGTAGGCGAGAGTTCCTTCAGCCCATCACGAAAGATCTCCCCCTTCCGCTCATCCAACCGCTTCCCCTTGGCGCTTTCAGCGTCGAGACCGAAAGCTTCTGGGAGGAGCTTGTCACCGCCCATTCCGATCATCTTCAGGATCTCATCGAAACTGGCTCCCTCGATGCCCAGCTCGCGGGCCGCCTCGACATACGCCTGGGCATGCGCGGCGTTGCTGTCGAGCAGGGTACCGTCTATGTCGAGGATAACTGCTGTGGCCTTCTTCATTCACTTCTCGATCGGGTGCAGCGGTTTCGTTGCGGGGCCTGTCAGCACTGCGCCGAATGCGTCAAATCGCGAGCCGTGACAGGGGCAGTCCCAGCTTTTTTCGAGCTTGTTCCATCTGACGACGCACCCCATGTGGGTACACACTGCGGAGCAGCGGTGCACACTCCCCGCTTCGTCCCTGTAAACAGCCACGGGGATAATTCCCTCATGCACGACGGCCCCTTCTCCAGGGGCAATCTCCACCAATGAGCCGACGTCCTGGCGGACAAGCAGATCCTTGAAATGGGAGACGGCATTCAGATTTTCCTTCGCCATCTCGAGCGGTGCTGAAAGGCCACTCCGACCCGGATCGTAGAGCTCGAGCCACGGGTTCTCACGGTCGAGCATCAGATCGGAGACGAGGATGCCGCCGAGGGTGCCGTGGGTCATCCCCTGCCCGGAGTCGCCTGTGATGACGTAGAGGTTCTCCTGCCCCGGGTGGGGCCCGATAAAGGCCATCAGGTCTACCGGCTCCTGAACCTGACCCGACCACTTGTAGACGACCTCCCCCGCAGGTAGAAAGCGCTCTCTCGTCCAGCTGATCAACGCCTGGAAGCGGGCATCCATGTCTTCTGCCTGCCCCGTCTTGTGATCCTCGCCACCAACGATGAGCGTCTCCGTTCCGGACCTTGGACCCTCGGAAAGCCTGACGTAGTGATACGGCTCCTCGGTGTCCCAGTAGAGGCCGTGCGGGATTGAACCGGAAGGCACCTCGAAGCCGACGACGTATGTGCGGTAGGGCGCGAGCTTTGGAACGACTCCGAGCCAGGAGCTGATAGGGTAATTCGTCGCGATCAGCGCCTTGGTGGCGGTTACGATCGCGCCCGACTGTGTCTCGATCCTGACGGGGCTGCCGCCGGTAGGATGACCGACTACCTCCGTGTCCGTGTAGATCCTGCCTCCGTTCGCCACGATCGCCTTTGCGAGCCCATTGATGTAGCGGAGGGGATGGAACTCACCCTGGTCAGGGAAGCGGATGCACGCGGGCGATCTCCAGAAATCGAAGGGGAGGCTCGGCAGCCGCTCGACGCTCGGGAAGCCGGCTCTCAGTGCTGCCGCCGCCTCGTCCGCGAGCATCTTCTCGGTTTCTCCCCGGCCCAGGAAGAGAAATCCGTCGAGACGGCGGAAGGCACAGTCGATCCCTTCCTCCTGCACAACCCGCTCGATGAAGGCGATCGCGTTGTGGTGGCTCTCGTATGCGATCCGCGCCCCACGCTCTCCATGCTTCCGCTCGATCTCATAGAAGTAGTCGTCCATCTCGCTCGCGAGGTGAGCCGTCGTCTGGCCGGTCTCACCCCCACCGATCCCCATGCGATCGACAACCACCACTGATTTGCCCGCCCTGGCGAGGAGGTATGCGGTGGTCAGCCCGGATATCCCTGCTCCGATGATACAGACATCGGCAGTGGTATCCGCCTGGAGCGCCGCGAAAGTCGGCTGGACAGAAGTGTCTTTCCAGACCGAGAGCGAGTTTTCAGAGCTTTTCATGCGAGTACCGACCGTGTGTGAGATGCGCGAGGGAAGCGCGAGAATCACACCACGGGGCAGAAGATCAGCTATCAGGTATAGGTCATCAGAGGGGTGTTTGCGGGGATGGATGGCAGTAATGCGAAAGCCCACGTGGGGGCGTGGGCTTGCGGGATGTTCTGACTTGTCGCTGATAGGGAACTACTCGAGATGTTCTTTGAACCAGGCGACAGTGCGGGGCCAGGCGGCCTGGGCGGCGGCGAGGTTGGCGCCCTCCATTCCGTCCTGGCCACGGAGGAAGCCGTGGCCGGCGCCGGCGAAGATCTCTGGCTCGTAGATCTTGCCGAGGCGGGCCATCGTCGATTCTGCGCCCGGTATGGTTGCGTTGACGCGTGCGTCGTTCTCGCCGTAGAGGCCGAGAACCGGGGCCTGGATCGAGCCGAGCAAGGTGGTGTCAGGTGTGGAGCCGTAGTAGACGACGGAAGCGCCGAGAGTCGGGGAGCGGATCGCGTGCTCGAACGAGACGGTCCCGCCCCAGCAGAACCCAACGATTCCGTAGGCGTCGTCGGCGGCGGGGAGGGCCATTCCGTAGTTGGCGACGGCAAGAAGCTGTCGATGAATGGCGTCCCGATCGAGCGTGGCGATCTGAGCTCGCGCTACGTCCGGGCTCGGTGCTCCGTCCGGCCCTGCGGGGATGTTGCGCATCGTGAGCAGGTCGGGCGCAATGGCGATGAAGCCCTCCGCCGCGAGCTGGTCTGCAACCGCACGAATCCAGTGAGAGAGTCCAAAGATCTCGTGCACGACGAGAACGACCGGGGCCGGCGTACTCCGCTCGGGATAAACCACCCACGCTCTGACGCTGTCTGTTGGGCCGGTACGGATCGTCACCCATTCTGCATGACGTGGGGATTCCGCGAGGCGAGTGGGCGTCTCGACCGCCCCTGCGACAAGTCCCGCAGCTGCAGCTGGTGCGCCTGATCCTCCACCCTCTCCACCACCGCTGGCGGAGCTGGAGCACGCAGCAGCAGCGGCCAGGAGGAAGAACACCGCCAGTTTTTTCGTCATCGTTCGATCGGGTGGATGGCTGGATTCCGGTGGTTACGCCGCACGATAAGGCAGCTCCTCAGCTTCAAACAAGAGCATCGCTTGTCGACTGCTGACGGGTCGCTCCCTTGCTGGCTTTGGGGGCGGGAAGAACAACTCTGAGCAGAAGGAGCACCGCCAAGACCACACCGAAGATCACCGGCTTGGTGGTATCCGCCTTTACCAGCCAGAAGTAGTGCAGCACACCGAGAGCGGCGGCTGGATAAATCAGGCGGTGGAGGCGCTGCCAACGCTTCCCGCCCATCCTGCGGATCGAATCCCGCCGCGAGGTGATCGCCAGGGGGATCAGCATCAGAAACGATATGAAGCCCGCAGTGATGAAGGGACGCTCGACGATGTCCTCAATGATGTACTCGAGCGCGAACCACTGGTCGATGCTGATGTAGACGACGAAGTGGAGAAGAGCGTAGACGAATGACATCAAACCCACCGTCTTCCTGACCTGGATTATCCTGGACCAGCCCGTGAGGCGGCGGAGCGGGGTGACCGCGAGGGTGGCGATCAGCAGGGTGAGAGACCACCACCCCGTGCGGCGTCGAAGCGCCTCCACCGGGTCGGCACCGAGGGTGCCATTCGCGATGTCGTAGAGGATCAGACCAAGCGGGATGAGCGTGAGAACGAGCGCGATGCGCGCAAGCGGCAGCCGATCCCTCGTTCTCTTCGCCGGCGGGCTAGGCTCAGGGGCCGGCGCGAGCACCTTCTCCGTCAATAGTTCCTCCGCAGATCCATCCCCCTATAGAGGCTGGCGACCTGATCTGCGTATCCGTTGAACATCAGGGTCGGGCGGCGACGTAGCTCACCGATGCGCCGCTCGCGAGCCTGGCTCCAGCGTGGGTGATCGACTTCAGGATTGACGTTCGCGTAGAAGCCGTACTCCGACGGAGCCATCATCTTCCACGTCGAAGCTGGTTCACGATCCGTGAAGCTGATTCTGACGATCGACTTGATGCTCTTGAAGCCGTACTTCCAGGGCACCACAAGCCGGATCGGGGCTCCGTTCTGGCCGAGCAAGGCCTGATTGTAGATCCCGACCGCAAGCAGAGTCAGCGGGTGCATCGCCTCATCCATCCGCAAACCTTCACGATACGGCCAGTCGAGGACTTTGCTCCGCTGACCCGGCATCCTTGTCGGATCCTCGAGTGTCTCGAAGGCGACGTAGCGGGCCTGAGAGGTCGGCTGGAGCCGCGTTATCACGTCCCGGAGCGGAATCCCCTGCCACGGAATGACCATAGACCACGCCTCGACACAGCGCAGCCGATACACGCGCTCCTGGGGCGAATGAGGCTTGAGGAAGTCCTCCAGCGCGTATGTCGTCGGCTTCGCCACGTGCCCATCGACCCTGACCGTCCAGGGCCGGACCCGGAAGTTGCGTGCGTTTCGCGCCGGATCCGTCTTCTCCACGCCGAACTCGTAGAAGTTGTTGTGCGTGGTGATGGCCGAGAGGGGAGTCAGCTCGTCCTGCTGAGCAGAAAGCCGTGTTTCGCCCAGGAGTGTCCCTCCGGCCGCGATGGCGGCGCCGGCACTCAGACGGCCAATGAACTTGCGCCGGTTCATGTATTCCGATTCCGGAGTGATCTCGGAGGACGGAATGATGTCGGAGCCGCGCTTGATGAGCATGAAGCCTCTTGAGACGGAGGTGACGGTCCCTGGATCGGGACTGGTTTCTCGAACCCAACCAGCCGTGAGGTGAACTGTGCTCAGAGGGTGCAGCTGCTGAAGCTGTAAGGATCATTCCGTTCCACACATGCTGCCACAGCGCTGACTACGCCTCTAGCCGACGCCTGTATTCCCCTGGCACGGAGCATTGGCTTGCAGAGGCCTACCCCGATGGCGCAGTCGTAGTTCGTCAATGCTGGTCGAATTGGGTCACGGTAGATGAACGCCATAGGCCTCGTCATCGGGTTCAACGCTCATCCCGACCAAGTGGAGCAGGAATGAAGAGTCGAGTTAGCATCAAACGGCATCCGATCCATCCGATGCTGATCCCTTTCCCGGTAGCCTTTCTGACCGGGGCACTTGCCGCCGACCTGGCCGGCAAGCTACTCGATCTTCCGGACCTTTATACTATCGCGTGGTACCTGCTGCCGGCCGGAGTCGTGATGGGTGTGGTTGCGGGGATTCCGGGCTTCATCGACTACCGCCGAACAGTTCCTCCCCGCAGCTCCGCCCGCCAGCGTGCGTTCCGCCACATGCTGTTCAACCTGGTCGCTCTCGTGCTCTTCCTGCTCGCATGGTGGCTTCGGGGTGAAGCGGGAGTGACGCCAGACGGTGTTCTCGTGGGAATCGAAGTCATAGCAGCCGGCCTTCTTTCGGTCGGCGGATGGATGGGCGGCGCCCTTGTGCATCGGAACCAGATCGGCGTCGAGCGCCGGCTCAGCCGATGAGCGAGCGCGAAAGACTGTTCTTCGGGACGGCGCTGGATGTCGAAGCGGCAGCCATAGTCGCCTCCCGCCAAGCCTCTCTGGGTCGAAGGGATCTCCCGCTTCGGCTGGTGCCGGAGGGAAATCTGCACCTGACGCTCAGATTCATCGGCGACTCCAGGGTGCTGGACCGCGAGCGGAAACTGGCAGGGATAGACAAGCTCGCGTTGCCAGGAGCATTCGATGTTACCCTGCAGGGCTGGGGCGCCTTTCCCAAAGCCCGATCAGCAAAGGTGATCTGGATAGGCGTCAGCGATCCTGCTGGTGGACTTCAGAGACTACACGAGATCACTGAGCGCGCCGCTGTCCAGGCAGGTTTCCCATCCGAGGACCGGCCGTACAGTCCGCACCTGACGGTAGCCCGGCTGCGCTTTCCTCACGACGTTCGACAGGCACTCGAAGTGGCAGAGGAAATCTCTCTCAAGGTCACTGTATCCCGTTGCACCCTGTTCAAAAGCGTGCTGCGAGGAGGGCATCCGCTTTACGAGCCGACCTGCTCCTATCTTCTTTCGGGGCACGAAAGTCTCCGTACCAGTCGCCCTTGAACCCCCACCATCGGTGAGCAGATGCGACTGAAGAAACAGGTATGTCTGGTGACTGGCGGAGGATCAGGGATCGGCAAGGCCGCCGCGGTCATAATGGGTGCGGAAGGCGCCCGCGTAGCGGTCCTCAGCCGAACAGAAGACGAGGTGAAGCAAACAGCCGAGGAGATCCGAGCGGCGGGCGGGGAAGCGATCCACATCTGCGCGGATATCTCCAAAGCGGACGATATGGAGCGGGCAGTTCGGGAGGTTATCAGTGCGTTCGGTCAGCTGGACGTCGTGTTTGCCAACGCCGGCATCAACGGCGTCTGGGGCCCTATCGAGGAGCTGGAACCTGAGGAGTGGGACAAGACCATCGCCATCAACCTCCGCGGGACATTCCTGACCATCAAGTATGCTGTACCCCACCTCAAGAAGCGTGGCGGCTCCATCATCGTGACTGCTTCGATCAACGGCACCCGTGTGTTCAGCAACAGTGGAGCAACGGCGTACGCGTCCACGAAAGCGGCTCAGGTCGCCATGGTGAAGATGCTCGCGCTGGAGCTCGCAGAGCATAAGATCCGGGTGAATGTCGTCTGCCCGGGAGCGATCGAAACCGAGATCCAGGACAATACCGACGACTCGGGAGTCGAGGGGCTGGGGGTGCCGGTGGAGTTCCCGGAAGGTTGGCATCCCCTGCGTGGTGACGCCGGCAAGGCCGATCAGATCGCCCGAGTGGTGGTTTTTCTCGCCTCGCACGATGCAGATCACATTACCGGAACAGAGATGTACATCGATGGCGGCGAGTCTCTACTGGGGATCAACGGGTAGCGCCGTTCTTCAGGAGTCGGGCTACCTTGCCTTGCCGGAAGTGCCACGGCAATTTCCGATCTGAGAGTGTATTGGCTCCTCGAGCAGGGGGAGCAAACAGGCTCAACCGTCGAAGAACGAAGACGACGCACCACCTGATGATCAGGAACGAGGAAGCCTCTTCTGCGACGCAGCACATCCAGCCTGAGGATGCTGCCACGCTGACAGTCACTCTGCCCGCCGGCGAGTACACAGTTCTTTGTCCGTACGCGACGAGTTCGACCATTGATAAGGTGAGCGCCGCCCGTTCATCATACGCGCTGACTAAGCTCGACACCGGCTCCGCCTGAACCCGGGCGGAGCCGTAGGCACCTGCTGCAGTACCTCCCTCACCCGCGGCAATCCTTCTTGGCCACACTCGCCGTAGTCGTTCAGGACGACACCTTCGCGTCCGTTTGGTCAGACCTCGCCGCTCGTCACGGTCTCGAGCTCTGGGTTGTCCCGGCCGTCGACGCCGTACCACCGGGCGTGGCCCTCGTCGGTCCGCTGCTCGTCGTGGCGGGTCGCGAGGATGAGGGGGAAGCTGACGTCCGCGCCCTCAAAGCGGCCGGGTTCCCTACCCCTGTAGTTCTCGGCTCACTTGCTGACCACCGCCTGTGTGTCCGTCTCCTCCGTGCGGGCGCCTCCGACTACGTGTCGCTGCCGGCCGACCTGCCGATTCTGGAGTCGACGGTGGCGGGACAGGTCGAGCGGCTGCGTGGTGAAGTGGCTCGGAGCGCGCACGCGGAAGCAGCGCGCAGCGAGTACGACTTCAGCCAGATCGTGGGCAACAGCCCGTCTCTGCGCGAAGCGCTCGGCCGGGCCGCGCGAGTCATTCCTTTCGATCGCGCCGGCGTGCTGATCACCGGTGAAACGGGAACGGGGAAGGAGCTGGTAGCGAGGGCGATCCACTTCAACGGGCCGCGGGCGAGAGGTGGCTTCATCGAAATCAACTGTGCCGCAATCCCGGCGAACCTGCTCGAGTCAGAGCTCTTCGGCTACGAGCGGGGCGCGTTCACGGATGCTCGTGCCGCCAAGCCCGGTCTGTTCGAGGCGGCCGTGGGGGGCACTCTCTTCCTGGACGAGATCGGTCACCTCGCGCTGGAGACTCAAGGCAAGATCCTCAAGGCGCTCGAGGAGAAACGAATCCGCCGGCTGGGATCAGTTGAGACCAGGGAGGTGGACGTTCGGATTATTGCTGCGACGCATGTAAAACTCGAGCAGGCAGTTGAGGCGGGGGAGTTCAGGGAGGATCTTTACTATCGCCTGGCCGTGATCCCGATCCATCTCCCGCCGCTCAGGGAACGAGGCGACGATGTTCTTCTGATCGCCGACCATTTCCTCCGAACCCTTGCTGAGCAGTACGGCCTCCCGAAGCCGCAGCTGGACGATGGCCTTCGCACGGCCCTGCTCTCCCATACCTGGCCGGGCAATGTGCGGGAGCTTCGAAATTCGCTCGAGCGGGCGCTCCTGCTCGGAGGCGGAAAGCTGAGCGCGGCAGACCTCTTCATGGGCGGCCGATCAGCTCCACCTTCAAGCTCCGGCTTGCCCTTCCCGGCCACCATGGAGGTCATCGAGAAGGAAGCTGCACGCCGAATGGTAGCCAGGTTCGCCGGCAACAAGAGCGCAGCGGCCGCAGTGCTGAAGATCTCTCGATCCCGCCTTTACCGGCTGCTGGATGAAGAGGAGCCGACCGAGGCGGGTGAAAGCGGGAATCAGGTTGCGATCTAGCGTTGCGTTACGGCACACACTGTCCCGCAGCGGCCCTACTTTTCACGCGGAAATGCCTCAAACCGAGGGTTTCAGGCGGTCTGATCGTTGCCCAACTGCGCCTCCTTCCGAACCACGCCCCCTCAACGGTGATCAAGCCATGGTAAGAGGTCTTCTGCAAGCTGTCCTTCTCTCGCTCCTCCTGATCGTCAACGCCTCTTGCGACTCGGTATTCGCACCTCGCAACGACCTCGTTCTGGAAGAGAGCGCGATAGAGGTCGTCGATGTGGCCACGAACGCACCTCCGCTTGAGCAGACCACCGTCAGCTTCTGGGCTGTCCGTGGGCAATCGCGCGAGGTGGAGATCCGGTATGCGGCCGCGCCTGGGTACAGCGGGAAGTGCCTACGCTTCGTCGTGCCCGGTGACGCGTTGCTGCGGGATGCGAACGGCGCAGTAATCGAGCGCGGTGACTCGGTGAAGATCACGATCCGCGTGGTCGACCCGAGTCAGTTCCTCTTCGAGTTCGACCCCGCCGGCCTTCGGTTCGACCCGGCAAATCCTGCCAAGGTGGAGATCCGCTACAGCTGGGCTGTCGGGGACATGAATGGCGACGGTGCGATCGACGACGCCGACTCTGCCGTGGCCCGTCAGCTCTCCATCTGGAGACAGGAGCGGGTCGGGGACGCCTGGGTGAAGATCCCGTCGCAGAGGTTGGGCGATCTCCAGGAGGTGCACGCGGAGGTCACAGGCTTTACGCGCTACGCGCTGGCGAGCGATCGACACGCGATCTCACCTATGGGTAGGAGATAGCAGTGTGACCGGGGAGTACTTCCCGACGCTGGCAAGTGCGCGCGAGCTCGCCTCGGCGCGCAACTGGACCGACCTGAGTCGCTTCGGAAGCTCGGTAGCGCCGGAAGAGATAGAGCAGGCGCCTGAGCTGGCGTACCTGATCGCCGATGCCAGGCGCCGCACTGGGGATTTGGACGGAGCACGGCAGCTGGGGGATTCGGCCTACGCCGGTGCTTTGCGTGCGGCCGATACCCGGCTGACGCTGCGCGCGCTCAACCTCGCCGGGATGATCGACTTCGAATCGGGCGCGATCGCCCAGGCGGAGGAGAAGTTTGGCGAGCTGCTGGAGAGGGCGACGGAGCTGAGGGATGATGAGTTTGCCGCCCGGGCCGCCAACAACCTCGGCATCATTGCAAACGTTCGCGAGGAGCGGGAGCTGGCGCTGACCTCGTACCAGCGCGCGATGGCAACCTACGAGCGTCTCGGGCATCTGCGCGGGCTGGCCCAGACCAGCTACAATCTCGGCATATCCTACCGTGACATGGGCTTCGCAGACGCTGCGGACAAGCTTTACAGCCGGGCGATGCTGCATGGCACCGCGTGCGCCAGTGAGGATGTGGTGGCCCTCGCAGAAACCGAGCGTGCCCTCCTCCGCGCACATTCGGGCGATGCGGACCTGGCCGAGCGTCTCGCCAGGCGCGCACTCGAGCGGCTGGAGCGGCTTGGCGACCCACTTGGAGCAGCCAACGCGGTCCGCGCCCTGGGGGCTGCCGCGATGGCGAGGGGCGACAAGGGCGGAGCGCTGGAACTGCTGGATCGTGCTCTCTCCACCGCTCGTGAGCACGGCGACCCGCTGCTCACGGCGGAAATTCAGCTCGACCGGGGGGCCATACTCCTGGAAATGAACTCACTCTCCATCGGCTCAGCGGCCATCGAGGAAGCCGTGGCCGCTTTCGAGCAGCTGGGATCACGCGGCGCCGCCAATTCCGCTCGTGCCCTCCTGCCCCGCTGCGAACGCAAGTAGCCTCAGTCGTCCCGTTTCGCTACAGCAGATACGAGACACCCCCACCTGCTCCGCTGCTTCATCTTCAGCATCTTCAATGACTTAGCTCCTTTCAGGCGTCGTACGCCGATGGGGAATGTCGGTTGCCTTTGGGGATTCGCTCAGCATGCCCAACCCCTTAGTCCGACTGACCGGAGCGACCCCATGAAAAGAGCTCTTCTCCTAGCGCTACTTGTCGCCGCTGCAGGCTGTGGCTCCGATAGCGGCCCCACACAGCCGTCAGGTGGCAACGAGAATCCTCCCAACAACAATCCGCCGACCAACAACCCACCAACCAACAACCCTCCGACGGCTGGAGCGCAGACTCATACGATTACGTTGCAATCCGCCTCCTTCTCGCCGTCCGATCTTACTATCAAGGCGGGTGATACCGTTGTCTGGGTCAACTCCGCGGCCATCTTCCATACCGTCACGCCGCAGGGCCACGCTCAGTGGGCCGATGCCTCAACGACCGTATCAGGTGAGGTGATGCGGAAGACCTTCACGACGCCCGGGACGTATGCGTTCTTCTGTCAGCCGCATTCCGCGAGCATGACGGGGACGATCGTCGTCCAGTGATACGAAGAATCGCTTGGGGGGTGATCGCATCCCTGCTTGGGGGTTCGACGGCCTCAGCTCAGTCGGTGCTGGAGCGATCGCCGAACATCCAGGGGGTGTGGGGGGCCGAGCGGGGTGAGGCCGTCTTCGTCCTCGCACATCGCTTCGAGGTGCTGAATGGAGGCGACGAGCTGTTCAGCGTCCCGACCCTCACCCTGGCAGCTGGCCTGCCGCTGAGGCTCACTCTGGGGGTGGACTTCACGTCGTTCAGTGAGGCCATACCGGACAAGGTCACAGGAAACGAAGTGCAGTACTGGCTCAAGCGGGGATTCGTCTTACCCGCGGGTGCCCAGGCCGCCCTCCTGGGGGGGTACAACACGGCCGCCGGGAGCGCGGAAGGAGCTTTGGACCTTCGATGGGCGTCCTCGCGGTTGGATCTGTACGCGGAGGGTCGAGGGCATAGCAGTCTGTTCGGTACCGGCGACGCGGCTGCTTCCGGAGCCGTCGGCGCGGCCCTCCGTATCAACCGTTACCTGGCGCTCACTGGCGATGTCGGCAGGGTGCTGACGGAGGACTCGGTTCCAGCTGCCTGGAGTGCCGCCGTGGCCTTCGCCGTTCCGGGCTCACCCCACACAATGTCATTCCAGCTGGCCAACTCCGGTGCGACCACTCTTCAGGGGGCTTCACGGGAGAAGACGATTGGCAGCAAGGATGTTCGGCACGGCTTCGCTTTCACCGTCCCGCTCGGGAATGGGGCGCGCTGGGCCAGGATTCTTCGGCCGGCTGCCGTCCAACCTGCTCCCCCCGCAGCCAATTCGGTGAGGGTGTCGATGCCGGGGTCAGCGTTCAGCCCGCGCGAGACAACGGTCCGCGCCGGTCAGCAGGTGGAGTGGGTGAACCTGGATCTGGTCGCGCACACCGTTACCGCACACGACGGCAGCTGGGACAGCGGCGGGATGGAAGAAGGTGCTGTGTTCGTGCGAGTGTTCGATCAGCCGGGAAGGTACAGCTACTTCTGTCAGCCGCACCCCGGAATGGCGGGAGTGGTGGTGGTGGAGCCTTGAGGAAGTTGAGCTCGACGGAGTAAGCGATCCGACGCTGACGAGCTCCTCAGGTCGTTACGACACTCTGATAAAGGCCCCAATCCTCGAGAACGGCGCCGGCTCCGCGCACCACGCAGGTAAGGGGGTCGGCGTCGACGTGTATCGGCAGGCCGGTCTCCTGGGTCAGCAGCCAATCCAGCCCGCGAAGCTGAGCGCCGCCGCCGGTCATCATGATTCCCTCGTCCACGATGTCGGAGGAGAGCTCCGGGGGTGTAACCTCGAGCGCCCTCCGCACCGCTTCAACTATCGCCTGAATCGGCTCCGTCAGAGACTCGCGTACCTCATCCGAATGGATCTGCACGGTTTTCGGAATGCCGCTGACCAGGTCTCGGCCCTTCACATCCATCGTCCTCTCGCCCACCGACGCTGAAGCTGAGCCGATCTGAATCTTGATCGACTCGGCGGTGGCCTCACCAATCAGCAGATTGTAGCTCTTGCGGACGAACGCCTGGATCGCCTCGTCCAGCTCATTTCCCCCGACTCGAATTGAGGCGTCTGCGACGATGCCGGATAGGGCGATGACGCCGATCTCGGTCGTCCCCCCACCGATGTTCACCACCATGTTCCCCCTGGGTGTCGTAACCGGCAGGCCCACGCCGATTGCCGCCGCCATCGGCTCCGAGATCAGGTATACCTCGCGCGCGCCAGCCGCGGTGGCCGCAGCTCTGACCGCGCGGCGCTCGATTTCGGTGATCCCTGAAGGAACCCCGACCACGACCTTCGGCCTCGCCTTGAACATCCCCTTGGGCAGGATCGACTGCAGGAAATGCCTGAGCATGACCTCCGCCATGTCGACATCTGCGATCACTCCGTCGCGCATCGGCCGAATCGCGATCGTGCCGTCAGGCGTGCGCCCGAGCATCCGCTTCGCGTCCAGCCCGATCGCGTGCACGTGACGCGTCGCCCGATCGAGCGCGACGACGGACGGCTCGTTGAGAACGATGCCTTCGCCGCGAACCATGATCAGGGTGTTGGCCGTGCCGAGATCAATCGCGATATCTGCCACGTTGCCGTCTCGGAAATTGAGGAGGGGAGGAGGGATGAGTCACCGCAACGTGAACCTACCCGGCGTGTTGGAGGGTGACAAGATTCGCACGATGACGCTTTAGTCAGGCACCGGTGAGGAGCAGTCCCAGCCATCCGGCCACACCCCCGCCAACTGTTACGCGGAGGTTGTCGTCGATGGGGATCGGCATAAGCTCGACAATGGCGGCAGTGAGGGCCCCGAGGAGCACAGCAAGCAGCGGCAGTTCAGGAACCGCGAATCCGGCGACGAGATTGACCCCGGCACCCGCCAAGGCACCTTCCAGGCTCTTCCCCCAACTGAATCGGTGCCTCCCCCATCGCTTGCCGACGATCGCTGCCGTTGCGTCGCCCAGGCTGTTGTAGAGCATCGCCGCTACTGCGACTGGAAGCGGACAGAGGAGGTAGACGAGGAGATAGCCCACGGCCATGTACGTAGCCCCGGCCAAACCGCGTCTTTCGTGATGGCGCAGCAGCCTCCGCGCGCGTGTCAGGAAGAGGTAGCGAACGGCACGGACGCGACGCCGCGAAATTTCGGCGGTGATGGCCAGGGCGGCCCCCGCGATCAGAAGTCCGCTCGCGATGGGCGGGGGGAGAAGCCAGACCAGCACAGGCACTGCGATCGTAGCCATATGGATCAGCTTACGAAGCAGCTCCTGCCTCAGGCTCAGGCGATCGGAGGAGGGGGCCGGTGTTTTCGGTTCAGGACGTGGCACTCGGTTCTGACTGATGAGCGGGGACTGAGTTGATTCGGCTAATCTACAACCCGCTCGAACCTCCTGCGCCAGAGGAGCGGCAAATCAAAAGGCCACCCGCTGAGGTGGCCTTTCCTGCTGCGCTTCCGGCCTCACCCGAGGCGAGCGCCTCTGCCGCTTTCGATGTCATGCAGGTGATCGATCGTACGCTGCGCCGACTCCTCCATGTCGATCACCAGCGCGTCGATTTTGGCTACGAAATAGTTGTGGAAGACGCTCACGGGAATCGCGATCAGCAAGCCCGCAGCCGTGGTGATCAGCGCAACCTTGATTCCGCCAGCGACTGTCGTGGCCTCGACCTCGCCAGCGAGCTCGATCGCCTGGAAAGCCTGGATCATTCCGACGACCGTGCCGAGGAATCCGAGCAGCGGGCCCACCGTCGAGACGGTCGCAAGGATGATCAGCCCTCGCTCCAGCTTCGCCATCTCGATGACCCCCGTGCTCTCGATCGCCTTGGCCACCCTCTCGGGGCCCTCCTCATGGCGCCTCAAGCCCTCCCCCAGGATGCGCCCGGCGGGGGTACGCGAAGGCTCCGCCGCCTGAATCGCTTCACCCAGCCTTCCCTCGGAGACGAGAGTATCCACCGTCCGGAGCGTTTCCCTCGTGCGCATTCCTATCGAGGTGAGATGCGCGAGCTTCCAGATGATCACTCCCAGTCCGACCAGTGCACAAAGTAGAAGTGGCCACATCATCCAGCCGCCGTCCACCCATAGCTGCTGGACGCGCTCGGTCACGCTCAGGTTGGGGCCCCGGAGACCGGGCAGCTGCAGGAGCGACAAAGAGAGAATCGGAATCACGGAATGCCTCCAGGAGGGGTGGGAAGCGGTGGAAAGGCCGGATCGGAACATACCTGGCGTTTTCTGCCAGTGTCAACGTTGATGCAGGGAAGGAGGGGTTGCCGGTTACCGGTTGCCAGTAACCGATATCGGATCGCTTGAACAGAAGGTCGTCGCAGGTGAACGCGCAGATCAACTGCTCCTCATCCGCGCCAAGCGACGGCTCCGGAATTCCGGTTGGCTCAGCCGTTTGGCGACGGGTGCCGGCTCTGGCCAATCGCCCGGCTGATCAGACCTGGGATACCGGCTGGATCTGCGTCAGCGAGCCCATTCCAGCCCCCAGCGGCACCTTGATGCACGCTGCGAAGTGACCACCGCCCTTGTCCGCGAGAGGGGGGACGATCCTGGCGCAGTCCTGATCCTTGAGCGGATGATGGCAGCGGGGATGGAAGGGGCAGCCGCTCGGGGGATTCGCCGGCGAAGGCACGTCGCCGCGCAGCACGATCCGATTATGCTTGCGCCCGGGCTCCGCGATCGGGACCGCGGACAGAAGGGCCTGGGTGTAGGGCATCAGGGGGTTCTGGTAGAGCGCCGTTGAATCGGCGAGCTCCACGATCCTCCCCAGGTACATCACGGCTACCCGATCACTGATGTGCTCGACGACCGAGAGATCGTGGGCGATGAAGAGGTACGTGAGGCCGAACTCGTCCTGCAGATCCTGCAGGAGATTGATCACCTGTGCCTGGACCGACACATCGAGCGCCGAGACCGGCTCGTCGCAGATGATGAGCTCCGGCTCCACCGCCAGGGCCCGTGCGATTCCGATACGCTGACGCTGACCTCCGGAGAACTCATGCGGGTAGCGATCGGCATGCTCGGCACGTAGCCCGACGGTCGTGAGCAGCTCCCCCACACGTTTCCGCGCTTTGTCGCCCGAGGCAAGCTTGTGGACGGTGAGCACCTCCCGGAGGGTGTCACCGACCGTCATCCTGGGATTCAGTGAAGAAAAGGGATCCTGGAAGACGTACTGCGCGCGCCTCCGCAGTTTCCGAAGCTCGTCCCTGGACATCGAGAAGATCGGCTTCCCCGCAAAATTGGCGGTGCCAGCAGTCGGCTCCTCCATGCGGAGAATGGTGCGACCCGTCGTCGTCTTGCCGCAGCCCGATTCGCCCACCAGCCCGACCGTCTCGCCCTTCCGCATGAAGAAGGAAACGCCATCTACCGCTTTGACGTCGCCGACATGCTGTGAGAAGAAACCTTTCCTGATAGGGAAGTACTTCTGAAGCTTACGCACGACGAGCAGCGCGTCCGCCGGAGGCTCGATGTCATCGGGCGTCTGACCACGGAGGTCGCTGTCGCCCTTGGCTGGAGGAAGCGGCGCGCCCTCCCTCGGCTCCTTCAGCCGATCGATGTCGTGCAGATTTCCGTCGCCAGTGGTGGTGGGGGCGTCTCCGATGCCACCTTCACGAGTGCTCATCCACCCACCTCCTCACCACCCTCAGCCTGCGCCGGGGGAACGCTGGCCGGGCCGGGCTCACCCGCTGCCGCCGTCGCGGCGCCGGTTCCGGTCAGAGCGCCCTCCGGTGTGAAGCCGCCAGTGAGCCGCACGATCTCCTCACGCCGCTCGGGATACTTCACCAGCCAGCACTTACTCTTTCGCCCGGGGGCAAGCTCGAACAGCGGTGGCTCCTCGCGCTCCGGCTTCTCCCAACCGTACGGACAGCGCTCGCGGAAGCGGCAGCCGGTCGGCCAGTTCAGCGGGCTCGGCACTACTCCGGGGATGACGGCGAGGCGCTTCGTCCCTGACCCCAGCCTCGGTATCGAGCGGAGCAGGCCCTCGGTGTACGGGTTCTGCGGGTTCGTGAAGACGTCGCCTACCGGTCCCTCCTCGAACACCTGACCGCCATACATCACGATGACCCGGTCACACGTCTCAGCGACCACTCCCAGGTCGTGTGTGATGAGTATGATCGCCATCCCGAGCTCCTCCTGGAGCCGGTTCAACAGCTCGATGATCTGCGCCTGGATCGTGACGTCGAGGGCGGTCGTCGGCTCGTCGGCGATCAGCACCTTGGGGTCGCACGCCAGCGCGATCGCGATCATGACGCGCTGGCGCATACCGCCCGAGAGCTGGTGCGGGTACTCGTCCACCCGCTGCTCGGGGATGGGGATGCCCACGAGGCGCAGCATGTCGATCGCCTTGTCCCGTGCGTCCTTCTTAGACAGGCCCTGGTGCAGCCGGAGCGACTCCATGATCTGATCCCCGATCTTGAAGACAGGGTTCAGCGAGGTCATCGGCTCCTGGAAGATCATCGCGATGTCATTCCCGCGGATCTTCCGCATCCGCTCTTCCGACGCCTTCGCCAGATCCTCGACGCCGGAATCGCCATGGAAGAGAATCTTCGACCCGTCCTGGATCTTACCCGGCGGCTCCGGGATCAGCCGCATCACGGAAAGGGAAGTCACGGACTTTCCGCTGCCCGACTCGCCCACGATCCCCAGCGTCTCCCCCGGGTTCACATGGAACGAGACCCCATCCACGGCCCGCGCAACTCCCGCGTCCGTCTTGAAGTATGTCCTAAGATTCTCGACCTGCAGAATTGGCATTTTGAGCTATCGGCTATCAGCTATCAGTCATCAGGGACAGCGGAGCGGCACCTTCAATTCACGCGAATGTTCAATACCAGCTGCGCCATCAGTCACTGGCGACTGATAGCTGATAGCCGATAGCTCCTACGTTCTCAGCCTCGGATCGAGCGCGTCGCGAAGACCGTCACCGAGCAGATTGAACGCGGTGACGGTGAACACGATCACGAGGCCCGGGAAGGTCGAGATCCACCAGGCGGTGAGCAGCGCGTCACGTCCATCGCTGATCATGTTGCCCCAGCTGGGCGTCGGTGGCTGGACGCCCAGGCCGAGGAACGACAATGACGCCTCGACCAGGATCGTGTTGCCAATCGTTAGGGTCGAGTAGACGATGACCGGGGCGAGAACGTTAGGCAGCACGTGGCGCAGGATGATTCGCGCGTCGCTCATGCCGAGCACCTTCGCCGCCTGCACGAATTCCCGCTCGCGCAGCGACAGCACCTCACCTCGAACGATGCGCGCTACACTCATCCAGCCCGTCAGGCCGAGCACGACCACCACGAGCCAGATGGAAGGCTCGAAGAGGGCGATGACGACGATCAGGAGGATGAGGCGAGGGAAGGAGAGCATCATGTCGGTGAACCGCATCAACACCGTATCCGTCCACTTGCCGAAGTAGCCGGCGATCGCGCCAACCGCAGCTCCGACCAGGACGCCGATCGCCACCGCAATGAAGCCGATGGTGAGCGATATCCGCGCTCCGTACAGGACGCGAGAGAAGACATCCCGACCGAACTTGTCGGTCCCCATCAGGTGCTGTAGCGATGGCTCCTGGTAGCGGGTGAGGACGATATTCCCCTGCGCCGTCGGATCGAAAGGCGCGATCAGCGGTGTGAGAAGCGTCACCACGTAGAGCACCAGCATAACCGCCAGTCCCGCCATGGCGAGGCGGTTCTTCCGGAACTGACGACTGGCGATTGCCCACTGCGAATCTCCAAACCGCTTCACCGGGCGCTTCGAGCGGACGATCAGATCATACATCGCCCAGGCCCAGACCCCGATCAGCAGCCCGCCAAGCGTTACCAGCGCCAGCACACCATCAGCGGGTATGCGGGGAGCCGTGAAGACGGCGGTGATACGGTCGACGGTGAGAAAGGCAACGCCGAGAAGAATAGACCAGCAGATGGCGAGGACCATCCCACCGACCCACTCGCCACGGACGATGTGACCCGCGCCGGGGAGGAGAGCGGATAGGATCAGCTGTCCGGGGCTGGTCGCCTTGCGGACCAGCATTCCCGCACCGCTGACCTGCCCCGACATCGGCTCAGGTGGTGTGATCTCGACTTCAGTGGCGCTCCGAACCATCGCGACTACCTCATTCTTGAGCTATCAGCTATCGGCTGTCAGAACGCTATTCGGCACGGATACGCGGATCGACAACCGCGTAAAGCACGTCGGCAAGCAGATTTCCGAGCACCACTAGCGCGGCGGCGATAAAGCTCGTCGCCATCACCAGCGGGTAGTCTCGCTGGAAGATGGAATCGACGATCAGACGCCCCATCCCGGGCCACGCGAAAATCGTTTCAACGAGCACCGACCCTGACAGCAGGTAGGGCAGGTACAAACCCACGAGCGTGACGATCGGGATCAGCGCGTTCCGGAGCGCATGCTTGAAGATGACTTTGCGTTCGGACAAGCCCTTCGCGCGGGCGGTGCGGATGTAGTCCTGGTGGACGACCTCCAGCATCGAGCCGCGCATGTAGCGGGCGACACCAGCGGCGCTGCCGACGCCCAGTGCGATCGCCGGCATGATCATGTGCATCAGCCGATCGGTAAACTGCTGACCGCCGGACATGAACTCGTATCCCACGCTGGTCATCTGTGATGCAGGGAACTGCAGCCCCCACCCCCACTGACTCGCCTTCAGGCTGAAGATCAGGATCAGCATCAGCGCGAGCCAGAAAGACGGCATCGAGTAGAAGAAGAGCGCCAGGAAAGTCAGCACGTTATCGACAATCGAGTACTGCCGGACCGCCTGGATGATTCCGATCAGCATGCCGAGCGCGAAGATCAGGACGATCGACACGAGCATCAGCTGAATCGTGTTCCAGAGAACCGTCGGCAGGATCTCCGAGATCGGGCGCATCTGCCCGAACGAGTGACCAAAGTCACCTTGTGCAAAGGCCGTGAGCCAGCGGAAATACTGAATATGTAGCGGTTGATCCAGGCCGAGATTCCGACGCATCTGCTCGATGACTTCGGGCGAGACGTTCGGATTGAAGTAGCGGGCGGTGGGATCGCCCGGGGCGATATTGATGATGAAGAAGATGAGCGTGAGAATCCCGAGCAGGAGCGGGATGGATCCCAACAATCTACGCAGGAGATAGCTGATCACCCGTTTAGCTCCTCGCCAGCCGATGCATTGTTGTGGCGGCGGCGAAGGCCAGCGCCGGACGATCTCACATTTCTCACAGCCTCATCTCCGACCGATCTCCTGAAAAGCCCGCGCCCGTCGCGGTGACACAACGGGCGCAGCATGGGCGTCGCGAGAGGAACATCCGCAGAAATCGGACCGATTGGGAAGGCGCCATGTGGGTGGATTTGCAGAGCTTAAAAGAGGATCGGCTCCATCCCCTGCCGGGAATGGAGCCGAACTCGATGTGAGCGCCTACTGCTGGTCAGCCGGGATCCACCATTCCCACACGTTCTGGTAAGGTCCATAGGTGTCGATCCTGGTGCCCTGCACGCGGTTGTTCACGCCGTGCACCATGTCCATGAAGTAAAGCCAGGTGTACGGCTGGTCCTGCGCAATCCGGGATGCAGCGTCACGCCAGAGCGGGATCGCCTCTTCCGAGGTCTCCATCGTGCGCGCTCTACGAATCAGTTCCTGGACCTCTGTGTCAGTGTAATTCGTGTAGTTGTACGGAGAATCCGGCGCCCACAATGTCGTCAGATCGGGTGAAAGCCCCACGCTCCATCCACCCACGGCCGCCTGGAAGTCGCCGCTGCTCAGGTTCTCTGTCATCGTGTTGAACTCCTGAACCTGCAGCTGCGCGTCCACTCCGACCTGTCGCCACTGGTTCTGCAGAATCTGCGAGACGTCGGCCCGACGCTGATTGCCTGCATTGGTTAACAGCGTAAAGCGAAAAGGCTGGCCATTTCTATCCAGAATGCCGTCGTTGTTGGTGTCTCTCCAGCCGGCCGCGGTGAGCAGTGCACGCGCCTGATCCGGATCGTAGGCGATCGGCGCCTGACCCTGAGGATCATAGAGGTCGGGGAAGATGGGCGGGTAGGGCCCACCCGCCGGCACAGCAAACTCGGTCATCTCGAGCGATTCGATGATCGCGGGAGCATCGATGGCAAGACTCAACGCCCGGCGGATGTTCGGATCGGAAAAGGCTTCAAAGCCACCGGGATTGTAGGCTACATAGTCGTAAAGCCGCTTTTCCTGAGTTTCGATGCGAACATGAGGGGCTTCCGTGCGCAGCTGTGGCACCTGATCGAGCGTGATGCCGTTCACGTAATCCACCGTCCCCGTTCGGAGCTCGACCAGTCGAGTTAGGGGGTCGGGGATGATCCGGAACACGATCTGGTCGAGGTATGCCGCGGGCTGGAAGTGAGGATTTCTCACCAGTGTAATCGTCTGGCCGCGCTCCCAGCTTCCAATCATGTAGGGGCCGCTTGTAACCAGCTGACCGTTTTCGGGTGACTGAATCGCCGGGTGGTTTCGGAACTCCGCCGTAGGGGTGTTCGCGAAAAGGTGCGCGGGGAGGATCGCCATAGCGGAATGCGACAGCATGTCCGGGTAGCGCCTCGTGAAGTTGAAGACAACGGTGGAGTCGTTCTCCGCTACCACGCTCTCCAGGTCGTCCGCGTAGTTCTGCTGAGGCGACGCGAGATCCGGGTCGCCGATGATCTCATACGTGTAGACGACATCGGCAGCGGTTATCGGCTGACCATCGGACCAGCGGAGATCCGACCGCATGTGAAAGCGGAGGGAAGCGGAGTCAGGGCCGATGTACTCGTAGCGCCGAGCCATCGCCATCGGGCTCTGGTCGGCCGTCAGAAAGACGAGTCGCCGATCTTCCCAGGCTCCGCGGAGAAGCTCCATGTACATGACGTCGCCGCCGAGATTGCCGTCCATACTAGTCTGAGCGACGATCAGGAGCGGTATCGCCATGTCCGCCCCTTCACTTATCACGACGGTCCCGCCGCTTACAGGCTCACCTGGATCGCTGCCCGGCTGTGCGGGTTCATCGCTTTCGCCTCCGCACCCACCCGCGAGAATCAGAATAGCGAGCGTCGGGAGCAGGCGTCCTGCAGTCTTGATCACGTTCATGAGGTCCCGAGGGAGACGGTACCCTTCTCCGGCCGTCGGAGCAGGTCTCTGCAAAGTATAGGTTGGGTTCGGAGCCATCTTGAGCTTTGGCCTCCGGGTGAAGATGCAGGAATGATGGGTCCTCGGGTCCTGCGGCTGCGACACCCGTCATGTCGTCTCCCGGAAAAGTTCTTCCTGTTTCTTGTTTCGGAAAGCGTCTACCATGTCGAGAAGAAGGGCATGGAAGAGGCGAAAGAGACACCGCCGTGCGCCAAGAGAAACGGCGGCTCCAACGAGCCGCTGTTTCCGTATCTCAGTAGCTCGCGGGTGGTGGTGCGGCTCCTCCACTTCCCGCGGCCGCAGCGTTGCGCGAGCGGCCGGGAGCGGACGGATCGAGGTACCAGCGCTGCAACCCGACCCAATCTCCACGTGGATCCGGACTCACGTTGTGGAGCCATTCGCGGATGCCGTGGGTGCGCTCCTGGAAGTACACGAAGGTATACGGCTGCTGGTCGGCGATCAGACGCTGATACTGCTGCCACAGCGGTATGGCTGCAGTGCGATCGGCAATCACCGGGAGAGTGTCGAGCAGGGCGTCTACACGCGGATCGCACATCCCGACGTACTGGTAGAGCCCGTCGATCTTGTCACAGTGAAAGAGGTCCGAATCATCGATCCGGAACTCCGTCCGCCAACCGATCATGACCGCGTCGAAGTCGCGTGACTCCGGATCCTGAATCCGGTCGAGCAAGGTATTGAACTCCTGAATCTGGATTTCGACCGCTACTCCAACCTCGGCGAGATCCGCCTGAACGATCGCTGCGATATCGGCGCGCTCCTGCCGCCCCTGATTCGTCGTCAGTGTGAAGCCAAGCTGCTCTCCGGCTGCGTTCCTGAGCGTTCCGTCCGCGCCGCGGGTGTAGCCAGCTTCCGCAAAGAGCGCCAGCGCCGCCTCGCGATCGAAGGTCAGGTCGGCGCCTGCAGACTCATCATACTGCCAGTAGAAGGGCGGCACGGTCGAGTTAGAGACCTGCCCGTATCCATACAATACCGCATCGACGATCGCGTCGCGGTTGATCGCCTTGGTGAGCGCCCGACGGACCCTTACGTCATCAAAGAAAGGGCGTCGCTGGTTCCAACCTATGAAAACGAACGTCCTGTCCATGTAGTTCACCAGCCGGACCCCGGGGGCGCTCTCGATGTTGCTTGCCTGCTGGGGCGGCGGCGCGGTGAGGAAGTCGATATTCCCCGTGATCAGCTCAGTCAGGAGCGTCGAAGGCTCCGGGATCGCTCTGAAAACGATACGATCGAGGTAGGGGCGCCCTCCCAGCTCTTTCGGGAAGTCCGGGTTCGCCTCAAATGTCCAGCTCTGGTTGGTGAGGTGGCTGACGAATCTGAATGGCCCGTTTCCCAGCGGTTCGCGGGTGTTGAATGGGTGAGTCGCCATCGCTGCTGAGGGTACATCACCCAGGATGTGCTTCGGGACTGCCGGGAAGGTGCGCCACGGGTCCATGAACTCCGCGTGCGGCCGCATCTCCACCGTGAAGGTGAATGAGTCGGGTGCGGCGGCCGTACCGTAGTGTGTCCAGAAAGCTGCGTTCGGGAACAACGTCTCCGGATCTATCGCTTTCTCATAGGCGAAGAGCAGGTCTTCCGCAGTCGTCTTCACCCCGTCATGCCAGTACACATCGTCGCGCAGGTGAAAAGTCAGGAGCGTGGTGTCGCGGTTAACCTCCCATGAGCGGGCTAGCGCGGGAATCGGCTGGAGGTTCTCGTCGTAATGAATGACTGGAAGGAAAAGGACGAACTGCTGAATCTCCGAGGCATAGGCGTCGCTCGACGTCAGCGGGTTCATGTCCGCGATGTCAGCCTGCATGCCAACCACTGCAGTTCCGCCGAAGCGATCAGCCTCCGGCACCTCCTGGATCTCCGTTTCCGCGGAATCGCCACCACCGCATCCGACGAGCGAGAATACCACCGCGCCTTGCGCGAGATGATGCCTGAGCTTGAGCATGGACGTGTAGTTACAGGGGAGATTGGGCAACTTCCGTTGTCACACCGACGGCAAACGGAGAGGTCCGCAGCGTGCGCCGTATTCGTGAGCAGGATAATGGGCGAGTGACGATCCGCCTGCAAAACGAAATGGGTGGAGAAGCGGAGCGTTGCTCTGCCCTCCACCCATCGATGTTTGCAGCTTACTGCTGACTACCGCCCGGGATCCACCACTCAGTAGCGGTGACGAACTTCCCGCGCACATCCATCTCTACGCCCTGAATGCTCTGGTGCACGCCCGCCAGCTGCTGGGGCCAGAAGAGGAAGGTAATCGGCTGATCGTTCTGGAGGAGCCGCGTAAACTCTCCCCAGATCTCCTGCGACCTCGCGTCCGTCGTCTCCCGCAGCCCGGCATCGATCAGGCGATCGGCGGCGGGGTTACAGTATCCCGCGCGGTTGGCGGACTCGGGCGTCTGCGCCTGCTCACAGGAGAAAAGCGGGCTCGGGTCCGCACGGAAGGTGTCGAGGCTCCAGCCACTGATGATGCCTTCGTAATCGCGCGCCCGGTGCTGCTGCAGCAGTGTCTGGAACTCGACCGCACGTACTTCAGCCTGCACGCCGATCTGACTCAGCTGCTGCTGAACCACCACCGCGATGTCCTGCCTCAGCCGGTCCTCGGATGACATGATCGTGAAGCGCAGCGGCTGCCCGTTGCGCGCCAGCGTCCCGTCGGGGCCCGGGGCGAATCCGGCCTGCTGAAGGAGGGCACGAGCGCCCGCCTGATCGAACGGGATCGCCTCCACAGCCGGTGCGACCGGACTCCACGACGGGATCATGCCGGTGGCCGGCTCGGCGAAGCCGAACATGAGTGACTCGATGATAGCATCCCGGTCGATCGCCATCGTCAGGGCGCGGCGAACGCGTGGATCGCTGAAGAGCTCGCGCTCGTTGTTCCAGCCGACGTAGAGGAACTCGCGGCCGGGGTACTGAACCAGCGTCACCCCCTGCTGTCCCTCCACCTGCTGCGCCTCATCGGGCAGAAGGGTGTGGTTGATGTGGATCGCGCCGGTCAGGATCTCGGTCAAGCGGGTGGTCGCCTCAGGTACGACGCGGAAGACGATCCGATCCAGCATCGGGCGACCGCCAAGCTCTTCCGGATAATCCGCATTCGCCTCGACGGTCAGCTCCTGCCCTGACTGCCAGCTGACGAACTTGAAGGGCCCGTTTCCAACCGGCTGACGGTTATATGGGTTCTGGCCCAGCTCGGCTGGAGCGACGCTGCCGAGCAGGTGACGCGGCAGAGGCGCCCACCAGAAACCCTGCATCGCCTGCGAATGTGGCGCGACAAATTCGAAGCGGATCGTCTGCGGGTCCACGACCGTGGCCGACTCTACCATCGTGAGGTACGCCGAACCGAGCAGCGACGCAGTCTCCTCGTTCTTTGCGAGCTCGAAGGTGAACAGGACGTCGTCTGCCGTGGTGGGCTGACCGTCGTGCCACATGACGTCGTTGCGGAGCCGGAATGTGACTCCCTGCTCATCCAGCTCCCACGACTCCGCGAGCGCCGGGACGGGCTCGAGATCCGCGTTCATCTGAATCAGTGGGGTGAAGAGCATGAAGTTGATGACTTCGTTGGTCACGACCGCGGTGTTGGTTACCGGGTTGAATGCCTGGAAGTCGCTGGTCACTGCGACAATCGCAGTCCCGCCAACCTCAGGGTCGCCAACTACCGCAGGTGCATCGCCACCCCCGCCGCATCCGCCGGCGAAAGCTGCGAAGGCAAGGGCAAGACTAGTCCGCACGAGCCGCGGAACAACCATCGAACACCTCCTCATGTGAATTCGATTCTGCGCTGTTCCGCGTTGCCGCCCCTTCTTCAGCCGGGGCGATTTTGTGCCCTCACCCCTTCGTACGGACGGCTACGCGCGACGCATTGATCCGCCTCCGGCAGAAGCAAGTTCGGTGCTACTCGCCACAGCTCAGCGGCGCCACGTCCATGTCTCGTCGCGATATAGCCTGCTTCGCTCGCGCGCCCGCTCTTCTTCCTCCTCCGTGAGCGATCCTGCCCGGACCTCTCCTACCGCTGACCGCCAGCATTCCTCTATCGCCCCTACGATTTCACCCGTAGCGAGCTCACGGCCTGCAAGCGGAATGAGGTACGACGCACCTCCGTCGAGCAGCGCTGTGAGGTCGGAAGAAAAAAGATCGAAAAGAGGGCTCCGGCGGAGCTGTACCGAGCCGTGCTGCAGAAGAACCCCATCGCGTTGGACCTGAGCGCTACCGACCAGCTTACGCCCACCCGCTACCACCTCACCCGCGGCAGGCTCGGCGAAGCAGGGTGCCGTGGACAGAGGTGGGGTGAACTCCGAGGTGGGGTGAACACTCGCCCCGACTCCGAGCGCCCGCAGCGCCCCCACAAAAACTTCGTTAATCGCCCGATAGGCGCTCTTCGCCGATCCAAGGAGCCGATCTGGGGCGGCTACAGAGTAGGTGAGCTCCTGGTCGTGAAGGACGGCGCGCCCGCCGGTCTGACGGCGGACGATGTCGACGCCAGCTGCTTGCAGCTCGTCCCGGGGATAAAGCCCTCGGGCAGGTTGATTCCGTCCGAACGAGAGCGTTGGCGGATCCCACGCATAAAGGCGAAGAGTCGGTGCACCGCGCAGGCGCACCGACTCCATGAGCACTTCATCCACCGCCATGTTCCAGCTGCCCCGCTGCGCCCCATCCAAGACAAGGCGCCATACGACATCACTCACCACGCCGCGGCTCCCAGGAGCGCTGCCTCGCCCGGGTTCACCCGAGGCGCGTCCGCACCATCAACCAATCAGCTCTTTGTAGGCCTGCGGGTTCAGGAGTGAGTCGAGCTCCGCAGGGTCGGAGACCCTGATGCGGATCATCCAACCCTCGCCGTATGGATCGGAGTTGACGAGAGCGGGCGTCGGGTCGAGGGCGTCGTTTACGTCGACAATCTCACCGGTTACGGGGCTGAACAGCTCGGAAACAGCTTTCACCGCCTCGATCGTGCCGAATACCTGCATGTGCTCGAACCTGTCACCGACCCTGGGAAGCTCGACGAACACCACGTCTCCCAGCTCACCCTGGGCGTAGTCCGTGATCCCGACCTCTACTACATCGCCGCTCACGACGCGGACATACTCATGCTCCGCGGTGAACCGCAGGTCGGCTGGGACGTTGGCCATATTCTCACTCGCTGGAAGACGGACATTGAAGCGACTCCGGGTCGCGCCGGGCGACTGAGAATGGAGCGCCCGCCAGAGCGAGTCAAGCGACAGCTACACCAGTCCACGCTCCCCTGGCCCGCCCGACTACTCGTATCCGGGATCCTCGATTCTGCCCGCGAAGAGGATCGTTCCCGAGAGCCGCTCACGAATCAGGAAGACGAATGGCCGATCAGCCCTGAACGACGGCGGCGCGGACACGACCTGTATCCCGACCTTCGTAACGGCAGCTGCTTCCGTTCCTTCCTCGTCGACAGCCACGAACGTCTTGTGCCTCACGTCGCTGATAAAGAGACCGCCCTCCGAGGAGAGACGGGTGAAATCCGCGGCCCCGCTGAACGGGAGCGGCATGCCCAGAGCAGACAGCGCGTCATTCAGTGAAACATCGTACTCCATCGTGAAGCGCGGGATACTCACATCCATCTCCCTCTGCACCAGAGCGGATTCGATGCTGGCGATCTTCTGCACATCCAGTCCCTCCAGCATCTCGTCGACGGATGCGCCGGGTCGCGGTACAAGCACCAGCATGCTGAAGGCGCCGTTTCCATACGGGAGGTCAACCGCCTGGAAGCGCTCAAAAGATCCCAGCTCGAACCTTCCGTGCACATTCATCATCCGAACAGTGGATCTGCTGCCGTCGCTACGGGTGAACTGATCGTCCCGGGTCGTGGCCGGATCGAAGGCGCTCCGCCAATCCCCCTTGAAGTGCAGAGCGTTGATCAGGTACATGACGTCCCGGGGGTCGATCCGCTCGATGATGGAGTCGATTCGCCCCCGGGTGGCCTGATCAACCCAGCGGTTGACCCGATCTACCGAGGCGGAATCTGCGAAATCCATCCCCTCGATTTCAGCCCGGAACGGACCTTCGACGGCAGCGAAGAAGGATTGGTTGAATGGGAAGGTATCTCGATACCAGATCGAGTTCGCGAGCGTCAGCTGCACCTGTGGATCGAGGCCCAGCAGAAGATCGATCAACTCGCCATATGCAGTATTGATCTCCTGCTGCGAGAGCTCCCCATAGCCGAGCGTCTCGCGAATCTCTTCGTATGTTGCCCCCGCCGCACCGTTCAGCGTCATGCCGAGAGCCATTGAGACGCTCAGTGGCGAGATAAGAACATTGGCATTCCCCTCCTGTTTTGAGACCTCCTCCAGCAGCTCGAAAGCAAATTCATTGCTACTCGCAATTACCTTCTGCTCCGCTGCCGCCAGGGGGCGCGGAAGCTCGCGAAGCAGCTCGGCCGGGCTGGTCGGTCCCTGCTCGCAGCCCGCCAGCGCCAGCGGAAG